>Ga0210402_10002610_pt1 | contig 17427 bp, 8 predicted proteins | sample IncBWC7MmetaG_FD_161055 | JGI IMG/M metagenome (GOLD analysis project Ga0210402, IMG submission 161055) | Forest soil microbial communities from Barre Woods Harvard Forest LTER site, Petersham, Massachusetts, United States - Inc-BW-C-7-M | ecosystem: Environmental > Terrestrial > Soil >... | reverse complement strand
CGATCGCCTTCCCAGGCAAATGCCGCACCGCCGTATTCGTGGTGTGCTCCAGGATCGTGTACGCGGCCGGATCCTTGGCCAGCCGGTGCGAATCCATCAATCCACAAACAAACTTGTCGTAGCAATACGCCGGAAAACGATTGTTCTCGTAAAAATCTCCGCTGATCGTCTGCGCGTACAACTGATTCAACCGCAGCACTCTCTCCCGGAGCTTGTCGTCCCGCGTGATCGCGTAGGCTCGCGCCAGGGCGGATACCCACTGCCCGAACGTGCACGCCGGCGCGAATCCCGCCCACCCCTGCGCGCTCCCGTCAAATTTCGGGTCGTACAAATACCATCCGCCCAATTCTTCCCCCGGAGCCGGCTGCCCGCTCATCGCCCGCAACGGCTTCAGCAAACTGTCGTCGCTCAGTCCCATCAATACCGAAATATTTTCATTCAGTTGTTGATTATGAATCTCGCTTTCCAGTACTACGTCCCCATATCCGAATTCATGCAGTGGCACCCGTTCGTTTACCGCCCCAAGTGCGCTGCCCATCATCCACCGCGGCGCCGCCATTCCCGCCGCCAGCGCCCCGCCCTTCACCACCAGTTCCCGTCTCGAAATCCTTTTCGCCATCAGCTCCCCTTCGTCGCCATCATTAACCGCCCTCGCCCTCGCTATGTCAAGCGTTCGCGCTTCAAATCTCAATTACCTCGATGGCCGCACGATACCAGCGGTTCGGCGTCTGCGGATTTTTTCCACACTCGATTCGAACCGGTGCTCATTCAGTTATCTTTATTTCCTTGCACTATCGCGAATTCATGAGAAAATAAACTGGTTGTCGCAGTAAGAGCCAGCGTGACTGGCTAATTTTGTTCTTTGAAAACTAAAATGCTAGGTCGTTAAGCCTGATCACTTGCATTCCGGCTCGCCAGGCACCTAACTCCCTTCTTTTGATAGACATGCGCACTCTTGGTACGGCGAAAAAAGCTAACTGCCTTCTTTTCAGTACGTTACGCACTCTTGAGGGCAAAACACCGGGGGTGGGTACAGGAGCGCAGGCAACGGTTCTCATCACGCGTCTGTTGCGGGATGAATCCTGCCTGCGCTCCTTTGCCGGCAGCTCACGCTTGAACCTCTGAAATCCGAGTCGTTTGTAGTCGGCAACCGTGGAAAAGAGGCATCCGTAAGTCCTTTATCATCTGCAGTTACGAAAAAAGGGGTGGGGGGTGTCAGACCGAAATCTACTTCAGCTTCGCGTACTCGGCCTTCGCAGCCACAAGCAGTGGCAGGTCCGGGTCCGCATCTTTCCACGTCGCAAAGAAGTCCTGATACGCCGCTCGCGCTTTCGTATTGTCACCTTCCATCGCGTAGGCCCGCGCCAGATACAACTGCGCTATCCAGGCGTTCGGGTCTTGAAACCAGTCGTGCTGCAACACTAGGACAGATTGCAAAACCTTTTCCGCCTCCTGTGGCTGATGGTTCAATAAGAATGCCTGTCCATGCAGAATCCGGACTTCAGCCCACGCGTTGTAGTAGGGAACGGCAGTCTTCAGGAGTTCCAAGGCTTTGGCGCCGTTGCCATGGTTGACATCAATGCGCGCGTGAACGGTCGGCACCCAAAGCGACTGCACCCAGGTATCCTGCGGACGTTTCCGCGAAAGGTCATCGACAATTTTTAGCGCGGCGGCATCATCTCCCATCATGGCTTGCGCTTCCGCGATGCAAGCGGCAATCGGAGGACTCTGCTCGACGGCCAGAGCCGCAGACAAGTTCACCTTAGGGTGGCTCTTAGCTCCGAGCAGCGCCACATATTGCGCGTGGCTGCAGACCGCATGGGCCAGCGATTCAGGGAGTCCGGCCCGGCGCGAAGCTTCCTCCACGCGAGAGAGCACCTCCTCCGCTTTGCGTAACTGTCCGTGCCCGGCCAGCCGTCCCGCTTCCGGTAGCAGCGCAAATCCAATGAGACTGGCCTGATCGTCAGCAGCTAACTTGGTCTCTTTTCCAAACGTTGCCTCGTCCGACTGCTCCAGAGCGATCACGGCCAACTCCGCGTGAAACAGCGGCGCGTCATTCGTTTTTTGCAAAGCCGTCCGAACAACGGCTCTGGCTTCTTCAGCACGTCCGAGCGCCAGGTACGCGACGCCCGAGTTCAGATACCCATACTGCGAATCTGGAGCAATGCGGATGCTGTCTACGGAATACTTCAGTGCCTTTTCCTGATCGCCCAGTTGCGCGTACGAGACAGCAATATTCGAGTAAGGGGTTTCGTCATTCGGATAGGTCTGCTGATATGTCGTCCAGCTCTGCAGCGATTTATCGATGTCTCCAATCGCATCGTAATAATGCCCCTCGATGTACAGCCGCTCTTTTTCGCTGGAGCGGTTTCTTAAGTCGAAGGCCTGCTTTTGGTATTGCTCGTAAGGGCCCCATTGGCCCATGTTGTGATAGGTGGTTCCCAGGTAGGCGTAGGCTACGGCGAAATTCGGGTCGAGTTGAATGGCATGCTTCAGCAGCGGCAGCGCGCCGGTCTCATTGCCTTTCAGTCGCATGGCGAGCCCGTCGCTGTAAGCTTTCAGTGCTTCCAGCGATGATGTCGTCGCCTCTTCCAGCGGCTTGTCGAATCTTTTTACCGAGGCCAGCGACTCGCCGAGTTTCCCGCGCAGGCTGGTAACGCCGCTGCCCAGCGTGCTCAGCACGTCGTCTTTTTTCGAGGCTTGCGCCTGCTCTTGCGCCAGCGTATCGCCTGTCGCGGCATTCACCGCGGTCAGCGTTATCAAATACTGGCTGCCCACCGAAGCGATGGAGCCGTTCAGCATCGCCTTGATCGCGTTGCGCGAACAGATTTGCCGGCCAATCTCCGGGGTGATTCGCGCATCCGGCTGCTGGCCCATCAGCTTCAACGTCTGCTGAATTTTTTGATCGGAGACCACGTTCAGAAACGGCGACTGGCCAAGCCCAACCGCCGTCGCGCTTTTCAGCGTTCCGTCGAACACCGCGTCTCCGGTGGTGTTCGTGAAGTCGGTAACTAGAATCAAATCTTTATCGGAGAGCGCGTGCGCGGTGCGATGCGAAGCGAAGAAAATTCCGGCAACTACAACAACCATTGCGGCGGCGATCGCTCCCCAGGTTTTCTTGCTGGTGGTCCAAGCAGGAACGGTGATGGTGGTGCTTCCGGATTTTGCCGCCGCAACTCCTCCCGAAGCCGACGGCGCAGCCGGCGCGGGAACTTTTCCGGAACTGCTGCTAACCGCGCTCGCGGCTCCCGAAGGCGCAGCAGCAACCGGCGCGCCGGAATCGTGTACGGCGGCGGGAACACTGCGCGAAGTGGTATCGCGCTTCAGTCGCGCGAGATCGGCGTGCATTTCCGCAGCGCTCTGGTAGCGAAGCGTGCGATCTTTTTCCAGCGCTTTGGTGATGATGTCTTCCAGTTTCGGCGGGAGATCCGGATTCAAGCGCAGCGGCGGCGTGGGATCTTTATCGAGGATGGCGTTGAACACCAGTGCGGAGGTATCACCGCGAAACGGCAAAGTTCCCGTCGCCATTTCGTACAGCACGGTGCCGAAAGAAAAAAGATCGGTGCGCGCGTCGAGTTCTTTGCCTTTGGTTTGTTCCGGCGACATATACGCGACAGTGCCCAACGCCGTTCCCGGACTGGTGAGATGTTCTCCGTCAAGAGTTTCGCCCGCGGTTGCGCCGGCCTTGCTGGCGGAACTGGTGGCCGGGGTAATCTTCGCCAGACCGAAATCGAGAATTTTGGCGTGGCCGCGCGTGGTGACAAAAATGTTGGCGGGTTTGATGTCGCGATGAACGATGCCTTTGGCGTGCGCCGCTTCCAGCGCTTCGGAAATTTCAATCGCCAGTGACAGCAGCGTGTCCGTCTCCATTGGGCGATTGGACATCGCGTGCTTCAGCGTAACGCCTTCCAGAAATTCCATGGCGATAAAAGCGCGGCCATCTTGTTCGCCAATGTCGTAGATGGTGCAAATGTTGGAGTGATTCAGAGCGGAGGCGGCCTTGGCTTCGCGCTTGAAGCGTTCCAGAGAGTGCGGATCTTGCGCCAATTCTTCGGGAAGGAATTTCAGGGCGACCGCGCGGTCGAGGCGCGTGTCTTCGGCTTTATAAACGACGCCCATTCCACCGCCGCCGAGTTTCTCCAGGATGCGGTAGTGCGAAACGGTTTGCCCAATCAGCGAGGAGGAGTCGGCCATTTAGCCGCTCATCTTAGTTTCTGCGCCGTACCAAGTCAACGCATTGGCTCGAAGCATTGGCGGAGCGAGGGAGGAAAAGCGGCGGCAAGCCGCCGCACTCCAAAACGGAAAGCGCACACGATGCGCTACGCTATTTCAACTTGGCGTATTCGGATTTTGCCGCGATGAGCGCCGGAATATCGGGATCGGCGTCTTTCCATACCGCAAAAAAATCCTGGTAGGCGGTCTTGGCTTTTGCGGTGTCACCTTGCAGTGCGTAGGCACGGGCGACGCCCAACTGGGCTAGCGGCAGGAATACGCTAACCGTATTCAAGCCATTGTGATCGAGAATTTTCTGGAATTCGCCGGCGGCCTTCAATCCATCTTTAGCTTGGAGGTACGCCAGTCCGCGCACATGCAGCAAGAGAAACGAGGGATTGTTTGCCCCCAAAGAGAAGGCCAAATCGTATTTGCGTACGGGTTCGAGTTCAGCGATGGCCTGGGCAGCCTGATTGTGTTGCAGCAAGAGCAAAGCGCGCACCGCCGGCGAAAATCCGTATTTGATAATGGTGTCAGCCGGATAGGTTTTATCAAGTTCGTTGATTATTTTTTCGGCCTGCGCGGTATCGCCCGCTTGCGCGAATGCCACCGCAGCGAAAGAGTGCACAGCGCGTTCGTCGGTAAGGCGCACGGACTCGGCGGCCGTTTGCCGGGCGCTCTCGGAAAATCCGTGGAATGCGTCGCGATACGCTCTAACGGAAGCTACGATCGCGGGCGCTTCATTGAAACCGAATTTCTGGGCAAGGGACAGCGCTTGCTTGGCGGTCTCGCGGGATTCCTTGATATGGCCGAAGGTGTCCTGGTACACGCCCAAGCGCGCGGTCATGCCGTACTCTGCCGGCTTTCCGGCGGCCCAAGCCACCTGCCGCCGCAGTTCGGCATCGTCGCGCTTCGCAGCCGCGAGAAACATGAAGAAATTGTGGATGGAGATCGTGTCCTTTTTTTGGGAGGTGGCCAAGTCACCGACCGCGCGAGCTTCATCCCAACGATTGAGGGAGAGATAAGCGGACATCTGGTTCTGATATCCGTAAGTATCGCCGGGGGACACGGCGAGATCCTGAGTGGCAGCTTGCAGACCTTTTTCTTGTTCGCCCAGCTGCTCGGATTCCAGAGCGAGATTGGCCCAAGCGCGAATGTCGCGCGGATAAATTTGCAGCCACTGGTGGTACAGCTCGATTTCTTTGTCGATGTCGCCGAGCACCTTGCCGTAGTAGTGCCCGGTAATATAGAGCCGTTCGCGTTCGCTGGCGCGATCGCGCAAATCGTAAGCTTTCTGGATCTGAACATCGGCAAGACTGTGGGAGCCGCGGTTGGAATTAACAATGCCCAGCGTGGCCCACGCCAGGGCAAAGTTTCCATCCAGCTCCGTGGCCTTTTGAAAATGCGGCAGCGCGTCGTCATCCTGGGAGCGATTGTGCAGCTCGTTGCCGATGCTAAATTCCTTCAGCGCGTCGAGGGAGGAAGTGGTGGCTTCGGCCAGCGGCGTTGCGAATTTCTGTACCGAAGCCAGTGATTCGCCGAGTTTCTGGCGCAAGCCGGAAGCGGCTTTGTCCAGCGCTTTTAGAACTTCTTCTTTGTTGGAGGCTTCGGCCTGTTCGCGGGCGATGGAATCGCCGGTCTGCGCGTTGCTGGCTTCGACGATGATGACGTAGTGGCTGCCGAGGCTGGCGATGGAGCCGGAGATGATGGCCTTGGCGTTCTGGCGGAGCGAAATTTCGCGCGCCAGGTCACGAGTGATGCGCTCATCCGGCTTACGGCCCATGTATTTGAGCGATTCCTGCACTTTCGAATCGGGAAGCAGATTCAGAAATGGCGACTGATCGAGTTGCACGGCGAGCGCTTGTTTCAGAGTGCCGTCAAAAACCGGATCGCCGGTGGTATTGACTAATTCGGCGAGGACCGCGGTATCTTTTTCGGTGAGAGCGCGAGCGTGGCGGGTGGAAAAGAAAAACACTCCCGCCGCAACGATGACGAAAGCGGCGGCTCCTGCAACCCAGGCGAGCCATTTGCGCGAAGCAACTGGCCCTGCGGCGACTCCCGAGGAACTGGAGGAGATTGACGCGACTGCAGCGGATGATCCAACGGCTGGAATAGCGGCGGAGGCAACCGACGAAACCGAAGCGGATGCCACCGCGGGAGTGGAGACGGAACTGTGGGCGGCGGGAATTGCGCCGGAACGGTTCGAATCAGCGGCGGGAATCCCGGTGAAGGCGCTGGGATTCGAACCGGATTCCACTTCGCGTTTCAGACGCATCAGGTCGGTGCGTAATTCGGCGGCGGATTGGTAACGAAGATTGCGGTCTTTATCTAAAGCTTTTTGCAGGAGGCCTTCGATTTTTTCTGGCAGCTCGGGATTCAGGCGGATTGGTGAAACGACGGCGCGATTGAGGATGGCGTCAAAGATGACGCCGGAAGTTTCGCCGCGAAACGGCAACTGACCGGTGGCCATTTCGTAGAGCACGACGCCGAAGGAAAAAAGATCGGTGCGGGCGTCGAGATCCTTGCCGCGCACTTGTTCGGGAGACATGTAAGCAACGGTGCCGAGCGAGGTGCCGGGACTCGTGAGCTGGTTGGAGTCTACGCCAATGGTATCCATCGAGCTGACGCCAGAATTCGCGGCCGAGTTGGTTCGACCGCTGGAGCGGGACGATCCGGCAACTTTGGCGAGGCCGAAATCGAGAATCTTGGCGTGGCCGCGCTTGGTGATGAAAATATTTGCGGGCTTGATATCGCGGTGAACGATGCCTTCGGCGTGAGCGGCGTCGAGAGCGTCGGCAATTTCGATCGCCAGACCGAGGATCTCTTCAATTTCCAGCGGCTTGCCGGAGATGCGATGTTTCAGGGTGACGCCATCGAGAAATTCCATGGCGATGAAACGATCGCCGGCTTCTTCGCCGATGTCGTAGATAGTGCAAATGTTGGGATGATTGAGAGCGGAAGCGGCTTTGGCTTCGCGGCGGAAGCGCTCGACAGCGGGCGCGTCGTTGGCTAGATCTTCGGGGAGAAACTTAATGGCGACGAAGCGATCGAGGCGGGTGTCTTCGGCTTTGTAAACGACGCCCATACCTCCACCGCCGAGACGTTCGACGATGCGGTAGTGCGAAAACGTCTTGCCAATGAGGGAATCGGTGCCGGGCATCTGCGAGACATCTTATTTTGCGCGGGCGGGCAAGTCAACGAAGGGCGTGATGGTCGCAAAGGGCAAAAGGAAAAAACGCCGGGCTAAAGCCCGGCACTACGCAAAGAGAAAACCAAAAGAACCGGTCTGAAGACCGGCCACTACAAAAGAAAGAGAAGAAAAAACCGGCGGGATAAACCCGCCGCTACATAAGATTCGAATCGGCGATTACGGCAACTTGGCGGATTCGGATTTGGCGGCGAGGAGGGTGGGGAGATCGGGGTCCGCGTCTTTCCAAATGGTGAGGAAGTCCTGGTAGGCGGCTTTGGCTTTGGTGGTGTCGCCTTGCATGGCGTACGCGCGAGCAAGGCCCAGGCGGGCCAGAGCGCCCCAGGGAAAATTGGTGAGGACTCCGCGATGGTCGAGGAATTTTTGAAATTCGGCAGCGGCGTGATTTCCGTCGTGCAGCATCAGGTAGGCTTGTCCACGAACATATACCGGACATAAAAATATAATGATGGAGCTGGTCGATTGACCAAGTTCGATTGCGCCAATGTCCTTCAGAATTTCGATAGCCCGGTTGGGATCTTTGTGTTCCAAGGCCACGGCTGCGCGAATGGTGGGCAACCAGTTCCGTTGCACGATGGTGTCGAGAGAAAATGACTTATTGAGTTCGGTGGCTACCTTCTCTGCCCCTGCAGTGTCGCCAGCGCGGGCCAAGGCGAGCGCGGCAATTACTTCCACATCGCGGTTCGGGGCCAGCTTCAGCGCAGCATTGGCGTCGGCGCGCGCCTGTTCGCGATGGCCGGCTTCCGCTTCGCGAAGCGCGGCCGCGGCCTGATAGCCTGCGGCACTCTCTTTGGCATCGTTTTTTTCGGCGGAATCCATGGCCCTGCGCGTCGATTCGCTGGCATTTTTCATTTTGCCGTACCAGCCCTCGGTATCGGCCTGAGAAGACAAGAGGACGTCTTCAATGCCCGGTTTTCCGGCGGCGGCGGAAACCAGCTGCGCCATTTTCGCGGTATCGCCTTTTATGAAGGCAAACTGGTAGCGTTCCTGTAGCAAGGTCTCGCTTTCCAGTTTGTGCTCGTCGGCTAGTTTGAGCACCGCCTCCGCCTCGTCCAAACGATTCAGGGCAACGTAGGAGCCGGCAACGTTCAAATAAGTGGTGGCGTCGTTGGGCTCGACGCGGAGCGCATCCTTTGCCTCCTCCAGACCTTTTTCGAAATTGCCGAGGCAGCCTTCGATGTAGCCCAAATCGAGGTAAGGAACTTCGTCTCTGGGATAATTCTGCTTCCAGAGTTCAAAGGTTTGTCTGGCCTTTTCCAGTTCTCCGGTCACTACCATGTAGTAGAAGGCTTCGATGGAGAACCGCTCTCGTTCGCTGACCTTATCGCGCAAGTCGTAGGCCTTGCGGCCGTACTCGGCGGCGCGAGTAACCTCATTCAGGTTGTCGTAAGCGGAAGCCATTTCGCGGTAGGCCATGGCGAATTTGGGGTCGAACTCAACGGCGCGCTTGTAGAAAGGCAGGGAGGCGGTGACACCCTTGGCGTTGCGAGTCTTCTCAGCCAGGCTGTAGGCCTGCAGAGCCTCGAGCGAAGGAGTGGTGGCTGCTTCAACGGGCGTGGCGTATTTCTGGACGGAACTGAGCGACTCGCCTAATTTGCCGCGCAAGGTGATGGCTGCGGTATCGAGCGCTTTGAGTACCCCTTCTTTGCCGGTGGCTTGTTCCTGAGCTTCAGCAAGGGTATCGCCGGTGGTGCAATTGACGGCTTTCAAGCCGACGACGTACTGGCTGCCGAGTCCGGTGATCGAACCGGTAAGCATGGCTTTGCTGCTGGTGCGCTGGCAGAGGTCGCGCGCGACGCCTGCGGTCAATCGGTCATCGGGGGATCGGCCCATCAACTTTAAAGTTTCAACGATTTTGCGTTCGGAAAGCAGGTCGAGGAACGGCGATTGGCCGAGCTGAACGGAGAGTCCCTGTTTCAGGGTGTCGTCAAAAACCGAATCACCGGTTTTGTTGTCGAAATCGGCGAGAACAACTGTGTCCTTGTCGGTGAGGCGAGCCGCGGTCGCTCCGCGGGTGCGGAGGTAAAACACTGCGGCAACAACCACCGCAACAATCACTGCGGCTGGCAGCAAAATCTTCCGAAGCGTGCTACCCCCCACGGAAGAATCCGCTGCGGCGGCATTACTGGAGGAAGATCTTCGAATGGCTGCAGTGGCGGATGGATCGGAAGCTGCGATGCGGCTGAAACGTTCGGTAGGATCCTGCATCGCAGCCAGGGAATCAGAACTGGCGGACGGGGAGCGGCCGGAGTCGGTATCGCGTTTGAGGCGTTGCAATTCCGCGCGTAGATCGGAGGCGTGTTGATAACGGAGGTCGCGATCTTTTTCGAGGGCGCGGTTGATGATGTCTTCGAGTTTGGAGGGAAGATTCGGATTGAGCCGCAACACCGACAACGGAGCGCGATTCATGATGCCGTCGTAGATCACGCCGGTGCTATCGCCGGTGAACGGCAAAGCGCCGGTGGCCATTTCGTAAAGGACGACGCCAAAAGAAAATAGATCGGTGCGAGTGTCGAGCTGTTTGGCGCGGACCTGCTCGGGGGACATGTAGGCGACGGTGCCGAGAGTGGAGCCGGGGCTGGTGAGATGGTCAACGCTCACGCCGTCGGTGGCGCCGTCGATGGCGGTAGGGGCTTCGGAATTGACTCCGCCAACGGTGAGTTTTGCCAAACCGAAATCGAGAATCTTGGCGTGGCCGCGTTTGGTGATGAAAATGTTGGCGGGTTTGATGTCGCGGTGGACGATGCCTTCGGCATGTGCGGCGTCGAGAGCGTCGGCGATTTCGATGGCCAGGCAGAGCAGCACGTCGAGTTCGACGGGATTGCCGTTGATGCGATGCTTGAGGGTCATGCCATCGAGATATTCCATGGCGATGAAGGCCTGGCCGTCCTGTTCGCCGATGTCGTGGATGGTACAGATATTGGCGTGATTTAGAGCGGATGCGGCTTGGGCTTCGCGTTGAAAACGGGCGAGAACCTGAGGATTGCGGGCAACTTCGGCGGGCAGGAATTTGAGGGCGACGAAACGATGCAGGCGGGTGTCTTCGGCTTTATAGACGACGCCCATGCCTCCGCCGCCGAGACGTTCGACGATGCGGTAGTGCGAAAACGTCTTGCCAATGAGCGAGTCGTTGCCGGGCATGTGCGGGACATCTTATTTTGGGTGGGCGGGCAAGTCAATGAATGGCATTCGCCGGAGTGCAGATGTTGTTGGCAGGAGCAGCTTGAGGAATGGCATATTTGATGAGGGAAGCGAGGGCAAATGTTGGAGAAACTTGGGATGCAAGACCAGAAGACGCAGGACCAGGCGACGCAGAATAAATGGACGGCCGTGGATCGCTACTTTAGCGAGCAGTTGGCGCTGTCGGATGAAGCGTTGGATGCAGCGCTGGCGGCCAATAAAGCGGCGGAGCTGCCGCCGATTGATGTGACGCCGAATCAGGGCAAACTGCTGCACTTGTTTGCACGGATGATCGGAGCACGCCGGATATTGGAGATTGGGACGCTGGGCGGGTACAGCACGATCTGGATGGCGCGGGTATTGCCGAAGGACGGGCGGTTGATCACGCTGGAATATAGTGCAAAGCACGCGGAGATCGCGCGCTTGAATATTGCGCGGGCAGGGCTTTCAGCAATGGTTGAGATACGGATTGGCGCGGCGCTGGAGACGTTGCCGAAAATTCACGCGGAGATAAAAGAGCCGTTCGATTTGATTTTTGTTGATGCGGACAAGGCGAATAATGCGGAGTATCTGCGGTGGGCGATCAAGCTTTCGCGGCCGGGCACACTGATTATTGTGGATAACGTGGTGCGCGACGGCGCAGTGATTGACGCGGCGAGTACCGATAAGGACGTGCAGGGAGCGCGGCGGCTGTTCGAGGCGATGGGGGCGGAGCCGCGGCTGAGCGCGACGGCGCTGCAAACGGTTGGAAGCAAGGGCTACGATGGGTTCGCGATGGCGATTGTTGAAGGCGACCGCTAGAAGATGAGATGCAAGAGTCCCGCGCGATTACTGGTTACTTGACAGGGTTAGTTGAGGCCGAAGGACGCGCGAAATAAGAAGCGCGTTGGCATCAGGCAAACTAAGGCCGGCGGAGACGGTGTGGAAACCGGAGCGACGCTCATACTGGTCCTTGTTGATGGTCTTGAAAAGCGCGAGCCATCCCGAGAAGTGGATGCTGATGAATGCGGTCTTCCACAATTGAGGGCCGACCTCCATGCGAGCAATTTCCACGGTGCCGCTGTCGATCCGCCCCAACAGTCCAAAACCGAAGTCCACTCGGTTGGTTAGTTGACCGACGACTCTTGCCAAGCGCTTGTGCTGCGAATCGATCAAAATTGTTCCGGCGAGGCTATGAATCACGCGAGCTTCGTAAGTGGGCGGAACGTAAACCGGATTCGGGCGAAATTTGATGCGAACCAGATTGGCTTCGACGCCGTCATAGTCGTACACGAAGGCTTGCGGCATCAAGGTCATCAGCCTCTGGAGCTTGATTTCATCTTCTTCCTGCGCTTGCTGGAGCTTCTGCAATGGCCTGGGATCTTTGATGAGGCGGGCAATGCGCGCGTCGTCCTGATTGCGCTGTTCGGAACTTAGCTCGACGCCATCGATCGCCAGTAAACGGAAAAGGGGGCCATCCTTGGTTTCGACTTGCAATTCGGTAAAGGTTTGTTTTCCCGCGCGTCTTTCAATCGTGCAGATCCACTTCCGGAGCTGCTCTCGGTCGGTCAGTTCGTTTACCACGACCGCGCCGACCAATTCGCCCGCAGTCAGAGTGTAGTTACGATCCAAGTCCTGCCTGGCAGGTGGAACGGCGCCACTCAAGAGGCTGCCGGCAGCCAGGAGAGAAAAGACGACGAACTGCCGGCCCTTGCCGAAGGAGCCGCCGTATGCGTTGCCCGTTTGAAGATTCATCATGATGGATAGGCCAGCCGTCCGGTTCGCTGCAATGGGTGGAATAAGGTGCTGAAGCTTTCCGGAAATCGCTGTAGATCAGACCAATTGAGAGCCGGGATTAGGATAGCGCGGCGGGAGAAAAAGGACTGTGCAGTAAGGAACAGAATTGCGTTAGTACCTAATGAGACAGACAGGCGAGGCGCGGCCCACTAGACTTTTTTGATAAACGAGTGCGTTGGTAGGAAAGAGACAGGCATGAATATGTGGCAGAAGAAATGTCCGGTTTGCCGACAACCTTTGGAGAAGAAGTTACCTACGGAGACGGTGCCTTGCTCGTGCGGAAAGTACGTTTGGAAGGGCTAGCGCTGCGGGTTGCGATGCCGGTCGCTTGGTTGCCAAGCTATTCGACGCGACCAAAAGTCGTTTCTTGAGGTGCGCAGGGGGTACAGCCGGGCACCTTTCCTGCCCCATGTGCGTCCAATACTCACGAGGTTCCATCTTACTTGGCTACCGTTGCCCTCAGAGCAGCTGCTCGGCGGCTCCGGCGCGTGGTATTCGCGGCGGCGGCGATTGCTGTGTCCGCACACTCCGCCGTTCTTGGCCCTGCGCTGCAGGCAGCTTCGCAGTCGGCCCACCAACCTTCGCTTTCACAACAACGATTCATGGAACAGTTTGTGGCCGCGGCTGTTGAACGGACTCACCACATTGTTCGCTACGACCCGGCGTATGTTCGCATTCCGTATCCCGGAGGAGATGTGCCAGCGTCCACCGGCGTGTGTACCGATGAAGTGATTCGCGCGTATCGGGCGGTTGGCATCGACCTGCAAAAAGAAGTGCATGAGGACATGGCGAGTCATTCGGCTGCGTATCCGCGAAAGTGGGCAAACGGTGCGCGTGGCGCGAGCGTACTCACTGATTCAAATATCGATCATCGTCGAGTACAGAATTTGATGGCGTTCTTCGCGCGGCACGGACTGACGCTTCCGCTTTCGAGTGCCGCACGCGATTATTCTCCGGGCGATCTGGTGACGTGGAATTTAGGCGGAGGAATTACGCATATCGGAATTGTGGTGGACCAGAAATCTCCGCAGAGCGGACGCTACCTGATCGTGCACAACATCGGGCAAGGTCCGCAGATGGAAGACGTGCTTTTTAATTGGAAGATCATCGGGCATTACAGATATTTCGGAGAACGCCCAGCAGAATAATTTGCTTCGAACGGAAAAGCCGGGCGATCAGGATTCGGTGACGCGGGCGAGATCGTCGTAGAAGGTTGGATAGGAGACGCCGGCGCATTCGGCGCCGCGGATGGTGGTCGGGCTATCGGCGCCGAGTGCGGCGACCGCGAAAGCCATGGCGATGCGATGATCGCCGTGCGGCTCGATTTCGGCTCCGTGCAGTTTTCCGGCGCTGCGGCCTGCGACTTTTAAACCGTCGGGACGTTCTTCGACCTGCGCGCCCATGCGACGCAGATTTTCGGCGAGTGCGGCGATGCGGTCGCTTTCTTTCACGCGGAGTTCCGCGGCGTCGCGAATTTCAATTCCATCTTCTGTGAATGGGCCGAGAGCGGCGAGCATTGGCAGTTCGTCAATCAACAACGGAATCTCGGCGCCTTCGATTACGCCGCCCTTCAAGTGCGCGCCTTTCACGGCGATGTCGCCGATGATTTCGCCTTGAGTGCTGCGCAGCGAAAGGAGCTGGATCGAGGCGCCCATGCGGACGAAAACATCAAGGATCGCGGTGCGAGTGGGATTCAAGCCGACGGCCTGAATGTGCAGGCTGGATTGGGGAAACAATGATGCGGCGGCGATAAAAAATACGGCGGAGGAGATGTCGCCGGGAATCTCAAGCTTGCGGCCGGTGAGTTTTCGTTCGCCATTGGCGTGAATGCGAATGGTTCGGCCTTCGCGTTCGAGGGGAACGCCAAATTCTTCGAGAGCGAGTTCGGTGTGATCGCGGGTGCGAGCCGGTTCGGTGACGCTGGTTTCGCCTTCGGCAAAAAGTCCGGCGAGCAAGACCGCGGATTTTACCTGGGCGCTGGCCATGGGCATTTGGTACTGAATGCCGCGCAATTTGCCGCCGCGAATTTCGAGCGGGGCAAAATTCTCGTCGCGCGCGTTGATTTGCGCGCCCATTTCGCGCAGCGGAGTGAGGATACGCTTCATGGGTCGCTTGTTGAGCGAGTCGTCGCCGGCAATTTTACTGGTGAAATTTTGCCCGGCGAGAATTCCGGAAAGCAGACGGATGGTGGTGCCAGAGTTTCCGGCGTCGAGAGAGCGCCAACTGCTTTTTAGACCGCGCAAGCCGTGACCGGTTACGCGAACGAGATTTTTTTCGACTTTCACTTCGGCGCCGAGAGATTTCATGCAGCCGAGGGTGCTGTGGCAATCGGCGGCGAGCGCGAAATTGGTCATTTCGGTGGTGCCTTCAGCGATTCCCGCGAGCATGGCGTAGCGGTGGGAAATGGATTTGTCACCAGGAGGGACTACGCCGCCGGCGACGACTTTGGCTGGATGAATTGTTTTTTTGCTCAAGGCTGCTCGCTTAAGACCTGTTCTCAAGAATAAGCTGCGGTGTTGTTAACGCGACTAGAACTGCGCGCAGCACCTCAGGGGTGAAAACCCCTTACTCTCCATGCGTTATTCGGCACGGCTAAAGCCGTGCCCTCCATCAGAAGATTAACAAGATAACTTTCGGCAAATGAATTTTAGCATGTGGAGCGCGGAGTTTCCTTATGGCAACTGTCCGTGGGGACAGTTTGCTGCGATGCACTGCCTGTACTTCGATGCGAAATATTTACGGCGACTGATTCGTATCATAGATAGAGGAAAAAGACGCAGGAACCGAGAGTTCCGCGGGAACAATAACGACGATTCTTGGGAAGAATATAAAGGGAGAAGAAAGATGTCAGCGCGGAGTTCCGCAGTTCGATTGCTGGTGCACGCCGGAATGTTGGTGGGCGCGATTTTTGCGGTAACGATTTTGCTGGCTGCAATGCCGGGGCACAATGCGCCACCGGTCGAAAGTATCAGCGAACCACAACAGCAGAGCGCGGAGTCGCAGCCGGTGCCAAATATTCCACACGGCTCGATGAGAATGGATTTGCTCGACGAAAAGGCCAATGAAACCGCGGCCGTAAGCGACATGGGCCAGATGATGAGCGCCAGCAGCGAACATCTGCACATGACCGAGATGCGTCCGCAAACGGCGGGCGACGTGGCGCGAGCGAATGAAATTGTGAAAGAGCTTCGCGCGGGGATTGAGAAATATCGCGATTATCACGTCGCGTTGAATGAAGGTTACAAAATTTTTCTGTTGAATCTGCCGCAGCCGGAATATCACTTCACAAAATATGGAAACGGATTTATGGAAGCGTTCCGCTTCGATCCGTCGCAGCCGACTTCCCTGCTGTACCGGAAGACCGCGGACGGATTCGAACTGGTGGGCGCGATGTACACCATGCCGAAGCGCGCGACCGAAGAGCAGCTGAACGAACGGGTGCCGCTGAGCGTGGCGATGTGGCACTTGCACACGAACCTGTGCATGCCTGCGCGGCGCGAGATGAAGACCGCGGACTGGAGCAAGTTCGGATTGAAGGGATCGATTGCGACGCAAGAAGCGTGCGACGCGGCGGGCGGAAATTTTCATCCGTCGATTTTTGGATGGATGGTGCATGTGTATCCGTACGAGGACTCGTTGGATAAGATTTTTGCGATGCATCACCACGATTAGGTTCGCCGACTTTACCCTGCGGGCCTTCGACTTCAGAACGCACCTGAGACCTACATTACGTTGAGATCCTTCGGCGATCCTTATCGGATCGCCTCAGGATGACAACGCGTGGGTGAAGTGTGTGGGCGGCTCAAAGACGGCGGCAAGCCGCCGCTACATAAAGAAAAAGTTCTTCCCGCGATCAAGCAAGGATTATTTTGAGGTGTCGCGGAGAAGGATGATGTCGGATTCGGTGTGGCCGCGAGCGACCTGAAGCTTCTTCTGGTCTGGCGACCATTTGAACGCAAAAATTGAGTCGGAACGAAACTGGGTGAGCTGATGGCCGGGTTTGCCATCGAGCGGCTGCAGCCAGATATTGTCGACATTCTTTTCGTCGGTGATGGTGTACGCGAGAGCGTTTCCGTCGGCAGTAAACTGAATCGCGCCATTGTTGACAACAATTCGTGGATTCGGCTCGAGTGACAACGCAAGGGAGCCCGCAGAGTCGCTGTTAAAGATACCTAGCCGTTGGGTGTAAGTGTTGGTGGCGCCTTCGGCGCGGATACTGAACGTGACGAAACGGCGTTCGTCGGGCGAGACGCCGGTAGTGGGAAAGACTCCCCACTCCGGGCCGCTGCGAGGCTTGATCTGCTCGGCGTTACCTCCCGCCAAGGGAACCCGCATCCAGAGCGATTCCCTACCGCCGTTGTAATAGACCCACTTTCCAGCCGGAGCGCAACTGGGAGAAAAGTCGGTTTCACCGTTGGTCAACCGTTTGAGGTTCGAGCCATCGGCATCCATTCGCCACAGACGCTGGGCATTGTCGTTCTCGTGCCCACGTATGGTGACCACGATAGCGTGGCCGTTTTCACAGATTGCAGCGGCTCCTAGCGTGGCGTTGCTGTCACTGAAGATTTCGGTCTGTTGGGAACCGTCAAGACTGACGCGCAACATTCTGGAAGGAAGCACCAGCAGAATCTCGGAATTGCTGAGCCAGCCGCCGCCTCTGGCCTGTTGCAGCAACTTGGAGATTCCAGGAATGGAAGAAGCGGCTGCGCCACCCGATGCCGGGAGTAAGTCGATTTCAGCTACGTTTTGGCTTTGAATCGTAGCAATGGTGCGGCCATCACCGGAAAGTGCAATGGAATTGTAGTTGTTGGTGTCATTGGTGAGCGGTTCGAGCTTGCCGGCGGGATAAGAGAGGTAACCGACCTGACCTCGCGTGAAGTTGGTGCTCTTATCGCTATATAGAACGAACAAGCCGCGACCGTCGGGCAGCCACGTCACACCGGTAAAGCGCTTGTCCGGGAGGGAGACCAGCAGAACTTCTTGATTAGTTGCCACGTCGAAAAGCAGGACCCGACTTCGATCCTGAGGGCTCGCGAAACCAAAGATGAACG
>Ga0210402_10002609_pt1 | contig 17428 bp, 18 predicted proteins | sample IncBWC7MmetaG_FD_161055 | JGI IMG/M metagenome (GOLD analysis project Ga0210402, IMG submission 161055) | Forest soil microbial communities from Barre Woods Harvard Forest LTER site, Petersham, Massachusetts, United States - Inc-BW-C-7-M | ecosystem: Environmental > Terrestrial > Soil >... | reverse complement strand
GCGAAGCTCGACGACTGTACAGGAATTAACGTTGGAACAGGATTTGAAGCCGCCGCGGGTGGTAACGCCCGCCCGGGAGTCGATCTCTGCGCGGGATATTATTGCTGGGAGGGAGATCGCTTCCTCGCGGGACACTGGGCCGCTTCGGGATGCCGCTGTTGAGCAGGACGCCGCGCCTGCTCGCGAACCCGCTCCTCACTGGGATAGTAAGCCGTCTCGCGATTCCGGGACCGCGCAGGCTTCGGCAGCTGACTCCCTCTGGAAACGCAAGAAGCGACCGGCTGTTTTCGAAGGCGACGCCGCCTTGAGGGAGCTGAGGTCGCGCCTTGCTTCCGCCCCTGACCAAACGCCCGAGCCGCCACTTTATCAGGCGAAGACGCCAATTTTCGCCGCGGTGGCACGGCTCATGGGTGTCATGGTTTTGGCGGCTGTGGGAGCGCTTGGCTTCCTGTGGGTTACGGCGCCTCGTGGGGCGCCGCAAGGCCAGGGTGCGAGCCAACCGCCGGGTGGTGAGGTCGCGCTCGTGTCGTACCGGGGTCTTGGCGCTCAGCAGCCTCCGCCAGCAGCAGAAAAACCGGTGGCTCAGCGGGCGCCAGATGCGCCTTCTAGCGGTGCGCCATGGGGAATGGCGAATTATGCGCCCACCGTAACCGATGGGGTCGGCACGGCGCCGGCCGCGTTGACGCCTCGCATGCCGGCCGCGCCTCGCGCGCCGGCGACCCGCGTCATGGCGCCTGCGCCGGCAGCACCGGCACCTGCGGCCGCCGCGCCTTCCCCTGCCCCTGCAAACCCAGCATCCCGGGCTCCAGTCCCGGCCGTTGCGGCACCCGTCTCAGCACCACCGCCCCCACCCCCGGCATCCGCCGTTGCGGTGCCTGATCGTGACGAAATTGCTGCTCTGCTTGTGCGTGCGCGCACCTATCTGTCTGCGGGCGATGTTGCGGCAGCGCGGTTGGTTTTACGCCGCGCTGCGGAACGCGACGATGCTCAAGCCGCGCTGGCTCTGGGCGGGACCTACGATCCTGCGGTGCTAAGACGTCTCGGCATCATCAATTTCCACGCCGACCCTGCCCAAGCGCGAGAGTGGTATCGCAGGGCAGCAGAACTGGGTTCTCCCGACGCTTCGCTGCGGCTCGATCAACTCGTTCAGACAGACCGGTAGCTCGCATACCCGACGGGCTATCCGGTCATTACGGGACGTTATTGACTCCGCGCCACCGGCCATAGCGCCACGGCAGATACCAGCGTGAATCGGGCGACGGCGCGCTTGCCACGAAATCCAGGCCCGAAGTTCCGAGCGGGTGGCAACGCGACAGGCGGGCGAGCGTCATCCAGCCTCCGGCCCAAAGACCGTGGCGTTCGATTGCCTCATCGGCATATTGCGAGCAGGTGGGCAGGTGGCGGCAGTTGTAACCGACGATCGGGGACAATGTGAGGCGATACGCTGCTACGAGGGCGCGCGCTAAATCCTGAGAAATGCTTGTGTGCAGCTTGGAACGCGATGATTTAGCTGTTGCATCCGACATCGCCGATGCCTTATCCATAAATGTTGCGTGACCGTAGGTCGCAGGGAGAATGATATCATGTGATGTGCAGCAATAAGCAAGTCGCGCGTCGCATCCGGATGAGTAACTATTCACCTTGATGCAAAGTGATTCGCACTTCGGGATACGCGCCTCGGGGGACGGGACTTAGCAACGTTCACAGCACGGCACCGATGCCGAGATGGCATGGAGTAGAGATGTCGCGCTCACTGTCGAGTACACTCGCGTCGGGATGCCTCGCGCTCGCACTGTCGTCAATAACCGGAACTGCGATGGCGCCTGTTCCCGACGGGCTGGTCGCCGGCGGCGCGGATAGCTCATCGCCCATGCGCTTCACGTTATTCGCAGACGGTTCGGCCGAAACATGCGCTGCCGTAAGTTGCCGGCCACTGATTGCTGCGTCCGGCATGATAACGTCTGATACCGCCCGCCAGTTCATCACTTTCGTGCGCGACAATGCGCTGCAGACCACCCAGGGGGGGCAAGCGGCCGCAACTGTGGTTCTCGAGTCCGATGGAGGATCTGTGCTCGGGGCGCTGGACCTCGGACGCGCGATCAGACGGTTCGGGCTCGGCACCACGGTTGGACACGTCATCGAACGCCGTGCCACAACTCCGATCAAATATGGCGAATCGATTGCTCGGGCCGATTGTCAATCCATGTGCTCTTTTGTACTGCTTGGGGGAGTGCAGCGCCGGGTTCCGCCGGACGCCCGAGTTTTGGTTCACCAAATATGGCTTGGTGATCGCCGTGAAGACGCAGTCGCAGCGAATTACACGGCCGAGGACCTCGTCGTGGTTCAGCGCGATATAGGCACCATCCTGCAATATACCTCCGAGATGGGCGGCGACGTGGAACTGGTGGCGCTCTCGCTCAAGGTGCCGCCGTGGGAGCCGATGCGCGCATTGACACGCGAGGAACTCCGACGCACGAAGCTCGACTTGGACGTGGAGATCCCGGCGACGACGGCCGTGGTGAAAACTGCCGCCGGGCCAACATTACCCGACGACGAAACGCTGCAAGTTCCGGCTAATGGCCGCGGCTGGATAGCTACGGCGCGGGCTGGTCAACCGGTGCTCGCGCGAACCCATCCTCTTACATTGGAGGGTGAACGAATTGGCAGCTTCTCTCTCTTCATCTCCTGCGGAGCCGCCCCCGACACGTTCACAATGACTTATCGGGAACTCCGTTCGGGCCCCGCGGACCGCGGGCTGCCGCGCAGCATCAGCCAAGTTGCGCTTGTACTCGATGATCATCTCCAGCAGCTCAAGATCGCCTCATCGGAGAGGAGAATACGCGGCGGCGAACTGGAATCCGTCGCTAGCACGGTGTTGCCGGCGCGGCTGGTGCGCGCTCTTAGCTCCGACGGCCCAGCCTCTATAACCTTGGAGACTGACAGCATCGGCAATCCCCGCACGGTAATTCGGATCGGCAATGCTGGCTTCGGGCGCGGGTTCCGCGAGTTCGAGAAGGGGTGTAAGGAACCTCAGCGCGTCCGCGGCGAAACCCGGGCGCAGGCTCAGTAGCGCCACTTTCTCCCCCGCCAGCGGGGGGAGAATAAAAAGCTACTACACCTGCTAAATAAATTCGAAGCGTTTGGGTTACCGGGGAGCTTTCGTGGCGCGCTTTGCTGCGATTTGATCGATTGCAGATACGACGGCGTCGAAGGTCAGCATCGTGGAGGCATGGCGGGCCTTGTAGTCGCGCACCGGCTCAAGCACCGCGATATCGGCCCAGCGCCCGGAGGCAGGCGGTGCGCCGTTTTCTTTGAGCATGCGACGTACATCTTCGCGGAGATTGCGCAGTTCGCTGGCATTCGCCCCCACGACGTTGCGTGCCATGATGGACGACGAGGCTTGGCCGAGCGCACATGCCTTCACGTCGTGAGCGAAATCCGTCACCGTCTCGCCGTCCATCTTCAGATCGATGGTAACGGTTGAGCCGCACAGCTTGGAATGTGCGGTGGCGGTTGCGTCCGGATCGGGAAGGCGCCCGATTCTTGGAATATTTCCAGCCAGTTCCAGGATTCTACTATTGTAAATCTCGTTGAGCATGAACGCGACTTCCAAGTCACGGCGGCAGATTGTGTCCCCGCGGGAACCCACTATATAGGCTGCGGATGGTCGAGAAGAAGCCGCCATTCCGCGCCTGCCCATTTTCAGATATAAAGACTGCGAGTTAAAGTGCGGCGTCCCGCAACGCCTTGAGTGCCGGTCGGCGACAGGAGCGTGGACGACGCGACGGTGACACCCCCGGGATCCGGCTTTGCCGCGGTTCCGGTCGAACGGAGCGATCGTCATGGACACTGCCATCAAGAAGGCGGCCGTTACACCATTGCCTGTCGACATTCACGATGCGCCTGACCCGGTGGTACCGCGCCCATCACGTAACGAGGCCGAGGCCGCGGTACGTACGTTGCTCGCCTATATCGGCGACAATCCCGCACGGGAAGGCCTGCTCGACACGCCAAAGCGCGTCGTCTCGGCTTTTGAGGAACTCTATGGAGGCTATCGCGAGAGCGCGGTCGACGTGCTCGATCGCACGTTCGGCGAAATGGGCGACTATGACGAGTTTGTCCTGGTGCGGAACATCCCGTTCCACTCCAGTTGCGAGCACCACATGATGCCGTTCCATGGCCGGGCGCATGTCGCCTACCTGCCGGTGGCGCGTGTTGTCGGACTGTCGAAGCTCGCCCGCCTGATCGACGTCTATGCGCGCCGCCTGCAGACCCAAGAGCATCTGACGTCCCAGGTGGCAATCGCGATCGACGAAGTGCTCAAGCCGCGCGGCGTCGCCGTGATGGTAGAAGCCGAGCACACCTGCATGTCGCTGCGCGGCGTCGAGAAACACGGGTCGTCCACCGTAACCACCAAGTTCATAGGCCTGTTTAGGGACGATCCTGCCCAGCAGGTGCGGTTCGTTTCCCTGCTGCGGGACGGGGCGCGGTGATCCCCCTCGCCTCACCGCTTTTCTCGCCGCGGGGCTCCGAACAAGAGATCGAGGAGGGGCAGACCTTTGCGCCGAAATTCGACGCCGGCGGTCTCATCGCCTGTGTCGTCACCGACCTGCAGACTGGCGCACTTTTGATGGTCGCGCACATGAATGCGCAGGCGCTGGAGCAAACAATCTCTACCGGTGAGGCGTGGTTTTACAGTCGCTCGCGGCAGGCGCTTTGGAAGAAAGGCGAGACCTCCGGCCTCGTGATGCACGTCGTCGAGATGCGCGTCGATTGCGACCAGGATGTGCTGTGGCTCCGGGTCGAACAGTCCGCCGCCGGCGCCTGCCACACGGGGCGGCGATCGTGCTTCTATCGTGCCGTTGTGCGCGGGGGCCCTGACGCACCGCTGACGCTCGCGTTTCGCGATGACGAACGGGTGTTCGATCCCGCGAAGGTGTACGGCAAGTAGCCCGCATGGAGCGCCGGTCCTCCGGTGCGGAATGTGGGGACGACGTTGCAAAAGGGGCACCGGTGCCCCGGGATTGCGTGAATGCACGCGAAGGCGGGTGCGCTCACTTGATCCAGGCTACACCACCCCCGCAGCACGCGCACGCGCCAGCAGCCGCTCCGCCTTCGCGATGTGCGGGCGGTCATACATCACCCCGTCGATGCCGACCACGCCGGCGCCGGGAGTCGCTGCGAACGCCGCGATGATCGCCTGCGCTTTGGCGATTGCGGCGGGCGCGGGCGTGAAAACGTCGTTGATGGTTGCGACCTGCCCCGGGTGGATCGCCATTTTGCCGGTGAAGCCGTCGCGGCGGGCATCCTCACATTCCCGGCACAGACCCGCGTCGTTGCGAAAATCCACATAGACGGTATCGAGCGCCTGCACGTTGGCGGCGGCCGCCGCCGCGATGCAGAGGGTGCGGGCGAGCCGATAAGGATCGAGAAATCTCCCTTGCGCGTCCCGGTTTGCCTCGGCGCCGAGTTCGGCCGACAGGTCCTCTGCTCCCCAGGTGAGGGCGGCGAGGCGTGGGCTGGCGTCCCGGTAGGTGCCCGCGGCAAACAGTGCTGGCGCGGTTTCGGTGGCAATCGCCACGATACCGATCGCGCCCCCGGCGAGGCCATACAGCGCCTCGCGTGCGCAAAGCTTGGCGTCCGCGTGAACCACGGAAGCGCCGCCTTCCGCCTTCGGCAGCATGATGGCGTCCGGGCGCGCCGGCACCATAGCATCGAGATCGGCGTCGATCAGCCCGGTGGTCAGGCCGTTGACGCGCACGATGAGGCGCGGCCGGACTGGCAGCGGCACCGTCCGGGCGAGAAATTCCGCCGCGCCGGCGCGCGCCGCTTCCTTACGCTCGGGAGCGATGGAGTCCTCCAGGTCGAGGATGAGGGCATCGGCGCCGCAGCCCAGTGCCTTGCCGAGCTTGCCGGGCGAGTCCGCCGGAACGAACAGCAGCGATCGCATCAGGCCGGCCGCATCAGGATGAAGGCGCTGCGCCGGCATTCGGCGACCAGCTTATCATCCTGGTTGTAGCAGCGGTGGATGAGCTCGACGATGCCGGCGCCCGTGCGAGATTTCGAGATGCGCTTGCCGGCGACCTCAGTGGTGGCGTGCAGCGTGTCGCCGTCGAACACCGGATGCGGAAAGCGCACCTCGCTCATGCCGAGATTCGCGATGGTGGTGCCCGTGGTAATGTCCGACACCGACATGCCGATCATCAGGCCTAGCGTGAACAGCGAGTTCATCAGCGGCTGGCCCCATTCGGTTTCCTGCTCGCAAAAATGCCGGTCGATGTGCAGCGGCTGCGGATTGAGCGTCATGTTGGAAAACAGCATGTTGTCCATCTGGGACACGGTCCGGTAGTAGCGGTGCTCGAAGATCTGGCCGTCGACGAAATCTTCGAAATAGATGCCGCCGCGCTTATGTCGCTTCGCCGTCATGGTTTCGGACATGAATGTTCTCCTGCGGGTGGATGCCGGTACGCCGATCAGGGTTTTTGACATTTTTCGATTGGGTTGACACCCCACCACGCCGTCATCGTTTAGCTCAAGCCAAATGGCTGATCGAGTTGGTGGATGGCGAGGAGGCGAAGATTGCTTCGCCCGGTCGCACAATGCAAACCTTTCGCTCTCGTGAAAATTCATAGTGAACCTTTTGTTAAGCCTAGCCGCCTAGACTGCCGTCGAACGACGCTTTGCGAACAGCCGGCATTTCGGCCCGGGCGTTGCGGAGAGCATCTCAGCGAAGGGCCGGTGTCATGCAGAGGCGGCGTAAGATGTATGAACCGAGTGCGATTTCTGATTTCACCAAATGTGAATCCGCCCCATTGCAGCAGCGCAGTTGCATCACAATGATCGGGCAATTTCTTCGTTGGGTACGCACCGCGTCGGCCGGTGCGCGGGCCGAAGCGTCGGGCGCCTTGGCACGGGCCTATCTGTATGCTGATCTTTCGCCCGCCGATCGCAATGCCGCCGAAGACGCCATGATCGCCTTGCTGGATGACCCCTCGCCGCTGGTCCGGCGCGCGCTCGCCGAGGCGCTTGCCGCCAGTCCGGATGCGCCCCACGCGATCGTTCATGCGCTGGCGTTCGACCAGCGCGATATCGCCGCGACGGTACTGGCGCGTTCGCCGTTGCTCATCGACGCTGAGCTCGTCGACCTCGTGGCAACCTGCGACGGCGCGCTTCAGGCCACCGTTGCGACGCGTACGCCGCTGCGGCGCGGCGGTTGCGGCTGCGATCGCCGAAGTCGGCAGCGCCGAAGCCTGCCTTGTCGCCATCGAAAACCCTGGTGCCGAGGTGGCCCCATCCTCGATCATGCGTATAATCGACCGGTTCGGGCATCTGGGCGCCATCCGCGAGGCGTTGTTCGCGCGGCCCGATCTGCCGCTGGCGGCGCGTGGGGCTCTGGTGCGGCAATTGTCCGGCGCGCTCACTGATTTTGTCGCCGACCGCGCTTGGCTGGCGCGCGACCGCGCCGAGGAGGTGGGACGGGAAGAATGCGAGAAGGCGACCGTTACCATCGCGGCGCTTCACCCGGATCACGACGTCCGACCGCTGATCCGTCATTTGCGCGCGGGAGGTCAACTTACCGCGGACCTGATACTGCGGGCGCTGCTGTCTGGGAACATGGCGATGTTTGAGGGCGCGCTCGCGGAGCTTGCCGGGTTGCCGTTGCGACGGGTGCAGGCGCGCATCCGTGACGGCCGCAATACCGGGTTCCGCGCCGTGTTGGACAAGGCCGGCCTGCCGTCCTCGGCCTATGTGGTGTTCCGCGAAGTCCTGACCGCGGCGCAGGAGGCGGATTATGATGGCGAATTCGCCGAGGCGGGCCGCCTCAAGCGGCGCATGGTGGAGCGCGCCCTCATGGGCTGCAAGCGGTGCGACATAGGCGACGTCGAGCCGCTCATGATCCTGCTACGCCGGTTTGCGACGGAAGCGGCGCGCGAGGACGCACGCATGAATTGCGAGCGGCTCGTGGCTGGGCACGGCATGGAGCTTGGCCGCGCCGCGGCGTAACGTCGGATCACCGGTTTGTGGAATCGTCCGTGAAGACGAGCGATTGCTGGAAACGGATGGCGTCGGACGTTGCGTTGATTGCGCCGGGAAGTACCGTCCCCTCAATCTGATAGAGCCGCTGTTTGTGATAAAACACCGCCACTGATGAATAGCTGCCGCCCGGCGCCGCGATGCTCAGCTGGCGACCGTATACGCGGCTGATTCGGTGCGGAATATCGACTTTGATCTCACTGCCTTGGGATAGTGTTCGGACCGCATGGTCGAGCACGGCGCTTTCCTGCGCGGCGGGTTCCGGGAGGTCGGCAACCGTCATCCTGAACACGCCGCCGTCCTGCGACACCGAATAGACCCGCGCTTCGACCGAGCGGCCATCGGCAGTCTGATACGTCGTGGTCTCGACCTTGGGGTCGGCCGGAAACGCAACCGAGAAGAAGTCAGTCGGATAGGCATATTCCTTCCAGTTTTGAGCGTCCGCGGGACCGGCCGCGAAGAACAAAGCGAAGATAATCGTGATGGGTCGCATATCTGGCTCTGTCGCTGAATCGAAAACGACTTAAAAATCCGGCTTGTCAGCTTGGGGCATCGGCTCGAGGCCGTGATGAAAATGGTCGTCGTTGTTCTCGGCGCAGACGGCTTCGCTCAGCGGACCGTTGTTCGTGCGCCGGTAACGCTGGATCGCATTCCAGGGCGTCGTGAACGCGCCCGGATCTTCGACCCGGACATTCACCTCGAGCATCTTGCCGTCTTCGATCATGTGGAAGCGCTCCACCACATGCAGCTGATCGGTGTGCGGCGTCTGATAGTTGTCGACATAGGACTTGCTGGAGATTCCGATCGTATCGACCACAAGCGTCTCACCCTCGTAGTGACCGACCGACTCCCCGAACCATGACGGCTTCACGTTGGCCGAATGCGGCACATCCATATAGACGCGGCGCACTTGATGATCCTGCATCCAGATCATCGAAACCTGTTGCGGCGTCTGGAGGAAATAAACCGGCGTTGCGGGAAGCAGCAGGAAGGCCGGCACGCCGACCGGCCAGCACCGCTCCTTCGGGATCGCCACGACCTTACCGGACAGCGACCGCTCATTGACTTTCCGCAAGTGCTTCTTGGCCCAGGGCTGCAGGATAGGGTTGCTCAAGTCGGCGACGCGGAACGACGGCTTCGGGTTGCGGGGAAACCTGTAAAAGCTCACATACGGATGGGCCGGATCGGAAACGATCGGGCCTGCACCGCTCGGCGGCGGGATGAACTCGTCGTCGAGAAGCTGCCAGCCGGTGAAGCTGTCGGGGGCGAAGTTCGGGGTTTTCGCGGTCTCAGCGCCGGGCGCAGATCCCAGCGCCGCAGCCGTGCAAATCACGCATGCAAACAGGCTCCTCCCCACCGGGCGGAGCCTCGGGACGCCGCCCAATGTTAGCCTCGACATAAGCGATCTTCGCGTATTTGCGCTCACGCGACAGCAGTCGTCGGAAATGCGCTATCGTCTCGACCGCGTAGATGCGCAACCACATAGGCGGCCGAGAGACAACACCACGACAATAACCGGTCGGTACCGAAACGCCACGGAGCGAGCCGGCTGCGACTAGCGACTAAACCAGGTCCGCAAGCCTTGGCTCACTGATTGGCGGCACCGCCGGCGTTGGCGCCCGGCGCGGCGTTCGGATTCCCCATCTGGGTTCCGTCGGGAAGCGTCACCGCCATGAACTGACCGCCATTGTTACCGTCCCGAAGCGGGTGGATGATCGTCTTGATTTTCATGCCAGGCGTGAGGGTCTTCGGAACCCAGCCTTGCCGGGCCAAACCGGCAGGCCCGCCCATTTCGATCGCCCATTGCTCAGCCTGACCCTGGGCGTTGTCGACTGTCATCAGGATCCAGCTGTGCGGATTCGTCCACTGGAATTCCTTGACTGTGCCTTCCAGGACCTTCGTTTTTTCCGCATCGAACATGGCAAAGGAGTGATGTGCAACTGCCGGAATGGCGAACATAGCTACCGCTATACCGGCAAAGCCGAGCGTTTGGAATTTCATTTGGCGTCTCCCGCTGATCTTCTTTACAACATAACATTCTACGGGGATTCCGGCGCTGGTTCCAGCCTCTTCAAACCTTCGCTCGAAATAATTTGAGGCTGCGAGCCTCGCGTTTGAATACGTTTTTTACAACCGGTTTCGGGTTCTCGTGCCGCGGAATCAGGCGATCGTGGCTCTTTTTTCTGGTCGCATGGGGTGATAGCTTTGGCGGCAAGATCGACGCGACTGTTTTGCTGCGATGTGCCGGTAGCGGGTTCGATCGACAAACAGATCGGGAGGGGAAAATGGGAATCGTTTGGGTTTCTGCTCGTGCCAGCTCGGCGTTTACGGCGCTGCTTGCGTTATCGGCACTGTCCGGTTCGGCCCAAGCTGAAACGCCGGACATTTCCGGAACTTATTGGGCGAGCGAATACCACGCGAAGATCCAGATCGTTGGCGGAGGCGACCTCCCGCTTACGGCGGCTGGCAAGGCTGCCTACGAAAAGAACATGGCGGGTCTCAAAGATGGCTCCACCACCGACGCAGCCAGAAAATTCTGCGTGCCCGACGGGTTGCCGCGCGTGCTTGCCACGCCCTATCCGTTCGAGATCATTCAAGCGCCGCCCGGACAGGTCACCATCATTCACGAGCTCAACCATCAGGTCCGCGTCGTCGCCATGGACAAGCCGATGCCTTCCGAGAAGGAGCTGATCACATTCCCGTACTACAATGGTCATTCGGTCGGTCATTTTGAGGGCGACACGCTGGTGATCGAAACGGCGGGCTTCAACGAAAAGACCTTCGTCGATGCCACCGGCGCGCCGCACACCGATGAAATGCGCACGACAGAGCGCATCCGCCGGATCAGCCCGACGCAGATCGAGGACGTGATTACGATTCATGATCCTGCATATTACAGCCAGGATTGGCAGGCGCGTTTCACCTACAACCTTCGCAATGACGTCCGTCTCGAAGATTACGTCTGCGGCGAACCTCATCGCGATCTCTCCTCCGTGGCGGGCGTGCGCCGGCCATAACGCCAGATCTTCTGGCTCCGTCCCATCGGTGTCGCGAAATACGGCATCTCAACGCGAATGGCCGGCGAGCCGGAATTCTGACCGGTTCGGGGTCGAACGCGTCGAGGCGAGGAGGAGGCGATGTCCGAAGACCCATGCGTTGGCGGCAGCCGCATCTTGGCCCCTCTCGCCGTCGCAGCACTGGCCGGCTTCGCTTGCCTCTTGGGGGCCGTCTGGCCGAACACGGTTTGGGCTCAGCGAAGCGCCACGGTGCCCGACTTTACCGTCGACAATAAATCAGCATGGCTCATGGTGGGCGACGAGTTGCTGCCGCCCCCGAGCGGGCCCGGTCCGGTCACGTTTGATAAACGCTATCCTTACGTCGACAACGCCGCTGCGAGGCGAACCGGCACCCAACCTACCTATAGGATCGCGGACCTCAGCAATCCCATTCTGAAGCCTTGGGCCGTGGATCAGATGAGAGAGGCTAACGACGGGGTCCTGGCCGGGAAGGTACCGTTTCGGGCGCGCGAGCGGTGTTACCCGGCGGGCGTTCCCGGTTGGGTGGTCTATACGCTCGCCGAACCGGTCTTTATCCTTCAGACCGACAAGCAGGTGACGATGATCAATCAGGGCGGCCCGGAGGTGCGGCGCATCTACATGAATGTGCCGCACTCCCCCAATCCGAATCCGTCCTGGTATGGCGAATCGGTCGGCCATTACGAGGGCGGCGACACGCTGGTTGTCGATACGATTGCGATCTCGACCAAGACTTTCATCGATAGTTACCGCACGCCCCATACCGATCAATTGCACGTGGTCGAGCGATACAAGCTGATCGATGGGGGCAAGATGATGGAAGTTTTCATCTCGGTTGATGACCCGGGCGCTTTCACGACGCCGTGGTCGGCGATGCAGCGGTTCCGGCGGGTGCCGCGCGAATGGAGCGAGGACATTTGCGCAGAGAACAATTTCGACTTTCTTCAATACGAAGTTGTGCCGCTGCCGCACTCAGACAACCCAGATTTCTGAATCGGTCGGCTGCAAGAGAACGCAACGGAGAGCTTCATGTCCCGCGTGGCAGATACCATGTCGAAATCACTGCTGGTCGCGGGTCTGCTGGCCGGATTTCTCGGGACCGGCGTCGCTAATTTCCCGGCGCGCGCAGCGGAGGCGGTGCCCGACTTCGCCCCCGACCGGAGCACGGCCTGGATCCCCGACCGGCCTACCGGAGACGATTTCCTGCCGCCCCTCAGCGGGCCGGGACCTGTGATGTCTGCCAAGGACCATCCTTATGTCCCGAACGGCCGGGGCGTTCAGCCGACCTATCGGATCGCGGATCTTACCAATCCCATTCTGCGGCCCTGGGTCATCGAGAAGATGAAAAAAGCCAACGACGAAGTGCTGGCGGGGAAGATTCCGTTCATCACGCGAGAGCGCTGCTGGCCGGCGGGCGTCCCGGGCTTCACCGTCTACACGCGCGTCCAGGCTTTGTATTTCTTGCAATCTCCCACCAAGGTCACGCTCATCAGCGAACTCAACCATCAGCCGCGCCATATCTCTCTGAACGTGCAGCATTCACAGAATCCGAAGCCGTCGTGGTATGGCGAATCGGTCGGCCATTACGAGGGAGATGAACTCGTGGTCGATACCATCGGGCTGAACGACAGGACATTCGTCGACAACTACCGCACGCCACATACGGACCAGATTCACGTCGTCGAGCGTTTCAAGATGATCGAGGGCGGTAAGACGCTGCAGGCTGCCGTAACTGTCGATGACCCCGGCGCCTTCAATATGACGTGGTCGGCGCTCCAACGGTGGCGACGCGTCTCCGATCGACCTATGACTGAAATGATCTGTGCCGAGAACAACTTGAATTTTTTCAATTACGTCGTCGTGCCGATTCCACAAGCGGACAAGCCGGATTTTTAGCAACCGCTCCCAGCCGCACGCTGCTTTTTGACCAAATCAATGCCTCAGGCATAAAATACCGGCCGCGCGATGCGCGAGCCGGGAGGCGGCATGATGGATCACTTCAATCGGCGGGAGTTTCTGCGCGGGTCGTCGGTAGCGGCCGCTGCGGCATCATTGGCGTGGCCTGCAGACCTCATGGCAGCCAAAGCCGTTGGGTCGTCCGGCGGATGGGATCACGGCAGCGTCCAGCACATTCTGCCGACCGCGAGCCACAACCGCGTATTGATTAAGGCCTCGTTCCGCACGCCGCTGCTGGAGGCGCCGATTTTGCGCATTGGCGGCACATCGGTTCGTGGCCGCATGAGTGATACGCGCGGCGAATACTGGCAGTTTCACGCCGCCGACCTGAAGCCGGGGCGTCCCTACGCGCTTGCGCTCAGCGGCAACCGCGGTCGCGCGCTGTGCGAGCCGTGGAGCCTGGCCACATTTCCGGCGCCTGACGAACGTCCGCAGTCGCTTCGGGTGCTGTTTTACACCTGCGCCGGTGGGCACGAAGCCTTCGGGTTTCTCCCCACCGCAGTGCGCAATCGGCTGCTTCGCCGAGGACTGTCGTTTGAGCCGGTTGCCTTGGTGGCAATCGGCGATCAGGTCTATTGGGATCTGCTTGCGCCGGCCTTCGCGAAAATCAATGGCGGCGCGTCGCCGGAGGGCGAAAGGCTCGCGGGCAGATTCGACCGGTCGGCGCTGGTGCTCGGCAGCGACAACGAGACCGTGCTCAAGCGCGCGGCCGGGCCGCAGATCCTGCCGGTCTACGGCACCGACTTCCGGTCGATTCCAGTGTTCTTCATGCAGGACGATCACGACTACTTCGACAATGACGAGGCAACCGACGAAATCGTGACCTTCCCGCCGTCGTATTTCTCGCTGCAACTCGCCCGCGCCACCCAGAGCCTGTTCTACCCGGAATATCTGCCTGATGTTGCGCGACCGCTTGGGCTGCCGTGGTCGTCGGTAGGCGACCGCATCGGCGGCGTTTCGGAAAGCTTCGGCACGCTGCGCTACGGCCGGCTTGCCGAAATCCTGCTCTACGACATCCGCCGGACCCAGACTCTGGCCGGTCAGAGCGCCGTTTATCTCGATATCGAAGTCGAGAAATGGCTGAAGGCGCGCAGCGCCGACCGCGAGGTTACCCACTTGGTGCACGTACCGTCTAATCCGCCGGGTTGGACTGCGGGCAAATGGGGCGAGTGGTATCCGGACGTGCTCGATGCCGACGGCAAGCTCACCACCGCCAAAACGAAGCCGTACTGGCAGCCCGGCTGGCTCAAGCAGCACGATCGCCTGATGGCGTCGGTCGCCGCCATGTCGGACCGCATCCCGCTCGTCATGAGCGGCGATCTGCATGCTGTCGGCATCGGACGCATGCTGCGCAGCGGTCAACTCGACTTCACCGCCAATCCGATCAACGCGGTGCTGACCGGTCCGATCAGCACGCGCCCGGCCGGCTGGCCGTCCGCTCGGCGCGGCACCGGCGCGCTCCCGCCGGCCCATCTCGACATGGATGAACGAGTGAAGCCGATTGAGCAGCACGGCTTCACGATCGCGGATTTCTTGCCCGATAAGATCGTGCTGCGCATGTTCAAATGGGACGTGAAGACACAGGGCGTCGATGCGATCGATACGTTGGAGCCGTTTCACACCGCGGAGCTGACGAGGGCAGGGTGATGCGGCTCCTCACACCCCGAACTGCTCCCGCAAGATCCGCTCGTCCAGATTATGCCCTGGGTCGAACAGCATGCGCATCGAAACCTTATGCTCCATGCGAATCTCGACGCTACGCACGAAGCGCACCTCATGGTGGTCGGCGACTGCGGCGACCGCGCGTTTGTCGGGGTCAAGGACCTCGATGGTGACTACGGCTGTGTCCGGCAACAGCGCGCCGCGCCAGCGCCGCGGGCGAAACGGACTGATAGGCGTGAGCGCAAGCAGCGCCGCTCCGATCGGGATGATCGGCCCCTGGGCCGAAAGATTGTAGGCGGTCGAGCCGGCCGGCGTTGCCACCATGATGCCGTCCCCATCAAGTTGGGCAAGCCGTTCCTTGCCGTCCACGAGGATGCGCAGGCGCGCCGCCTGGTTGGTCTGACGGAATAACGACACTTCGTTGATGGCACGCGCCGTGTGGACCTTGCCGCCGACATCGACTGCGCGCATGGCGAGCGGATGGATCACGCTCTCCTCGGCTGCGGCCAGGCGCTCCGGAAGGGCGTCTTCGCCGTATTCATTCATCATGAAGCCGACCGTGCCGCGGTTCATTCCATAGATCGGCTTGCCGGACTCCATGAATTTGTGCAGGGTTTGGAGCATCAGGCCATCGCCGCCGAGCGCCACGATAACGTCGGCGTCAGCCGGGGGCGCATCGCCATAACGGCGCGCCAGTGCGTCGCGTGCTGTATCGGCTTCCGGTATGGCGCTGGTGACGAACGCGATGCGATTGCGGCGTTGTCTCATGGGTGCCAGTTTCTTTCGTTGAAAGAAGAATGATGAGGCTCGCGGCATGGAACGCGCGGTGTTCGTGTACACAACCTTTCCTTCGGTTGTCGAGGCAGAGAAGGTCGGTAACGAGTTGGTGGGCGCCCGCCTTGCCGCCTGCGTCAACATTCTGCCGGGCATGATCTCGGTCTACCGGTGGCAAGGCGCGGTCGAGCGCGCCGAGGAAGCCGTGATGATCGTAAAGACCCGGGCCTCGCTCGCCGAGGCGGTGCGCACAAGCGTCAAGGCGACGCACCCTTATGACACCCCCGCCATCGTGGTGCTCCCAGTCGAGAGCGTCGACGAGCGCTATTTCGCCTGGATTCTCTCTGCGACCGCACCAGGGGAGAGGACGTCGCCCGGGGGACCGACACGGCCCGCGAGTTCCGAGCAGAATACCGATTAAAATCAAATAGATAAAAAGCGCTATCGGAGACGCTGGAAGGGCCGCGCTTTGCGTAGCGAATGTGTAAAGAGCGCCGCGTCGTCGCTCATCGGTACTGCTCACGTGAACGGCGGACAACGGCGCCCTTCGCGGCGCTTCATGTACGTGAACGACGGCAAGCAACAAGCTTCAGAACGAGTTCAGCCCGCCGCGCTTATAGTGATGTCAAGATCGATCATGAACCGGTCGATCAGATCCCCTGGCCTACAGTCAGGCCTCGAGATGCGCAGAAATGTCTGCGAAGAAAGGTAGCTGTTATGTTCCGAAAAATCGCAATTGCGCTCATCACCGCAAGCGTCTTCACTGCTCCGGTCCTGGCGCAGACTACACCAAGCGACAGCAAGGTTTCTCCGTCGGCGCCCACCGCCGGTGAAACCGTGAAGTCCGAAAAGTCGATCACCAAGCATCGGAAGGTCGTCCGCCATCATCGCCATGGTGCCAAGACGGCGAAGTACGCAAAGTACGGCAAATACGCCCGGCATATGAAGCACGGGAGCGAGTCCAAGCAGATATCCGGCGCTCGAGCTTCCGCGAAGCCCATTTCCTCGAAGCCGAAAACCAAGTCGGGCATCGACTGAAATCCAAATCTTGGATCCTGAGCCAAGGCCGGCCTCAAAGAGAACGGCCTTGGCTGCTCAACAGCGGGTCCGATCGCGACGCTCAGAATCTATGCGGCAGCTATGCCGCACCCTCGAGCTTCGCGCGTTCGCGGACGAAATTCGTCAGCGCGATATTGTCGATCTTGCCGGAGCCGAGCAGCGGCAGCTTGTCGAGGATCACTACCTCGGACGGCACCATCATTTCGGAGGCGCCACGGGTACGCGCTAAGGCGAGAAGATCCGAGCGCTTGGGGTCGGTCTTGGTGGTGACGAGCACGAGGCGTTCGCCCTTGCGGGCGTCCGGAACCGCGGCGGCGCCCGACATCGCGTCGGGCCACAGTTCCGCGGCGAGCGCCTCCACGGCAGCAAGCGAAATCATTTCGCCGCCGATCTTGGCGAAGCGCTTCGCGCGGCCCTTGATCGCAATAAACCCGTCCGCGTCGATCGTCACGATGTCGCCGGTATCGTGCCAGCCTTCGGGCGGGCGCTCGATCGCGCCGGGGTTTTCCGCGCGCAGATAGCCGAGCATCACGTTGGGGCCGCGGACGTAGAGGCGTCCGCCTTCCCCGACGCCGGGCACCGGTTCAAGCCGTGCCTCCATTCCGGGCAGCAGTCGCCCGACCGTGCCGAACTTGTTGAACATCGGGGTATTGAGCGCAAGCGCCGGGGCAGTCTCCGTGACGCCGTAGCCTTCCAGGATGCGCAGGCCGAATTTTTCCATGTAGGCGCGCCGCGTCGTCTCTTTCACGGGCTCGGCGCCTGCCATGATGTAGCGTAGCGAGCGGAAGTCGTAGGCGTGGGCGCTGCGGGCGTAACCGGCCAAGAACGTGTCCGTGCCGAACAGAATGGTGGCGTTCACGCCATAGATCATTTCCGGCACGATGCGGTAATGCAGTGGCGAGGGGTAA
>Ga0210402_10002608_pt1 | contig 17431 bp, 12 predicted proteins | sample IncBWC7MmetaG_FD_161055 | JGI IMG/M metagenome (GOLD analysis project Ga0210402, IMG submission 161055) | Forest soil microbial communities from Barre Woods Harvard Forest LTER site, Petersham, Massachusetts, United States - Inc-BW-C-7-M | ecosystem: Environmental > Terrestrial > Soil >... | reverse complement strand
ATTGCGCAGGGAAGGCCGGACGATTTCGGCTGAACCTGTGGTTCTGCCGCGTGCTTTTTTGCTGCACGCGGACCATGGGTGCCAGCCGGCGCCCGGCCTTCCCTGCGCCCTCCTGATACGACGAGGGCGTCTTGTATCATGAACTCGGACGCAATGCGCCGCGGGAATAAGATCCCACGCTTTTTCGCTGCCATGCCCGCATTCGGTCTGACCTATGCGCCCTTCACGCAATTCTCGAAGTCATCCTCTGCTGCCGCGAAGCGTTTTTCGTGCCATGCTGCGCGATAGCGCCCATTCTCGGGGCCAAATCGCACGAAAATCAAAATGAGAGGGCGATGACGGATCGGCGGCTGATCTTCCTGCTCAAAGTGGCGCAGCGGCGCGTGCAGCGCTTCATGACGGCGCGGGCGCCGAAGGGCACGGTGACGCCGACGCAGACCGGGCTGTTGTTCGTGCTCGGCCGGCGTGACGGCGTGCTGATGAGCGAAGCGGGTGCTGCGCTCGATCTGGGCATGCCCGGCATCAGCGGGCTCGCTGACCGGATGGTCGAGGCGGGGCTGATCACAAAGCGTGCCGATCCCGACGACGGGCGCGCCTGGCGGCTCTGGCTGACGCCGGCCGGCCGCAAGGCGCTGGCGCGCACAAAGGCCGGTGTCGCCGAGGTCAATGCGCGCCTGACGGAAGGTTTCACCGATGCCGAAATCGAGATCGTGTCGCGCTGGCTGACCAGCGTGCAGACGAAATTCCCGATAGGAGACGAGGAATGACCCGCACGCGTCGCTTCCCGACGCGCATCGAACCAACCTTCATGTGAGGCATTAACGTGCATTGCCGGAGACATTGCCGTGGCCCTTTTCACAGCCCTTGTGGTGGAAGACGACAGCCTCCAGCGCGAGGTGTTGGCCGACGTGCTGAAGCGGGAGGGGCTTGAAGTGATCGAATGCACGACGGCCGAAGCCGCCGAGCTTGTGCTTGCCACGACGGGGCTCGAGCTGCGTGCGCTGGTGACGGATATTCAGCTTGCGGGCGAGATGTCGGGTATCGAGCTCGCGGAATATGCCAGGCAGAAGTATCCCGCGCTCAATGTCGTCGTCACGTCGGGACGTGATGCGCCGGCGCTGCCGCGGGACGCGTGTTTCCTGCAAAAGCCGTTCAGGCCGAACGAACTGCTGGAGGTTATCAGGCGCCGTTGAAAGATCTTCGATTGATACAATGATCGCCTGCGAGCGCTCGCAGGCGAATACATGCCGGGAATGCAGGGCGACGAACCTGATCCCCGCTTGCGCGAGGATCAGGTTAGTTAGAGCGTTTTCGAGCGAAGTGGGTACCGGTTCGCGTGAAGAAAACGCGTCAAACAAGAAACTAGAGCCTCCGTTCCGATTCAATCGGAACGGAAAAGGCTCTAGCGCATATCAGTGATGCCAGAACAGAGCCAGCAGCAGGATGATCGGCAACGGTACGCCGAGCAGCCAGAGCAGTGCGCCTCTTCCGAAATCCATGGTTTGTCTCCCTCTCGCGTAAAGACGGATGACGCCGGACGGCAAGGAGAGTTCCGGGGAAAGGGCAGATTTGGTGCCGGCTTCGTCATGGCAGCTCTGCGGGAATCTGCGGAACCAATGAGCAGGCCCGAGTCATTTGCGCGCTTCGTCTGCAAGCCACCGTGCCGGCCGCGCGCCGAGCTACAGCTCGATCACACCGCGCCGAGCCGCATGCGCTACCGCGTCGGTGCGGCCGGTAGCATCGAGCTTGTCGAGGATCGAGCCGACATGAAATTTGGCGGTATGCACGGATATGCCAAGCCGCTTGGCGATCGCCTTGTTGGAGGCGCCCTCGGCCATCAGCGCGAGCACGTCGAGTTCGCGCGGCGTGAGATCGGTTTCGGAGGACTCGATGCGATCACGCGGATCGCGTGCCACGATCGCGACGCTCGCCGCTTGTCCCGGCGCTACGAGGCGCAGGCCGGCGACGGTGCCGAGCAGCGCCGCCAGCCGGTCCTTCAGCGCGCCATCGCCGATCTCGATCGCGACAACGATTGGCGCGGCCGTGTCTTCGTTGGCCGTGCCTTCGCTCACGTCTCCGGCCTTTCGCCGATCGTCACCTTGAAGCGCGCCGGCTCGCCGCCGCGCCGGACCGCTACGTCCACCACCGAGCCGACACTCTGCGGGCCCAGCGCGCGCAGCAGCGCCCGTACGCTGGAGAGAGACTGGTCGTTCCAGCCGACAATGACATCGCCCTGCCTGATGCCGGCGGCGGCCGAAGGGCCGGCCCTGTCGACGCTCATCACCATCGCGCCGACACCGTCGTCGAGCTTGATCGGTTGCAGACCGAGACCGAGATACCCGCGCGCAATCCGGCCATGGCTTTCGAGCCTCGGTGCCACCCGTTCGATCGTCGCCGCGGGAATGACCAGCACGCGCCGCGCGCCGCTGACTGCCATGCCGATCGCGTTGCCTGAAGCATCGAGCGCGAGGCCGCCCTCATGGCTGTGCGGCAGGCTGACGTCGAGCTCGATGCGCGCATCGATATCGCCGCCGCGTAGGCTCTGCCACCGGCCGCCGGCCAGCGAGATCGTCCCGACCGCGGATGTCGGCGTGCCGCGCTCTGCGGCGACGACAATCGCAAGCGAGCCGAGCGCGGGAACGCTGGCCGAGAGCTTGGCCGGCGCGAGCCCGGCGGTGTCGACACGCAGCAGCGCAATATCGGTGGTGTGGTCGCGGCCGGCGACCGTGGCGGGCCGCACCGTGCCATCGGAAAGTTTGATCGCGACCTCGCCGTCATCGGCCAGCGTCTCGTCGGCCGTGATGACGAGGCCCGGCTTCCAGACAAAGCCGGTCGCACGCGAGCGGCGCGAGCGCACGGAGACGATCGAGGGCGCGGCGCCGGCGGCGAGGCCGGCGAGCGCGGATGAGAGAGAAGAGAGGATCGTTGGGTCGGTCATGGGGAACCTCCAGTCGGGATTACACCCAATCTGGGGATTTTCGCTCCTTCGCGGAACTGGCCGGGTGGGCAGTTTCGCGTGGCGGTTCACTTGGAGGTTCGCTTGGCAGTTCACTTGCCAGTTCACTTGGCATAAGCGGGCGCGGTTACCGGCGCAGCAGCTTGATCGCGTCGCCGCACAGCCGCGCTTCCCAGCCATGACGTTCCAGCTCCGGATCGTCATGCTCCTCTTCCGGCCAGCCGATGCAGAGATAGGCGATGAAGGTCCAATGCGGCGGGAGATCGAGCATCCGATGAACCGCCGCGGGATCGAGGATCGACACCCAGCCGACGCCAAGCCCCTCGGCGCGCGCTGCGAGCCACAGCGTCTGGATAGCGGCGACGACGGAGTAACGCAGCGTTTCGGGCATCGTTTGCCGCCCGAGACCGTGTCCGGCACTGGTCGTCTCGTCGGCGCACACCGCAAGATGAACCGGCGCCTGCGCAAGGCCTTCGAGCTTGAGCCGGGCATAGCGCGCCTGCCGCTCGCCGGCATAGCCGTCAAGCGCCGCCTGATTGGCGCTGGCGAAATTCTCCGAGATCGCGCTTCGCCGCGCGGGCGTTTCGACCAGAACAAAGCGCCAAGGCTGGCTCAGGCCGACCGACGGCGCGCATGCCGCAAGCGCAAGCAGCCGCTCGATCAGCTCCGGCTCGACCGGATCGGCGCGGAAGCGGCGCACATCGCGCCGCCAGCGCACGAGCGCGGCGAACTGCTCCTTGAAGGGACCGTCGAAGCGTGGCGGCCGTTTGGTTTCCAGCGACATAGGCGAGCGTTATCGATACGGCGCCATCCGGCACCCAACGCCGCCGTACTAGCACAATGTCGCACACCACTGAAAATGGCCTTGTCCACGGTCCCGAACCCGTTCGAAAGGAGAGCCCGGGCAGGCCGGCGCGGATCAATTGAAGGCCAGGCTCGACCTCTTGTCCTGCCGTTTCGACCAGGAAAGGTAGTAGGCAACGCCCGTCATGATCGACATGCCCGCGACGCTGACGAGCAGCTGCATCGCCATCGAATTCGGCGTCGTGATCAGGACAAGGTGCCCGGCGAAAGACAGGAAGACGCCAACGCAGAAGACCGAGACCCATTCCTCGCCGCATTTGATGATGGGCTGGAACACCGGCCAGCGCAGCGGCGACCAGTCGCGCGGCACGAGATAGGTGAACAGCAGCGCCAGCGCGAGAAAATGCACGATCCGGAACGCGGCCAGATTCTCCTTGTCGTTCGGCAGGAAGGCTTCGAGCAGCATATCCGGCAACAGGTGGCCGGGCCCGGACGACTGTCCCGCGATCGTCACCACCAGGGCGAACAGGAGATAGGCGGCGGCCGCGGCGACGACGAGCGGCGAACGCCGCAGCAGGCGCACCAGCCCGGAGCCGTTCAGCGCAAACCAGGCGCCGAGCACGAACAGGAGCTGCCAGCAATACGGATTGAAGTACCAGGTCCCGGACGGGTAGGAGTGAAAGCTCCAGCCGAACCACCGTGCGGCGACGTAGAGCGCGATCGATCCGGCGAGCGCCAGATTGGGCCGGCGCAACATCGACCACAGGACCAGCGGAAAGAACGCCATCAGCGCGACGAACAATTGCAGCGTGTCGAGGTTCAAAGGCTTGGCCTGCAGCAACAGGCCATGCATCAGCGTCTGCATGGGGTCGTCCACCAGCCCGATAACGTTATACTCGTCGATGATTTCGGTTGCTGCATATTGCGCAGCCACGTTGCCGATGACGTCGATATAGATGACGAACAGCACGACATAGGCGGCGTAAAGCTGCCAGACCCGCCGAAAGATCCGCGTCGTTGCGACGACCAGCCCACGTTCCTGCGCCATTTGCCCGTAGAACAACGCGGCCGTATAGCCTGCGACGAACACAAAGAGGTCGGTGGCACCGCTGAAGCCGAAATTGCGGATGGTCAGCAGATTGACCACGTTGTGCGGGATGTGATCGAGAAAGATGAACCAGTTCGCGACCCCACGCGCCAAGTCGATCCTGCAGTCGCGGGCGCGCGATGCGAGGCATCCTTCCATAGGCGGATTCGCGGGGACCAAGACGGCTTTACCTGTTAGCTGGGAGGCTCAATGAACTGCGCGATTCAATCCTGTGGAATCTAGGAAGCCGTCCGATCACGTTCGAATAGACTTTGCGTGAAGGTCACATGGCCGGGCAGAAACACCGAAGAACGAGGCTTTGCGTTGCTTGACGACAACACCCCGCAGAAGCTGCCGCTGGCTCCTGAGGTCTTTCCGGCGGGCAGGCGGGCGATGCCTGCATGGCTGTACCTCCAGAACGGCATGGCGGCAGCCGGATTTTGTTCCGCCGCAATGTCGAAAACAGCGGACTCCGTTCGTCTTGCAGGCATGTGACCAAGAGGACCAAGAGACCGGAGACCATGAGACCAAAACGGAGGGAACCATGACGTCGTCCTATCGCTGGGTCATCGTTGCGGCCGGGGCATTGATGACCTGCGTCGGCATCGGTGCGATGTTTTCGCTCGCGGTCTATCTGCAGCCGATGTCGGTGGAGACGGGGTGGTCACGCACCGGGATTTCCAGCGCGATGACGCTGGATTTCCTCGTGATGGGGGCGGCTGGTTTTGGCTGGGGCGCGGTCAGCGATCGTTTCGGACCGCGCCTCGTCGTGCTGACGGGGGCGGTGCTGCTCGGGCTTGGCCTTGTGCTGGCAAGCCGCACGACCTCGCTCATCGAGTTCCAGCTCACCTATGGATTGATGGTCGGGCTTGCCGCCGGCGCGTTCTTCGCGCCGATGATTGCGACGGTCACCGGCTGGTTTGTCGACAATCGTAGCCTCGCGGTGTCGCTGGTGTCGGCCGGCATGGGCGTGGCGCCGATGACGATCTCGCCTTTCGCCCGCTGGCTGATTTCGACCTATGACTGGCGCACCGCGATGATGACCATCGGTATCCTCGCCTGGGCGCTGCTGATCCCGGCCGCGCTGCTGGTGCGCCGGGCTCCTTCAGCGCCCCCTGGCGCGGCGGCTGGCGCCGTTCCGGGAATGGCGGCGGCAACGGCGGAGCCTTCGCTCTCGGCGGCGGAGGCGTTCCGCTCGCCGCAGTTCATCGTGCTGGCGTCGGCCTTCTTTCTCTGCTGCGCCGCTCATTCCGGGCCCATCTTCCACATGGTGAGCTATGCGATCGGTTGCGGCATCGCGCCGCTCGCCGCGGTCTCGATCTACAGTGTCGAGGGTCTGTCGGGCCTGGGCGGACGCCTTCTGCTCGGCCTGCTCGCCGACCGGTTCGGCGCCAAGCGCGTCCTGGTCGCGGGGCTGCTGGTGCAGGCCTTTGCGATCGCGAGTTATCTCGTGGTGAGCAGGCTCGGCGAGTTCTACGCGCTGTCTGTCATTTTCGGCACGGCCTATGGAGGCGTGATGCCGCTCTATGCGGTGCTGGCGCGCGAATCCTTCGGCCAGCGCGTGATGGGCACGGTGTTCGGCGCCATGACCATGGCCTCCAGCATCGGCATGGCGTTCGGCCCCTGGGCGGGCGGCCGGATCTTTGACGCCTTCGACAGCTATGCGTGGCTCTATATTGGTGCATCCACGGTGGCGCTCGGGGCGGTTGCCGTGGCGCTTGTCTTTTCACCCCGGCAGCAGGCGGAGCGGCTGCAGATGGCATAGGAGACCCGGCACCTCGCCAAGCCTTGGCCAAGCCTTGATCCGCCGGATGGCGGCGCTATATCGACGTTTCCCGACTATCTTCTCCGATCATCCCTTCCGATCATCCCTTGGGCAAACGTATGACGATGACCGATACAGCGCCGCTGTCCCAACCCTTCCAGGCCGAAGTCTCCGAGCTGCTGCACCTGATGGTGCATTCGGTTTATTCAGAGACGGACATCTTCCTGCGCGAATTGATCTCGAACGGCTCGGACGCCTGCGACAAGCTGCGCTATGAGGCGATCGCCAAGCCCGAGCTGATCGGCGAAGGCGAGCCGCCGAAGATTCGCATCATCCCGAACAAGAAGGCCAACACGCTGACGGTTGCCGACACCGGCATCGGCATGGATCGCCAGGAGTTGATCGACAATCTCGGCACCATCGCGAAGTCCGGCACCAAGGCGTTCGTGGCGAAGCTTGCCGAGGCCAAGGATGGCGCCGGCTTGATCGGCCAGTTCGGCGTCGGCTTCTATTCCGCCTTCATGGTGGCCGAACGCATCGTCGTCACCAGCCGTCGAGCGGGCTCCAGTGAGGTCTGGACCTGGTCGTCGTCGGGCGGTGCCGGCTTCGCGGTTGCGCCTGCAAGCGAGGACGAGGCCAAGCGCGTCGTGCGCGGCACCGAGATCGTGCTGCATCTGAAACCGGACGCCGCGAAATATCTCGAAAGCTACGCGATCGAGCGCGTCGTCGGCTCCTATTCCGACAACATCCAGTTTCCGATCGAGCTCGTGCCGGAAGAGGGCGAGCCACGTCAGATCAATTCGGCGAGCGCGCTCTGGCAGCGGCCGAAATCCGAATTGAAGACGGAAGATTATACCCAGGCCTACAAGCAGATCGCGGGCGCTTTCGACGAGCCGGCGATGACGCTGCACTACCGTGCCGAGGGCCGCTACTCCTATGCGGTGCTGCTGTTCGCACCGTCGACCAAGCCGTTCGATCTGTTCGAGCCGGCGCGCAAGGGCAAGGTGAAGCTCTATGTGCGGCGCGTGTTCATCACCGACGACGCGGACCTGTTGCCGGCCTATCTGCGCTTCATCCGAGGCGTCATCGACAGCGAGGACCTGCCGCTCAACCTCTCCCGCGAGATGCTGCAGAACAATCCGCAGCTCACCCAGATCAGGAAGGCGGTGACCACCCGCGTCATCACCGAGCTCGAGTCGCTCAGCGACAAGGGGCCCGAGAACTTCAACAAGATCTGGGAGGCCTTCGGCGCTGTCATCAAGGAAGGCATTTATGAGGATTTCGAGCGGCGCGACAAGCTGCTGGCGCTGTCGCGGTTTTCCTCGACGGCCGGTGAGGGGCGTTCGCTCAAGCAATATGTCGCGGACTTCAAGCCCAACCAGACCGAGATCTATTTCCTGGTCGGCGACAGTGCCGACCGGCTGAAGTCGAATCCGCGGCTTGAGGCGGCGGCCGTACGCGGCATCGAGGTGCTTTTGCTGACAGACCCGGTTGACGCGTTCTGGACCTCGGCTCGGCTCGAATTCGAAGGCAAGCCGCTGAAGTCGCTGAGCCAGGGCGACATCAATTTCGATCTCGTGCCGCTGCTCGACGAGCATGCCAAGGACGCAACCGAGCCTGCGGCCGACGAGGCGGCGACGATCGCGATCATCAAGGCGAGTCTCGGCGACCGCGTCACCGATGTGAAGGCGTCGACGCGGCTCACCACCAGCGCGTCATGCCTGGTCGCCAGCGGTCACGGACCCGACCGCGAGCTGGAACGGCTTCTGTCGCAGCAGGCGCGTGGCGTGCGGTCGAAACCCATTCTCGAGATCAATCTGCGGCATCCGCTGGTCACGGCGATCGCCAAAGCGGGGAGCGAAGCCAAGACCGCCGACGACCTGTCGCTGCTGCTGCTGGAGCAGGCGCAGATCCTCGATGGCGAATTGCCCGAGGATCCCGCCGCATTCACCGCGCGGCTCAACAGGCTGGTCCTTCAAGGGGTGAGGGTGTAGCTGTCGTGGATGGACGGTTCGGCGGCGTTCGGCGCCACAAGACCTGTTATTCGGCCGCGTCCTTGACGCGGTCGCCATCCGCCGTGGCCGGCCCGCTGGTCCTGCGTGTGCTGGTCCGGCGTGAAATCGCGTTCGAAAGAGTGTCGAGATAGAGATAGACCACCGGCGTCGTGAACAGCGTCAAGGCCTGGCTCACCAAGAGGCCGCCGACCATCGCATAGCCGAGCGGTTGGCGGATCTCCGAACCCGTGCCGGTCCCGAGCATCAGCGGCACGCCGCCAAGTAGAGCCGCCATCGTCGTCATCATGATCGGACGAAACCGCAGCAACGCCGCCTGCCGGATCGATTCCTTCGGGGACAGATGCTGCTCGCGCTCCGCGGTAATCGCGAAATCCACCATCATGATCCCGTTCTTCTTGACGATGCCGATTAGCAGGATAATCCCGATCAGCGCGATCAGGCTGAAGTCGAATCCGAACGCCATCAGGATCGCAAGCGCACCAACCCCGGCCGATGGCAGGGTCGAGAGGATGGTGAGCGGATGGATGTAGCTTTCGTACAAGATGCCAAGGATCAGGTAGACCACAACCAGCGCCGCCACGATCAGCAGCGGCACCGTGCCGAGCGATTGCTGGAAGGCCTGGGCCGTGCCCTGGAAGCTGTAGTTCAGCGTTCCCGGCGTTCCCATCTCGCGGACGGCCTTCTGGACGGCATCGGTGGCCTCGCCGAGCGCCACGCCCTCGGCGAGATTGAAGCTGATCGTGATCGCCGGAAACTGTCCCTGGTGGGCGATCGCAAGCGGACGCACCGGCACGGTCGTCCATTTGCAGAACACGGACAGCGGGACCTCGTCGGCGGTCGTCGGGGACTTGATGTAGAGCTTGTCGAGCGTGTCGAGCCTGCCCTGCAGTTCCGGCAGAACCTCCAGGATCACGTGATAGCTGTTCAGCTGAGTGAAATACTGGGTGATCTGGCGCTGGCCGAAGGCATCGTACAGCGTATCGTCGATCAGTTGCGGCTGAATGCCGTAGCGCGATGCGGCATCGCGGTCGATCGTCAGCGTGAGCGTTGTTCCCTCGGATTGCTGATCGGTCGCGACGTCACGCAACTGCGGCAGCGTCTTCATCCTCTCCAGGATCTTCGGCGCCCAGGTATTGAGTTCATCGAGATTGGCATCCTGCAAAGTGAACTCGAATTGCGTCCGGGTGGCTCGGCCGCCAAGCCGGACGTCCTGCGATGCCTGCATATAGAGGCGCGCGCCCTCGACCTTTTCGAGCTTGGGACGCAGCCGCGCGATGATCTGCTGCGCATCGACGTCGCGCTCCTCGCGCGGCTTCAGCGTGATGTACATGCGCCCGGAGTTGAGGGCGGTGCCGCCGCCGCCGATGAACATTGCGATGCTGTCGACGGCGGGATCGGCCTGCACGATGTCGCTGAGCTGCTCCTGATGCCGCATCATGCTCGCAAACGAAATGTCCTGGGATGCGTCCGACACGCCAGTGAGAAAGCCGTTGTCCTGCTGCGGAAAAAATCCCTTCGGAATGATCACGAACAGATAGACGGACAGCGCGAGCGTCGCGAAGAATATGCAGAGCGTGGTCAGGCTCCATCGCAATGCGAGGTCGAGGCCGCGCTCATAGGCGTGCAGCATGCGGTCGAACGCCCGCTCGCTCCATTGATAGATCCGCCCGTGCCTGACCTCGCGATGCGCGCGCAGGAAGCGCGAGGCCATCATCGGCGTCAGCGTCAGCGAAACCACCAGGGAAACGAAGATTGCCATCGCCAGCGTCACCGCAAATTCGCGGAACAGCCGGCCGATCACCCCGCCCATCAGAAGCAGCGGGATCAGCACCGCGACCAAGGAGACGCTGATCGATACGATCGTGAACCCGATTTCCTTGGCGCCCCGGAACGCCGCGGCAAGTGGCGCCTCACCCCGCTCGACATAGCGCGTGATGTTCTCCAGCATCACGATCGCGTCGTCGACGACAAAGCCGACGGCGATCGTCAACGCCATCAGGGAAAGATTGTCGAGCGTATAGCCGAACACCCACATCAGCGCGCAGGCACCGAGCAGCGCCAGCGGCACCGTCACGGCAGGGATGACGGTCGCCCAGAAGCTCCGGAGGAAGATGAAGATCACCAACACCACCAGCACGATGGTGATCAGGAGCGTGATCTGCACGTCCTCGACCGCGGCGCGAATGGTCAGCGTGCGATCGCTGATGATCTTGATCTTGATGGCAGGTGGAATGGTTGCGATCAGCCGCGGAAGCTGCGCCTTGATCCGATCGACCGTGTCGATCACGTTTGCGCCGGGCTGCTTGAAGATAACCAGGAACACGCCGCGTTTGCCGTCGGCCCATGCGGCCTGCTTCAGGTCCTCCGGGCCCGCGATGGCCTGACCGATGTCGCGGATTCGCAACGGACCGCCGTTCCGGTAGGCGATGATGACGTCGTTCCAGACTTCCGCCTCGAGCAGTTGATCATTGGCATAGATGGTGTAGGCCCGCTTTGTGCCGTCGATGTTGCCCTTCGGGCTGTTGGTCGTGGTGTTGGCGATCTGGTTGCGCACGTCCTCAAGCGACAGTCCCTTGGCGACAAGCTTCGCCGGATCGACCTGAATCCGGATCGCAGGCTTCTGCTGACCGCCGATAAACACCTGCGCGACGCCGGAGATCTGGCTGATCTGTTGGCCGAGTTGAGCGTCGACCGCGTCGCTGACCTGGATCAGCGGCAAGGTGTCCGATGTCGCCGACAACAGCAGGATCGGCGAGTCGGCCGGATTGACCTTGCGATAGGTCGGCGGCGACGGAAGGTTCTTGGGCAGTTGTCCGCTGGCGGCGTTGATGGCCGCCTGGATATCATTAGCAGCGCCATCGATGCTGCGATTGAGGTCGAACTGGATCGTGATCGCGGTCGAGCCGAGCGAGCTCGTCGAGGTCATCTGCGCGACGCCCGGGATTTGCGCGAGCTGCCGCTCCAGCGGCTGGGCAACCGAAGCGGCCATCGTCTCGGGGCTGCCGCCGGGCAGGCTCGCCGAGACCTGGATGGTGGGAAAATCGACCTGGGGAAGCGGCGCGACCGGCAGCAGGGGATAGGCGACCAGGCCGACAAACAGGATGCCGGCCATCAGCAGCGATGTTCCGATGGGGTAGCGGATGAAGGTCGATGAGATGCTCTCGTTCATGGTTCCAATGAACGGTTCGCGCATCTTTTCCCAAGGCCGGTTTTCCCAACACCGGGATCAGAAGGCCGGGAGCCGCGCTCGTTCGCCCGAGCGCGAATGTGCGTTTTCCTCGCCAACGGTCAGCAGGTTCGCCGACCGGAATCGGCGACCTGCTCTTGGCAGAGAGCTAATCATCCTCGGCGGGAATGTGCGAACGGAAACAGAAGCAGGCTCATTCGACCTTTGTCCTATCGGCGATGTCCGTCGATTTCTGAGGACGCTAGAGCGTTTTCGAGCGAAGTGGGTACCGGTTCGCGTGAAGAAAACGCGTCAAAGCAAGGGACTAGAGCCTCCGTTCCGATTCAATCGGAACGGAAAAGGCTCTAGACAGCGTGTCTGTCGAAGGCCGCCCAGGCTGCAAACCCATTCGGGTAGCTCACTTTTTTCGAAAATATACCGCATCCCGGCAATCAAGTGCTCCGCATTGCGGCGCTGCATCATGCGGCGTCAGCGGTTTAGTGGAAGGCAATCCGGACTGCTGCTTGCCTCGATTGTCCGGTATCGGCCGATGTTCGCGCTTGATTTCCCTCAAACGGATCTGGAGCTGTTTCGGCAAGACTTGAGACAGACTTTGATGTCGGAACAGCCACGGAATGGCGCGATGGCGTTGGAGCGCGTGCTGCGATGGACGCTCGTCTCGATCGCGATCGCGGGACTGGTTCTGGGGATTGCCGCCCGTGCAAATGGGCAGGCTGACGTCGCCGATCTCTGCTTCGCCTTCGCCACCATTCCCGTCATCGCGGGGCTTGCCGTCTCGATCGTTCGCGATCTCCTGGCCGGGCGCGTCGGCGTTGATGCAATCGCGCTGGTGTCGATGAGCGCTGCGATCGCGCTGCGCCAGCCGCTCGCCGGCGCGGTGGTTGCGCTGATGTATTCCGGCGGCAATGTGCTTGAGGATATCGCCGTGTCGCGCGCCGAGCATGATTTGCGGGCGCTGGTCGACCGCGCACCGCGCGAGGCGCATCGTCGCATCGACGATCATATCGAGGACGTGCCGGTCGCGGCGGTGGCTGTCGGCGACCGGCTCATGGTTCGGGCCGGCGAAATCGTTCCGGTCGATGGAATCGTGACGTCGGCCCTCTCGACCGTCGACGAATCGGCGTTGACGGGCGAACCGATCCCGGTCACGCGGTCGCGCGGCGGCGCGATCCTCTCCGGCTCGCTGAATGCGGGGGAAGCTTTCGAGATGGAAGTGACCGCGGCGGCGGGCGAAAGTACCTATGCCGGTATCGTGAAACTGGTCACCGCGGCGCAGACCGCCAAGGCGCCATTTGTCCGGCTGGCCGACCGCTATGCGCTGATCTTCCTACCGGTGACATTGGCCATCGCGGCGCTGGCCTATCTGATCTCGGGCGATATGACCCGCAGCCTGGCCGTGCTGGTCGCGGCAACGCCGTGCCCGCTCATTCTCGCCGCGCCTGTCGCATTCATCGCCGGCGTCGCGCAGGCCGCAAGGCTCGGCATTCTGGTCAAGGGCGGCGGTCCGCTGGAAGCGCTGGCGCGGGCGCATACCGTGCTGTTCGACAAGACCGGCACGTTGACGGTCGGCGGCGCGCGGCTGCTGTCGATCGAGGCGGCGCCGGGCGAGAATGCCGACGATGTTCTGATGCTGGGCGCGTCGCTCGAACAGGCTTCGCATCATGTGCTGGCCAAGGCCATCGTCGAGGCCGGGACCGATCGCGGCCTGAAGCTCAAAGTGCCGGAGCAGGTGAGGGAAGCTGCGGGCTCCGGGCTGCAGGGCACAATCGACGGGCGGCGCGTGAGCGCCGGGTCGCGCGACATGATCCTGGCGAACGGACGCCTCGCTCCCTGGGCGGCGCGCGCCGTCCGGCGCGCATCCTGGCGCTCCGCGCTGGTCGTCTTTGTCGCGGTCGAAGGGCGCGTGATCGGCGCCTTGCTGCTCGCCGACGAACTACGCGCCGATACGCCGCGCGCCATTCGCACGCTGCGCGATGCCGGCATTTCCCGCATGGTGATGGTGACCGGAGACCGCGCCGCCGCCGCGCAATCGATCGGCGCCGCGCTCGATCTCGACGCGGTGCTGGCCGACCGCGTCCCCTCCGACAAGGTCGATGCGGTGCGCTCCGAGCAGCGGCTGCACCCGACCATCATGGTCGGCGACGGCATCAATGACGCGCCCGCGCTGGCCTCCGCCGATGTCGGTATCGCGCTCGGCGCGCGCGGCGCCAGCGCTTCGTCGGAGGCGGCCGACGTGGTCATCCTCGCCGACCGGCTCGACCGGGTCGGGGACGCGATCGTGATCGCGCAGCGGGCGCGGCGGATCGCGATCCAGAGCATCGTCGCCGGCATGGGGCTGTCGCTGCTTGCGATGGGGGCTGCGACTGCCGGCTGGCTGATGCCGGTGCCGGCTGCCATCGTGCAGGAAGCGATCGACGTCGCCGTGATCCTCAATGCGCTGCGCGCGCTGCTGCCGGCGCATGCCGATCGCGGCAGGCGCATCGCTGCCGCCGACGGCCGCGAACTGCATCGCGACCATCAGACGCTGATCGGTCATCTCGACCGGCTGCGTTCGATCGCCGATGCATTGGACGACGCCGCGCCGGATCAAGCCGGTGCGTTGATCGCGGAGGCAAACAGAGTCGTGCAGGACCAGGTCGTCGTCCACGAACGCGACGACGAGGGCTCGATCTATCCCCGGCTCGCCAAGGTGCTCCGGGAGCGTCACAGCCTGTCGGCCATGAGCCGCGCGCATCGCGAGATATTGCATCTTGCGCGTCTCTTGTCGCGCATCGCCGAGGACCTGCCGTCAGAAAAGGCCGACCGCTATCTCATTCGCGACGCGCAGCGGGTGATCGAGGCAATCGAGACGCTGGTGCGCATGCACACCGCGCAGGAGGACGACATCTACGAAGCGGTGGCGGCTCACACATCGGAATGATCGCGGGCCGTTCGACCATTGCAGTCTAGAGCCCTTTCCGTTTCGATTGAATCGGAACGGAGCTCTAGTCTCTTGTTTTGACGCGTTTTCTTCACGCGAACCGGTATCCACTTCGTTGGAAAACGCTCTAGAACGGCTCAATGCCCGCCGCGCGCATAGATTTCATAGAACGTGATGACAATCTCGAACGCGATCAAGAACACCACGATGAGCTCCAGCCGCAGCGACCGCTTGGTATCGATGATGTCGGCGAGCGTGGTCGCGGTGTCCGAAATGACGGTGAGCTTGCGGTTCAAGGTTTCGACGCGCTCACTCAGCTCGTATTCGTCTTCGAGCCGCGCATAGAGCCGCTCCAGATCGGGTCGGTCCCACAGCACATCCGGCTTCTCGCTGACCGCGACGCGGCCCGAGACGCGATGCTGGACGAGCAGGGAGTTGCCGAGAAGCTTGAGCAGCGCGGGTCTGCTTCGCGAGGTCTGTCCCGATGTCGCAAGCTCGCGCGCAAAGGGCTCGATCGTGTCGAGGACGTTGGTAACCTCCCGCTCGTCGCGCGCCAGCACGACGCTTTTCGCAAGCGCATCGGCGACGATCAGCAGCCGTTCGAGCGACATTTCGCGGACCAGGATCGGGCCGCCCGCGGGAATAGGCTCCTCGGCCTCCTTCGCGACCTGAACTTTTGCCCATTCCTCCTCGTAAGGCGTGATCCCGCCGAAGACGCGCGCGCTCAGGCGCTCTAGAAACTGCTTTTCCTCATCGACCGACAGGCCGAGAAACACCACGACGCCATAGCGAAACACCACCGCCAGCCCGTTCGATCCGACGCGCACGGCGAGCGGTGTGCTCGACAGCAACTCGCCCTCGAAGCCGGCCGTGTTGATGCGGTCGCCGATCTGCAATGCATGGGCGGTGATCTGGAGTGCGGGCTCTGGAGCTGTCATGATCCAAGAGACGTAGCAGACTGGGGATGATTTTTCGATGACGGGAAATTGTCGCATCCGGGCGCGAACTTATGCCTGTTTGAGGCCGCCGCGTGTAAAAGCTTGGATTTCCGCCGTCACGAATTTTGCGTTCAATGAGCGACTTCGCTACGCTTAAAGTGAACCCAATCACGATATTGACCGTATCTGACGACATCCGGCACTCGCGGACCACTCAACCGATGACGACACAAGGCGTTGGCGCGGCGTTCTATGGGACCATCCCCGTCTTCCGCGGCTTTGTCCGGCTGATGGAGCCGTCGCTCTATCTGCCGCTGCCGGACGACTGGACGGTTGGCGTCGCCGATATCGTCGAATCGACCAAGGCGATCGCGGCCAAGCGCTACAAGGCGGTCAACATGGCAGGCGCGGCCGTGATTGCCGCGGTGACGAATGCGCTGGAGGGGCGGGAATTTCCGTTCGTGTTCGGTGGCGACGGCGCGAGCTTTGCGGTCGCAGCGGAGGATCTTCCCCGTGCACGCGAGGCACTGGCAGCGACCGCTGCCTGGGTGAAGGAGGACCTCGATCTCGTCATGCGCGTGGCGCTGGTGCCTGTCGCGTCGATCCGGGCAAAAGGCGCTGATGTGCGGGTGGCGCGCTTCGGGCCGTCGGCGAACCTGTCCTATGCGATGTTTTCCGGCGGCGGACTCGGCTGGGCGGAGGCTGCGATGAAGCGTGGCGAGTTTGCGGTGGATGCCGCGCCGCCCGGCACGCAGCCGGATCTCTCAGGCCTGTCCTGCCGGTTCGAGGAAATTCCATCCGCGCGCGGGCTGATCCTGTCGGTGCTGGTCGTCCCAGTGCACAGCGCCAATGCGCTCGCCTTCCGCAATGTGATCGAGGACATTATCGGCCTCGTCGAGCGCAGTCCGGATTCGGGACGGCCGGTGCCGCCGCAAGGTCCGCCGCTGCGCTGGCCGCCGGCCGGCCTCGACTACGAGGCGCGCGCGGCGCGCGGCGGCTCGCTTGCCAGGCGACGCTTGTTCGTGCTCGGCTATACGTTCTTCGCTTATGCGATCATGCGCTTCGGCATCAAGGTCGGCGGCTTCGTGCCGCAGACCTACATCAGGCAGGTGGTGGAAAATTCCGACTTCCGCAAATATGACGACGGTTTGCGCATGATCCTTGACTGCTCGCCGGAGCTCGAGGCCGAACTGAGCAAGCGTCTCGCCGCCGCGGCCTCCGCCGGTGTCATCCGCTACGGCCTGCACCGGCAGGACGCGGCGATGATGACCTGCTTCACGCCATCGGCCTTGCGCGCCGATCATGTGCATTTTATTGACGGCGCGCGGGGCGGCTATGCGTCGGCCGCGGCCGCGCTGAAAGCGATGGCGGCGTTTTCTTAACGCGACGTCATTGCGAGCGCGTCCAGGTCTCGTCGCGACAGAGTGGACCGACGCAACCTTCGACCTTCAGCGTATTGGGGCCGCCAACCGAGATGTGGCTGGCATAGTTGCGGCCGTCATCGGGGTTGTAGATTGGCCCCGACCATGTGTTTGGTCCGCTCTGCGACATGCCGGAAAACAGCGGCAAGCCGATCATCGGCCGCTGGTCGAGCGTATGATTCAGATTTTTGTCGTCGATGGCGGGCTTGCCGGTCGCCGGGTCGATCGGCTGTCGCAACCAGACGATGACGCCGCAAATGCCGCTGTCGCATTCGGTGATATTCACCTTGGCGTCGCCGGCTTGGGTCAGCCATATGCCGACCGGGCCGCCGCCACTT
>Ga0210402_10002607_pt1 | contig 17434 bp, 18 predicted proteins | sample IncBWC7MmetaG_FD_161055 | JGI IMG/M metagenome (GOLD analysis project Ga0210402, IMG submission 161055) | Forest soil microbial communities from Barre Woods Harvard Forest LTER site, Petersham, Massachusetts, United States - Inc-BW-C-7-M | ecosystem: Environmental > Terrestrial > Soil >... | reverse complement strand
CTTCATCGGCAGCGGTGCCGGCGGCGGCGCCGGGCTCGCTTGTTGCGGCGACTGATCGCACGCCGCCACGGCAAACGCGATCGCAACGATCGCCAACAGACTCCTGATCATGTGATAGCCCCCGCTAGGTAGACATTGAAACGGTGTGATGACGCACACCACGGCTCGTCGGTCGTCACGATGCCTCTATGCTCGATCATGAACATGCGATCTGGTTGACAGGACTCCATTCAGCACAACGGCATCCGACGACGTAACGATTCGGGTTGAAGGGTGAGGGGCGGCAGCAGCGGCGGCGACGGCCAGAAGACTGCGACCAGCAGGTACATTGCTTGCCCGGTTCTCGATAAGACGGGAGCGCGATTGTCCGCGCCGATTGTTTCAGTCTAGCGACTACCCGTATCTTCTCGGTATTGCAGCACCGGAGATTTGTGTCGTCTGTGTCGCGGCCCTTATTTGGGCCCGAGCATCCCGGCCGACCTCAGCCGGGCGATGGCTGGCCCGTCGTAGCCGATCTCCGCCAGCACCCCGTCGTTGTGCTGGCCGATCTCCGGTGGATCGGAGACGAGCGGCGGGCGCCAACCCAGCATCTGGAACGGCAGCAGCGGCAGGCGGGTCCGCACGCCGCCCGGCAAGGTCGTGGGCGCGAGCGAGCCGTTGGCCAGAAGATGCGGATGGTCGAACAGGTCCTGCGGCCGGGCGACCGGCGCGAAGGAGATGTCGGCCTCCAGGCACAGCCGCTCGAGCTCCTCCTTGCCGTAGCGCCTGAACACCTCGGCGACTTTAGGCACCAGCCACGGCCGCGCCTCGATGCGCTGATTGTTGGTCGCGAGCCTCGGATCGGCGGCGAGATCGGGCTGCTTGAAGAATTCGCAGAAGCGTTTCCATTGGCCATCGCTGGTGATGCCGATGAAGACCTGCTGCCCGTCCGCGGTATCGAAGATCTCGTAGACCGCCCACGAGCTCACCCGCTCGGGCATGGGCGGCGGCGGCGTGCCGTTGATGGCGGTGATGGCGAGGTGCTGGCCCATCAGGAACACCACCGATTCGAAGAGCGCGCTTTCGACCAGCCCGCCCTTGCCGGTGCGATCGCGCGTCTTGAGCGCCAGCACGGTGCCGAAGGCGCCGAACATGCCGCCCACGATGTCGACCACCGAGGTGCCGGCGCGCAACGGTCGTCCCGAGGGGCCGGTCATGTAGGCAAGGCCGCCCATCATCTGCACGACCTCGTCGAGCGCCGGGCGCTTCTCGTAGGGACCGGGCAGGAAGCCCTTCAGCGCACAATAGACCAGCCGCGGGTTGATCTTCTCCAGGTGCTGCGGCCCCAGCCCGCGCCTGGCCATCGAGCCCGGCGCGAAATTCTCGATCATCACGTCGGCCGACTGCAGGAGCTTCACCAGCACCGCCCTGCCCTCGGGCGCATCGGCGTCGAGCGCCAGGCTCTTCTTGTTGCGATTGAAGTAGCCGAAGAAGCCGGCGCCGAAACCGCGCAGCTTGCGTGTGCGGTCGCCGTCGACCGGCTCGACCTTGATCACCTCGGCACCAAGGTCGGCCAGGATCATGCCGCAGGACGGACCGAGGATGGTATGCGTGAGTTCGACGACGCGGACGCCCTTGAGAGGCGGAGTGATGGTTGAGGTCATGCGGCAATCCAATATCTCACCTGGGCAACGGGCGACACTGTGGGCGGCGCGCAGATTCGCGCTTGGCCGCCCTACTTTTGGCCGGACTCCTTGCCATTGCTGTATATGCTGGTAATATACACCATGCCGGATCTGGGACGCATAGAGGGCTTCGATTGGGACGAAGGCAATGCTCGCAAGAATGTCGAAAAGCACGATGTTAGCCAAGGCGAGGCCGAGCAGATTTTTTTCAACGATCCGCTGCTGATCGTGGAGGATGTCGGCCATAGCGTTCGCGAGCAGAGACTGCACGCTTTGGGTCGTACCGACGCCGGACGGCTGCTTCACGTCACCCTCACGCTGCGCAGTGAGGGCAGGCTGATCAGAGTTATCTCCGCAAGGACCATGCATCGCAAGGAACGGGTGCGCTATGAACAAGAATCCTAAGTCTATTCCGAAATTCCGCAGCGAGGCCGAAGAGCGGCGCTTCTGGGAGACTCATGACTCCAGCAGCTATGTCGATTGGAGCAGGGCCGAGCGGGCGCGCTTGCCGAATCTGAAGCCGTCGACGACCTCGATTTCTCTGCGTCTGCCAGTGACGCTTCTTGACCGAATCAAGGTTGCCGCCAACAAGCGCGATGTTCCCTACCAGTCCTTGATCAAGACCTGGCTCGCCGAAAAGACGACGGACGAGCGCGGCTCCTCAAGATGAGGCGTGCCAGCTATCGATGTCCTTGGTGAGCGGCAGGCCGGCGGCCTCGCCCAGCACCTGATGGCCCATGCCGGCGCCGACCAGGAACGCTTCCTGATGCGGCAACGCGTTGGCCTTCAGCATTGTGCGGATAGCGGGGCCGTCATGGCCCCAGCCGACCGCCTCGACCTTGCCGTCGAAGGCGCGATTGAGGACCGCCAGGAAATCGGCGCGCTCGGCCTCCGAAAGCCCCGGCACGGCGTCGATGTCGCCCAGCACGAACAGACGGCCACGGAATTTCGCGACCAGGGCGGCCACGGAGTTGCGCGCCTCGACGATGATCTCGCGGTTGGGGCCGCGGCGCACCCGGGCGGCCAGCGACAGCGGCAGCACGGCGGCGCCGAGATAGGCGCCCGAATCCATCAGCGCCGCGGTCAATTCCTTGTAGGTGATGCCCAGCCGCTCGGCGCGCTTCAGGCGCATCATCGCCACTTCAGGCTTGGGGGTCTTCCAGGCCTTGGCGGTGGCGCGGCGCCACACCCAGGCCTCCCACGACATGTCGAAAGTCGGTCCGTTATTGTGGCCGATGCCTGGCCTGCGCAGCAGGGCCTCGACATTGACGTGCCGGACCCCTAGACGGTCGAAACGATCACCCATAACGGTATTCTAGAATAGTTCGGGTTGAGGGAAAACGCCGAAGCGGACTACAGAAAGGCCTCATGCTGAGGAGCACGCCGCAGGCGTGCGTCTCGAAGCATGGGCCACCGACGAGGTTTGTGGCCCACCCTTCGAGACGCGGCCCTGCGGGCCGCTCCTCAGGGTGAGGCAAGGCTCTGCAGGCAAAGGGAGTGCCAAGTGGACGATTTTCAGGTCGATGTCCTGGTGGTGGGCGCGGGCAACGCGGCGGCCTGTGCCGCCCTGGCGGCGCGCGACAAGGGCGCCTCGGTCGCCATGCTGGAGGCGGCGCCGGAGGCCGAGCGCGGCGGCAACAGCAGCTATACCGCCGGCGCCATGCGGGTGGTCTTCCACGGCGTCGACGACTTGGTCCAGCTCTACGACCTCACGCCCGACGAGAAGCGCGACGTCGATTTCGGCAGCTACACGGCCGACCAGTATCTCGACGACATGGGCCGGGTGACCAACTACCGCTGCGACCCCGAGCTGACCGATATCCTGATCGGCCGCAGCTTCGAGACCCTGAAATGGATGCGCACCAAGGGCGTGCGCTTCCAGCCGAGCTACGGCCGCCAGGCCTTCAAGGTGAACGGCAAGTACAAGTTCTGGGGCGGCCTCGCGGTCGAGGCGTGGGGCGGCGGCCCGGGCCTGGTCGATCTCGAGCACAAGGCGGCGATCAAGGCCGGCATTCCGATCCACTACGAGACGCCCGCGGTGTCGCTGATCGAGGAGGACGGCGTGGTGCGCGGCGTCATCGCCCGCCACAAGGGACGCAAGGTCAGGATCGGCGCCAAGGCCGTGGTGCTGGCCTGCGGCGGCTTCGAGAGCAACGCCGAGATGCGCACGCGCTATCTCGGACCGACCTGGGATCTCGCCAAGGTGCGCGGCACGCGCTTCAACACCGGCGCCGGCATCAACATGGCGCTGGCCATCGGCGCCAAGCCGCACGGCAACTGGTCGGGCGGCCATGCCGTCGGCTGGGACATGAACGCGCCGGAATTCGGCGACCTCGAGGTCGGCGACAATTTCCAGAAGCACTCCTATCCGCTCGGCATCATGGTGAACGCCAACGGCGTGCGCTTCGTCGACGAGGGCGCCGACTTCCGCAACTACACCTATGCCAAGTACGGCGCGGTGATCCTGGCCCAGCCGCAGCAATTCGCCTGGCAGATCTTCGATTCCAAGGTGCTGGACAAGCTGCGCGACGAATACCGCATCAAGCGCATGACCAAGGTGCGCGCCGACACCATCGAGGAGCTGGCGAAAAAGCTCGAGGGCGTCGACCAGCAGCAGTTCCTCAAGACCATCAGGGAATGGAACGCCGCGGTGATGACCGAGGTGCCGTTCAACCCCGCCGTCAAGGACGGCCGCGGCGTGCGCGGGCTCGCCGTTGCCAAGAGCAACTGGGCCAACACGATCGACACCCCGCCCTTCGAGGCCTATGCCGTGACCTGCGGCCTCACCTTCACCTTCGGCGGGCTGAAGATCAGCAACGAGGGCGAGGTCGAGAGCACCGACGGCAGCACCATTCCCGGCCTGTTCGCCGCCGGCGAGCTGGTGGGCGGGCTGTTCTATCACAACTACCCCGGCGGCACGGGCCTGGTGTCGGGCGCCGTGCTCGGCAAGCTCGCCGGCGATTCAGCCGGCCGTTACGTTTCGAGGAAGAACTAGTTTTTCCGGAGAGAGCATTGATCAGACTCACCCGCCGTCACGCCCTCGCGCTCGGCTCGACCATCCTCGTCCTGCCCTCCAACTTGCGCGCCCAGTCGGCGTGGCCGACCGGCCCGGTGACCTTCGTCGTCGGCTATGCCGCCGGCGGCAGCTCGGACATCAATGCCCGCGAGCTGGCGCATATCATGTCGCCGATTCTCGGCCAGCAGATCGTCGTCGACAACAAGGGCGGCGCCACCGGCTCGATCGGCTTGCGCGCCGTGGCCAACGCCAAGCCCGACGGCTACACGCTGTTCTACGCCGTCAGCACCAACGTCATCATCAATCCGCATGTCCAGAAGGGCATGATCGACACCATCGCCAGCCTGGCGCCGATCTGCCAGACGAATGCCTACCAATACGTGCTGGCGGTGAACCCCAAGGTGCCGGCCAACAGCGCGGCCGAGCTGGTGGCGCTGGCCAAGAAGGAACCGGAGAAGCTTACGTTCTCGTCCTCGGGAGTGGGCGGCAACAATCATCTCGCGGGCGCGCTGTTCGCCGAGACGACGGGCATCCAGCTCATCCACGTGCCCTACAAGGGCACCGGCCCGGCGCTGGCCGACGTGATCAGCGGCCAGATCATCATGAATTTCTCCTCGCTGCCGCCGGCCGTCAGCCAGATCAAGGCCGGCAACCTCCGGGCGCTGGCGGTGACCGGCGAGAAGCGCGTCAGCGCGCTGCCCGACGTGCCGACGCTCAAGGAACAGGGCATCGACGTGGTGGTGACCGGCTGGCAGGGGCTGTTCGCGCCGGCCAAGACGCCCGACGCCGTCCTCGACAAGATCGAGAAGGACGCCAAGGCCGCGATGAAGGATCCCAAGTGGGAGGAAGCGCTTTCCAGGGACGGGCTGGAGCTGCCGCCCGACCGCACGCGGGCCGAGTTCGCCAAGGTCGTCGCCGATGAGCACGCCTTCTGGGGCAAGAAGCTCAAGGTATTGAAGATCGATATGGAGTGACGGCGGGACAAGCCGCCGCCTGCAGGTCGAGGAAGAACACGCTGCCGCCTTCGGGGTTGGGCTCGAAGCCGGCGGTGGCCCGCATGCGGTTGGCCAGGCTCTGCACGATATAGAGGCCGAGGCCGGACGTGGGCTCGCCGCCGGTCGGCCGCGCACTCAAGCGCGTGAACTTCCTGAACAGGGATCCGGCCTCGCCCGCGGCAATGCCAGGTCCGCGGTCGGTGACCGAGACGCGCACGTGCGGTCCGCGCGATCGCGCCTCGAGACGCACGGACGAGTCCTTCGGGGAAAACTTGACGGCGTTGGAGAGCAGATTGCCGAGGGCGCGCGCGAGCATCAGCGGCTCGGCCTGCGCGCAGAGGCCGCCGGCGTCGCACACCACGGCAATGCCCTTCTCCGCCGCCGCCGGTGCGGCCGTGGCGGCGACTTCGGCGAATAGTTTCGCGAGGTCGACGATGTCGAGGAGGGTCTCGCCGGCTTCGGCCGCATGCGTATCCAGCAGCCGCGTGATGGCACTCTGCATGGCGGCGCAGGTCCGCGCGATCTCGCGCAGCTTCGGACCGTCGCCCTCCACCCGGTCCGGGATGGTGCGCAGCAGTGCCCGGATGCCGGCGAGCGGGCTTTGCAGGTCGTGGGCGACGGTCGCCACGATTTCGCTGCGCTCGTCGAGCAGCCGGTTGACTCGCGCCAGGGCCACGGTCAGCTCGTCCTTCTGCCGGCGAATGGTCGCCGCGGTGTCGAACGCCTGCCGCTCGGTCCGGGCCTGCAAGGCCGCGACGAACCAGCCGAGCGCGGCCGCGATGGTGCCGCCGATCGCCATCAGAAGCACGAAGATCGTGCCCTGGCCGAGGCTGAACACGATCGCGAGGTAGAGCAGATGCACGGGCGCCAGCACGGCGAGCAGCAGCCACCGCGGCCATACCGGCGCCACGCAGGTCACGAAGATCAGGGTCGCGTAGGCGGGGTTGGCGCCAAGACGCGGCACGAGGTCGAGGGCGAAGACAAGGCCGGTTGCCGCCGTGGCTCCTCCGAACAGCAACGGCAGGATCGGCGGCGGCCATTGCGCGGCCCGCGGCGAGCGGCAGACGAAGCCCAGGCCAACGAAGTAGAGCACGACGACGGCCTGCACGAGCGCGTGCTGCCAGAGCCTGAGCGACGGCAGGACGATATTGGCGACCAGCAGCAACGCCATGACCAGCGCAAAGTACCGCGAGCCCGACCGCAGCCGCCGCGCGTTCAGGCGGCTGAGATGGGCGGCGAACGACGGCGACGGGTCGGGGCCGTCCGTGTCGGTGGTCGCGGCAGGCACTTCGGCAAGGGAAAGACGATCAGGCATGAGGGCCCTAGCCGCCTCTCTCCACGTACAGGAGCGCCTCGCGTTCCAGTTCGGAGGCCGTCTCCAGGCCGAGCTTGGTCTTGATCTTCTCGCGGTGGGCGCCAATGGTCTTGGGGCTGAGATTGAGATCCGTGGCGATCTGGCCCGTGGTCAGGCCGGCGCCGATCAGCAGGAAAATCTGCATCTCGCGATTGGACAGGTCGGAGTAGCGCACCTGCGGTGCACCATGGAAGCGGCGCGCGAGGACGCGGGCATTCATGCGCGGGCTGAGCACGATCTCGCCGCGCAGCACCGCGTCGAGCGCCTGCACGACGCCGTCGAGGTCGGCGCCTTTCATGAGGTAGCCGTGCGCCCCCGCGCTCAGCACGCGCTCGGCATGGAGCGCCTCGTCGTGTTGCGACAGGACCAGGATGCGCACGCCGGGCGCCATGGCGAGGCACTGCGCCGCGAGGTCGGCGCCGCTGCGCCCGCCCAGCATCAGGTCGAGGATCATGACGTCGGGCTGCTGGCGCGCTGCGGCCTGCACCGCCTCGGCCGGCGTGCCGGCTTCGCTGACGACTTCGTAACGGCCGGTCTGTTCGACCACGGCCCGCAGACCCATCCGCACCACCGGATGGTCGTCGACGATCAGCACGCGCGGCAGTTTCGGCGCCATGCCCACGACTTGGCATGGATTGCGGCCGCGCCGTCAAGATTATCCTCCTCAACGCGGCGTGTGCTGCAGGCGGACGTCAGTCCATTGCCTCCCCCGTAAGACGGGGGAGGCGAAAGAAATGAGGCTTTTGATCAGCCCACGACCGGCACCATCAGGCGCGATTCAGCGAAGATGCGATTCTTCGCGGCCTGGCCGCAGCTCACGTGGCTCAGCCCCTGCATGGCGACGCCCTCGTCCTCGCTGGCGAGCACGAGGCGCAAGCGCTGGCCGGGCTTGAAACGCTGGCCGGTCGGCACGATCGCGATCTCGAACCATGTCGGCTGGCCGGGCACCAGCGGCTCGGCACGGTCGTGCGGATGGACCGGCCGGTAGGGCTTGGAGCGCGCCGGATCGAGGGCGCGATGGCTGGCGCGCAGCCAGCCCTGGGTCAGGTCCGATGCCGACCCGCCGGCGTCGATCAGTTGCAGCTTCACGATCCAGTTGACGTCGCTTGCCGTCGAGCTGGCCCGCAGCGCGAGCTTGAACGGACCGACGAGATCGGTGGCCTGCTGGAACGGCGCGGTGTCCCACGACAGCACGCTGGGGAGCTGCGGCGGGTTGGCGTTCTTGGGAAGATCGAGCGCCTTGGGCAAATGCAGGTATTCCCGTGCGCCTTCCGGCCCGGGGGTGCTGTCCAGCAGGCCGTCGACGCGCAGATGCCACTCGACGAATTGCGTCTGCGGCAACGGCCAGCTGTCGGCCGTGCGCCATTCGTCGGCGCCCTCGACGTAGTAGCGGATCGGCGGCCCTTCGAGGATGCCGGTGTCGCGCTTCTTCAGCCAATGGTCGTACCAGGCGAGCGCCTCGACATGCAGGCTCTCCCACGGCCACTGCAGCGACCCGCGCGGCGTGATGGAGAAGCGATACGGGATCCTCTCCTTGACGTCGTCAAAGGCGGTGAACGGCGTGTCGAGATGCATGCACACGTTCTCCCAATCCGCGCCGAGATACATCGGAATGTCGATGTCGCCCATGCGTCGCGACATGTCGCGGAATTCCCAGTATTCGTCGCGGAACTGATGGAGGACGCCGACGTCGGCAAAAACGTCGTCCCATGGATGGGTATCGTAGGCGAACTTCAGCGCCATATCGAACACCTTGAGCGTGTCCTTGTGCGGCGCGGCGAGCCTCGCATGCACGCGCGGGCTGAGCAGGATCTTGTTGGCGAGCTCGACGGCGCTCGAGCGGAAGAAGGCATCCTTGCGCTTGCTCAGCATGCCGATACCCGCGAAGTAGCGCGATGCGAAGCGGCCGTTGAACATGCCGCCATGCCAGAACATCTCGCGGTAGGGATCGATCGTTCCCGAGAACGGGAAGATCGCCCTGAGGTGCGGCGGCTTCAGCAGCGCCGCGCGGAACTGCTCGATGGCGAAGTAGCTGACGCCGATCATGCCCACTTCGCCGTTGCACCACGGCTGCGCCGCCACCCATTCGATCAGGTCATAGAGGTCGGTCTGCTCGGCCGGCCCCCAGAAGTCGTAGGCGCCTTCGCTGCCGCAGGTGCCGCGGCTGTTGGCGATGACGTGCGCATAGCCGCGCGGCACGAAGAAATCGCTCTGCCCCGCCTCGACGAAGCCGGCCGGGATGCCGAGGGCCTGCATCTGCCGCGGATAGGGCGACATCGCCACCAGGGCCGGGAAGCGGGCGGGATTGTCCGGCCGATGCACGTCGGACAGCAGCTTCGTGCCGTCGCGCATGGCGACCGCGACGTTGTCCTCGCGCCGGATCGCGAACTGCGGCTCGGACAGGTTGCGATACGGCCGGCCCGTGGTCTGGATGCCGGCCAGCGGGCGTTGTCCGGGCTCGGTGCCGGAACAGGCGACACGGGTGCTCATGGTCAGCCCGCCTCGACCAGCTTGGTGAGCATGCCGTGCCACTGGAAGTGCTCGTAGCCTTCGACGATGACGCTCATGGCCGCGCCGGCCGCCACCGCCTTGAAGAAGCCGTAGCCGTCGCTGTAGCGGTTGAGGTTCAGCGAGACGACCTTGTCGACCTTGGCCGCCGAGGTGAAAAGGTCGGCAACCAGGTCGACGTAATTGTTCGTGTGATAGAGCCCCGGCGCGCTTTCGCAGTAGATCGCGGTAGTCCCCTGGACGACCTGCTCGCGCAGGAACTTCTGCTGCGGGAAGAAGTTGAGGAAGAAGAGGCTGTCCTTGCTCAGTTCGTTGGTCTTGCCAAGCCGCCAGAAGTTCGGAGCGGGATCGACCGGGAAAGCCTGCGGGAACATCGAAATGATCGGATCGATGGCATAGAGGCCGATCATCGCCAACTTCGGGAAGGCAGCGACGGCTGCCGCGTAACCCGCCTTGCCGCGCGCCTCGTCGGCGAAGCGGACGTGGTGGACGAAGCATTGCAGGCCCGCTGGCACCAGCTTTTCCCAGAAGGCGACCCGATCCTTGACCACCTCCATGAGGTCCCGCATCTGTCGGGCGACCATCGGCTCGGTGGTGGTCCGTACGGCCTGGTGATGCAAGGCCGCCGTTTCGGCGAAGTCGAGCCGGCGGAAGACATGCGCGCGCGCGCCGAGGCCGGCGAGCGAGGATGGCGTTGACGCGAACTCGACGGCGACCAACGTACGCGTGTTGTAGATACGAAGACGATCCATGGCGACATATGCTCCTGTTGGGTCGCCGCGGAAAATAGGGGAAGCGGGTTCGCCGCCTGTCGGTGCCGCCGACCTATTGTGGCCTAGGTGAATGACCTAGCTCAGGATGCATCGGCCAGGCGAAGAACGGGTCCGTTTTCCGCCAGCACCGGCGACGATGGCGGGCTAAGCCCGGCGCATGAGCAGGCAGGACAGCAGGCGCTACGGCGTTGTCAGCATCGAGGACCAAACAGCGCTGAGCGGACTCGAGTTCGTGCAGGGCCTGGTGAACGGCTCGCTGCCGCTGAACAGCATGGCGCGCACCCTCGGCTACGACGTCGTCGAGACCTCGCCGGGCAAGGTCGTCGTCACCGCACTTCCCAATGGCGACCAGCTCAACCCGGCCGGGACCGTGCATGGCGGCCTGGCGGCGACGCTGCTCGATAGCTGCATGGGCCTCGCGATCTGGTCGGCGACCGACAAGGGCTTCGGCTCTACGACGCTTGAATTCAAGATCTCCTTCGTGCGGCCCATCCTGCCCGATGCCGGGCCAATACGGGCCGAGGGGACCGTGCTCACCCTGGGCCGCCGCGTCGGCACGGCCGAAGGACGGCTGACCGACAAGGCCGGCCGCCTCCTCGCCCACGGCACGACGACCTGCCTCATCTTCGAGCGCTAGCCGTTGGCACGACGCAGAATCCCTGCGCCGCGATGCCCAAAGGCGGATTGAACTTGCTGCGGAAATTTTCCATCGCAATGGCTGCCGTCAGCTCGACGATCTGCGCCTCGGTGAAATGCTTCTTCAGCTCGGCGAACAAGGCGTCGTCGACCTGGCGGTCGGTGTAGGTGATGCGCTCGGCATATTCCAGCGCCGCCCGCTCGGCCGGGCTGAACAGCTTGCTGTCCCGCCAGTTCAGGACTTCCGCGACCTTCTCGAGGCCGCCGTCGCTCTCCGTCACCCGGACGGAATTGATGTCAATTCAAAACGGGCAGCCGTTGATCGACGCCACCCGAAGATAGATCAGCGGCGGCAGTTCCTTGGGCAGCTGCCCCGACTGCGCGATCGAGGCGCCCAACAGCTTGGCGGCGCGCAGGATCGGCGGGCAGTGCGCCATCACCTTGGTGGGATTGAGAAGGCCGCCGAAGATCTCGCGCTCCTTCTCGAACGTCGCGGCGAGCGTGGGATCGCCGCCGTCTTCCTCGACTTCACTGACACGGGGCATGGCACGGCTCCTGGTCTTCCTTATGGCCGCGCGAACCTACCGTCGTCATCGTGGCCTCGGCGAAGGACCTTTTCTCATGCAGCCCCAAAATCTGCCCGCCCGCGATGCGTCCGTGCCGCGCCGTCTTGGCTTCCTCTCTGGAGAGATCGCCGTACCGACGATTTCGATCGCATGGGCCAGGACAAGATCGAGCGCCGGTTCGGCGTTGGCTCTTGATACTTCTCGTGGACACCCACCCTTCTGTTGTGGGCTGCCGCTCAACCACAAAAACTGTCCAGGAAGGCCCGTCGGCGCGCCCTCATCGACAATGGCTGGCATGAACTTGCGATCTCCGGCGAGCACGCCTTGGCGACTCTGACTCTGCCTCCGCTTCATGAAGATCCGTTCAATCGCATGCTGATCGCCCAAGCCCATGTCGAAGGCGTTATCCTTGTCACGTCTGATGAACAAGTTGCTCAATATCCAGGACAGATACGCAGGCTTTAGCGCAACACCAGGTCAATCTTTCAGCCGCCAGCGGTCGAGTATGTTGTATCGCGTGAGCCCCAACTCGCTGTGGATGAGGACGAATTCATCGACCAGGAAGCGGATCGGCTTGATCGCCCGGGGCGTTATCGGCCGGGAGGCATAGAACAACGTCAAATGCGGCACAAAATGCTCCGCTATCTTCAATCCATACCTCTCCATGGCGGCACCGAGGATCTTGTGAAACTCGAACACCCTATCTCCCTCGCCGGGCAAAACCACCGGCCATCGGGGTGGCCGGCCGTCACGCCGCGGCATGCTTTCAAAGCTTGTGACGAGGCGAAAAGTCACCTCGAACGACGGCATTGAAACGGCTTGTGCGGCCTGTCTCCCCGCATAGACGAAGCGGGGCGGCAGACGTTCATAATCGCCAACGTGGTGAACCGTCATATGCAGGCGTTCGGTCTTGAGCCGTGCACCCTTCAAATCGCTATCGCGAACGACCTGGTCTCGACACTCATCCAATTCAGCCCCGGTTGGGGAGCCTACCAGCAGGCCAAAGAACAGCCGCTCGGGCCGCTTGGGCCTTCGGGGCAGATCTCGAAAAAAATCGAATGCGCCATCCATGTCGACCCCCTGCAGATGTCCACAGTCTCTCTAGACGCAGATAGAGAATAGAACAAAACAAGAACATCTGGCAAGACCAAGAGACGCAGCGCCTGCCGGGCAAGAAACTCTCCTCGCCGCTAGAAACTCAGCAACTTGGCCTGCACGACGCCTTCGAGGCCGGCGATCTTGCCCAAAAGCTGGGGCGAGATCGGCTGGTCGACCTGCACGAGCGCGATGGCCGAGCCGCCCGGCTTGTCGCGACCGAGATGGAAGGTGGCGATGTTGACCTTGCTCTCGCCCAAGAGCGTGCCCAGCCGGCCGATGAAGCCCGGCTTGTCGTCGTTGGTGATGTAGAGCATGTGCGGGGCGAACTCGGCCTCGATCTCGATGCCCTTGATGTCGACGATGCGCGGATGCTTGCCCCCGAACAGCGTGCCGGTGACGGCGCGGGTGTATTTTTCGGTGGTGACCGTGAGCCGGATCATCGACGTGTAGTCGCTGGCGCGCTCGTGCTTGACCTCGGCCACCTCGATGCCGCGTTCGCGGGCGATCACCGGCGCGTTGACCATGTTCACCGAATTGAGCTGCGGGCGCAGCACGCCCATCAGCGCGACCTGGCTCAGCGGCTTGATGTTGAGCGCCGCCACCTGGCCCTCGTACTCGATCGACACCGCCTTGATGTCGGTGTCGGTGAGCTGGCCGGCGAACGAGCCGAGCTTCTCGGCGAGCTCGAGATAGGGCGCAAGCTTGGGCGCGTCCTCGGCCGAGACGTTGGGCATGTTGAGCGAGTTCACGACGGCGCCGGTCAGCAGGTAGTCGGCCATCTGCTCGGCGACCTGCAGCGCCACGTTCTCCTGCGCCTCCACCGTGGCGGCGCCGAGGTGCGGCGTGCTGACGAGGTTGGGCGCGCCGAACAGGACGTTGGTCGTGGCCGGCTCCTCGGTGAAGACGTCGAAGCCGGCGCCGGCGATGTGGCCCGAGACCAAGAGGTCGCGCACCGCCAGCTCGTCGACCAGGCCGCCGCGCGCGCAGTTGATGATGCGCACGCCCTTCTTGGTCTTCATCAGATTGGCGCGCGAGAGGATGTTCTTGGTCTGCTCGGTGAGCGGCGTGTGCACGGTGATGAAGTCGGCGCGGGCCAGCACCTGGTCGAGCGTCGCCTTCTCCACCCCGAGCTCCTGGGCGTGCTGGTCCGACAGGAACGGATCGTAGGCCACCACGCGCATCTTGAGGCCAATGGCGCGCTCGGCCACGATCGAGCCGATATTGCCGCAGCCGATCAGCCCCAGCGTCTTGAAGCTGAGCTCGGTGCCCATGAAGCGGTTCTTCTCCCACTTGCCGGCCTGGGTCGAGGCGTTGGCGTCGGGGATCTGGCGCGCCACGGCGAACATCAGGGCGATGGCGTGCTCGGCCGTGGTGATGGCGTTGCCGAACGGCGTGTTCATGACCACGACGCCGTGCGCCGTGGCCGACTTGATGTCGACATTGTCGACGCCGATGCCGGCGCGGCCGACGACCTTCAGCTTCTTGGCCTCGGCCAGAACCTCGGCCGTGACCTTGGTCGCCGAGCGGATGGCCAGCCCCTCGTAGTTGCCGACGATGGCGCGCAGCTCGGCCGGCTTCAGGCCGGGCTTGAAGTCGACGTCGCAGCCGCGCTCGGAAAAGATTTCGACCGCACGCGGCGAGAGCTCATCGGAGATAAGCACCTTGGGTTTTGCCATGACTAAAAGAACTCCTCAGGCTGCTTTGGCGCCAAACTCTCGCTCGATCTCGCCATAGGCCCAGTCGAGCCAGGGCAGCAGGGCTTCGAGATCGCTCTTTTCGACGGTCGCCCCGCACCAGATGCGCAGGCCCGGCGGCGCGTCGCGGTAGGAGCCCAGGTCGTAACCCGCCTTCTCGCTCTCCAGCAGGTCGGCCATCTTCTTGGCCGCCGCCGCCTGCTTGTCGGCCGGCAGGGCTGCGAACCACGGCGCGGCGATGTTGAGGCACACCGAGGTGTTGGAGCGCACCGCCTTGTCGGCCGCCAGGAAGGCGATCCAGGGACGCCCGGCCACGAACTTCTCGAGCACCGCAAGATTGCCTTCGGAGCGCGCCATCAGCGCCTTGAGGCCGCCGACGCTCTCGCCCCAGCGCAGGCCGTCGATCGCGTCCTCGACGCAGAGCAGCGACGGCGTGTTGATGGTGTCACCCTTGAAGATGGCGTCGGAGAATTTGCCGCCCGAGGTCAGGCGGAAGATCTTGGGCAGCGGCCAGGCCGGCGTGTAGCCCTCCAGCCGCTGAATGGCGCGCGGCGAGAGGACCAGCATGCCGTGCGCACCCTCGCCGCCCATCACCTTCTGCCAGGACCAGGTCACGACATCGAGTTTTAGCCACGGCAGATCCATGGCGAAGACAGCCGAGGTGGCGTCGCAGATGGCGAGCCCCTCGCGGTCCGCGGCGATCCAGTCGCCGTCGGGCACCTTCACGCCAGAGGTCGTGCCGTTCCAGGTGAAGACGACGTCGTGCTTCCAGTCGACCTGCTTCAGGTCCGCGATCTGGCCGTAGGGCGCCTTGAGCACGCGGGCGTCCTTGAGCTTGAGCTGCTTCACGACATCGGTGACCCAGCCCTCGCCGAAGCTCTCCCAGGTCAGCATGTCGACCGGCCGGACGCCCAGCAGCGACCACAGCGCCATCTCGACGGCGCCGGTGTCCGAGGCCGGCACGATGGCGATGCGATAGTCGGCGGGAATGCCCAGGAGCGCGCGCGTGCGATCGACCGCCTCGACGATCTTCTTCTTACCGAGCTTGGATCGGTGGGACCGCCCGACGGCGGCGTCTAGAAGGACTTGGGGCGTCCAGCCAGGACGCTTGGCGCAGGGTCCGGATGAAAAATCGGGACGCGCCGGACGCATGTTCGGCTTCATCTAACCTCTCCCTTACAGAAGAGCTGCACTCCGGTGGGGGAGCGTGGCCCGCGGCGTCTATACGGGTGGAGCGTTCAGGCGTCAATGTGCAAGGATTGCCGCAGGGACTCCGGAAATGTCCCTCATCCACCAGATCCGCGACACTATCCGCTTCATCTCAGCGGCGTCACCGTCGAGCTGATGACGGGCGCCGTTCGATCATGATCCGGCGATCTGTCGCCAGCGGATCGCGATGTCCTCGGGGGAAGCGGGCATGGGTCCGAGATCCAGCCCGTCGCTGCGATCCCACCACGCGGCGGAGAAGCGGCCTCCCGCCGCATTCAGCACGGCGCCGGATGTCGTACAGGCCGACGATGCCAGGAATGCGACTCCGGGCGCGACCAGTTCGGGTCGGAGCCCCGGCGCGTCTCGGCGCAACACGCGGGTCGCCGCGACGGGCGACACCGCGTTGACCCGGATATCCGTATCGCGCAGCTCCGCCGCCAGACCGACCATGAGACCGACCTGCGCCATCTTGGCTGCCGAGTAGGCGATCAGCCCGGGCACGCAATCCTCGGCTCGCATCGCGCGGCCCGAGGTGGTGAGCACGATGCGGCCATAGCCCTGGCGCCGCATGTGCGGAACCGCGGCGCGCGCGAGATGGAACGGGGCATCGACACCGATTGCGACCATGCGATCCCACACCGCCGGATCGGTTTCCTCGAGACTCGCGAAAACGACGAGGCCGGCATTGTGCACCAGGGCGTCGAGTCGGCCGAAACGGGCCGTCGCAAATTCGACGACGCGCCCGCAGGCGGCGGCGTCCTCCAGGTTCTCGTAGCACGCGGCAGCCGTGCCGCCGATGGCCGCGATCTCCGAGACAACGGCGTCGGCAACCGACGGATCGAAGCCGCTGCCGTCCTGCGCCACCCCGGCGTCGTGGACAACGACCGTGCCGCCGCGCGCGGCCAGGAGCCGTGCATAGGCGGCACCGAGGCCCCGCCCCGCTCCGGTCACGACGATGACCTGGCCGTCGAAGCGGATCGGTCGTTGGTCGGCTTGGTCGGGCACGGGCTGGGCTTCCTCAAGAGGGTCGAGGCCATGCCGGCAGCTCGCTCAACGCGACAGCGACGGCCTGGGGTTCCGTCAGCATCGGATAGTGTCCACCCTTGAGATCGCGGCAGTACCATCCCGCCGCACGGGCGCGGTCGATCAGCCTCTTATAGAGGTCGGATTGCAGGGACGACCGAATGAATGCCCGCGGCAGCGCGGCGGCGGCGCCCGAGCGAAGGCGTACCGGCTCGTCGAAGCAGAGCAGTGGATGGGGCGCGAGCCGCGCCTCGACCCAGGGCCGGATGGCATCCGACAGTCTCTCTCCGACATAGCGGGCCGGCGGCACGCGCCATCCTTCGCCGCCCGACATTGCCGATGACCGCAATTGCGCCGCCATCTCGGGGCCGATGACGTCGTTGTTGGATTCCCCATCGAGCGGCACCGATGCATCGAGGTAAACCAGGCCGCGGATGCGCTCCGGCACCTGCTCGGCGACGGCGGTTATGACCGTTCCACCGTAGCTGTGGCCGACCAGGGTGACTCCGTTGAGGTCCCGGTAGTGCAGAAGACCAACGATGTCGGCGACATGAGTCTGCAGCCCGATCTGCCGACTGAGCAGATGCGCGCGCTCGCCAAGGCCGGTCAGTGTCGCGAAGATCGCCGCATGGCCGGCGGCTTGGAGATGGGGCGCGACGTCGCGCCAACACCAGCCGCCGAGCCACGCCCCAGGGACGAAGAGGAATGTGGGCATTCGACGCTCCCGGTCGTTCAATTCCGATACTTTAGCGCCCTGGTCGCCGATGCAGCTCGTAGTAGGTGCCGGCGACCGGGTCGCTGAAGGCGGGCTGGGCCTCGTAGTTGTCGTGCAGCATGCGGTAGATGGCGGTTGCCCGGTCCGCCGCCGACAGGCCGCCCAATTGGCCCGCCAGCTCCT
>Ga0210402_10002606_pt1 | contig 17443 bp, 12 predicted proteins | sample IncBWC7MmetaG_FD_161055 | JGI IMG/M metagenome (GOLD analysis project Ga0210402, IMG submission 161055) | Forest soil microbial communities from Barre Woods Harvard Forest LTER site, Petersham, Massachusetts, United States - Inc-BW-C-7-M | ecosystem: Environmental > Terrestrial > Soil >... | reverse complement strand
GACCAGCAACAACGCACTCCCGTATGAAGCAAAGCGGTATGTCATGGGCTGCATCCCTCCCTGAGATCGCGATGTGTCTACCCTTTATATGCCATGGGTGGGCCGCACGCAAGTTTCGACCCACGCCAATTGACGCCGGCCGCGAGCTCATGGCGCCCTGGGACGATGAGCCGAAACCAGACGCAGCTTTCAGCGGTCAGCTAAGTACACTCTTTCCCAAATACCCTCTCGTATTTCGAGGCAACCGCTCCGTGACCGTCGCGGCTCTGATCGGAGCCGCGCGCATGAATCGGAGCCGCGCGCGTTAGCAAGCGGTTTCCCAGATACGTCGGCGTATTTCTGAAATGACCGACTAAGCCACGGGCGCCCGCAGGCCGCCTGAAAGCCGAAAGCTGAAAGCTGAAGGCTGACAGACCACAAACTACGATGGTCTGTCCTACTTCAACTGCGCCGCTTTCGCCAGCGCTTTTTCGCCTTCCTCGCGGTGTCCGGTCTGCATGAGGGCGCGACCAAGATGCAACCAGGCCAACGCATAGCCGGGCTTGGCCTCGACGGCGGCGGAAAACAGAGCCGCGGCCTCGGATGGCTGTCCCAGTTGCTCCAGTGAGAAGCCGAGCCCGTATAGAGCCTCCGGATAGCGCGGGTCCACCTGCAACGCCCGGCGGTATTGCCGGATGGCCTCCGGGATTCGACGCTGATTGTTGTATTCGTTGCCGAGAGTGTAGTAGGCCACCATATTGTTGCGGGTTACGGCGTCGGCGCGTTGGAAGACCGTGACGGTATCGCGCCAATAGCCGGTCTGGCGGTAAGAACACAGGCCGCACAGGGCGATCGCCAAGCCAGCTAGCGTTGCGGCCACGGTTGCGGTCAGCTTATGACCAACACGCGGGAATCGGCGCGGCCATTCTTGCAGCCAGTCCGCCGCACCCCACACCACGCAAGTAAGCAATCCAAGCGACGGCAGATACATGAAGCGATCGGCTCGCGACACGCCGCCCACACTTACCAGGCCGATGGTGGGCAGCAGCACCACCAACCACCACAGCCAGCCGGCCACCAGGTAGGGATGCCGCTTTCGAGCCCGCAGCACCGCCACACTGATGGCGGCCAGCAACAGACCAGCGGCCCAACCCTGCCAGACTGGCGTGGAGCGATCGAGCGGGTACAGGATGGCCAACCCTTGCGGCCAAAGAAAGTCCCGAAGGTACTTTACGTAGTTGAGCAGGGCGTTGGAGATTTTGACGGTAAAGGGAACCGCGGCTAACGTCCGCAACGCGCCCATGTTCCGCTGGCCGACATAAGTGACCACTGCAGACCCCAGGGAGAGGGCGGCGAGCGGGAGTTTTTCCAAGATCAGGCGGCCCAAGACCAGGCGGCCGTGCTCGCCCGGCCGGAACCGCTGCAAAGGCCAGTAATCCATCAGCAACAACACCAACGGCAGCGTTAGCGCCATGGGCTTGGCCATCAGGGCCATCAGGAAGGCGGCCACCAGCAACGCGTAGCGACTGCCCGAGCGGCGCTCCGTATACCAGAGGTAGGCGGCGGTGGCACAGAGCCAAAAGAAAGCGCTCAAAACATCTTTGCGCTCGGCAATCCAGGCTACGGATTCCACGTGCTGCGGATGGAGGGCGAACAGGGCCGCGAGCACGGCGCTCCGCCAGAACGCGCCGGTGCTCCAGCGGAACACGGCGAACACCAGCAGGCTGTTGAGCACGTGTATTGCGACGCTGGTCAGGTGGTGGAACCCGGCGGCTCCGCCAAACAGTTGGGCGTCCAGCATGTGGGAGAGCCAGGTCAACGGATGCCAGTAAAAGTAGCTGACGCTGGTAAAGGCAAACACCACGCCCTTCCAGGTGAGCCCCGCCTTTACGATGGCGTTATCGGTTACATACAGGTTGTCGTCAAACGCGAGGAACTGGCTGTGGACCAACTGGCCGTACACCAGGAGGTTGGCCAGGACGAGGGCGAGGGCGACGAGCACCGCTCCCTCGCTCGCCAAAGCGCGAGTACGGTCGCGGCTCGGATGGTGGACACGCACCGCTCCCTTGCTCGCCAGAGCGCGAGTGCTCGCCAAAGCGCGAGTGCTCGCCAAAGCGCGAGTGCTCGCCAGAGCGCGAGTACGATCGAGCGACAAGTCGCGGCTCAGAGGGGAAACGAGCGCCGCTCCCTCACGGTCGCGGCTCAGAGGGGGAACGAGCACCGCTCCCTCACGATCGCGGCTCAGAGGGGGAACGAGCACCGCTCCCTCGCTCGCCAAAGCGCGAGTACGGTCGCGGCTCTGAGGGGGGACGAACACCGCTCCCTCGCTCGCCAAAGCGCGAGTACGGTCGCGGATCGGAGGGGGGACGAGCACCGCTCCCTCGCTCGCCAAAGCGCGAGTACGGTCGCGGATCGGATGGCTTTCGCGGCTCACACACCCATCTCGCGGTCAATTGCCTCGGCAATGCGCGCGCTGAAGCTTTCCACTTGCGCCAAGTCTGGCCCTTCCACCATGACGCGCGCCAGCGGTTCGGTGCCGGAGAACCGTACCAGCACGCGCCCGGTGGAGCCGAAAGCCTCTTCCACGTGGCGGATCTCACGCGCCACCGCCGGCAATTCCGTCAGCCCTTTCTTCTCGCGCACCCGCACGTTGACCAGCTTCTGGGGATACAACTCCAGGCTGGCCGTCAGTTCATCCAACCCCTCGCCCGCGCGAGCCGCAATCTCAAACAGCCGGAGCGCGGTCATCAGCCCATCGCCCGTGGTGGCGTAGTCGCGGAAGATAATATGCCCGCTTTGCTCGCCGCCCAGGGCGGCACCGAGCCGCACCATCTCCTCCAGCACGTACTTGTCACCTACCGGAGTACGGACCATGCGGATGCCCTGGCGGTGCAGGGCGCGCTCAAGGCCCAGATTGGCCATCACGGTGGAGACCACGGTGCCGCCTTTGAGATGTCCGGAGGCCTGGAGCGCCCGGCCGCAGACGAGAAGGACGCCATCGCCATCGACAATCTTGCCGCTTTTGGAGACGAAGATGGAACGGTCGGCATCGCCATCGAAGGCCACACCGAAATCGGCGTGATTGGCCAACACCGCCGCCTGCAAACCCTCCACGTGCAGGGCGCCCGAATCCAGATTGATATTGCGTCCGTTGGGCGCGCAGCCGAGCGGGATAACCACGGCGCCCAGCCGTTGAAACAACTCGGGCCCCAGGCAGAAGGCGGCGCCATGGCCGCAATCCAATACCAGCTTGACGCCATCCAGGCGCAGCGAAGACACCGATAGCAGAAATTCCAGATACTTCCGCGCCAGTTCCAGATCCACCGTGACGGTGGCGGGCCGCGGCTCCACCCCGTTGGCGCGGAGCCGCAGGATTTCCTGCTCGATGGTGTGCTCTTCGGCGTCCGGCAGCTTGAAACCGTCATTTCCGAACACCTTGAGGCCGTTGTCCTGGAAGGGATTGTGGGAGGCCGAAATCATGACTCCAGCCACGAAGCCGCCGGTGCGGGTTAGGTAGGCCACGCCGGGGGTGGTGATGACACCCGCGTAACGAACCCGCGCGCCGGCGCTGGCGAGGCCGCCGGCCACGAGCCCGGCGATCCACGGCCCGCTTTCGCGCGTGTCGGTTCCTATTAGAATCTCGGGTCCTATCAAAATCTCCGGTCCAATCAAAATCTCGGGGCTGGCGGCTGCCGAAACCGCGTCGCGCCCCAGGGCCACGCCGAACGCGTAGACCGTCGCCGGGTCCAGCGGATATTCTCCGGCCACACCCCGAATCCCGTCCGTACCGAAAAGCTGTTTACCCACCAGGTCTCCTAGATCGAACAATGTCTCCTAGATCGAACAACAACGATCGAAAAAGTACCGCTCACTGCTTCCTCATCGTCACTTTTTCATCATGTCTTCATTTTGAACATGTTTTTTCATTGTCACTACCACCGCAACCAGGGGAGAGGCGGCGAAACGGACAAAAGGATCGTCCACGAAAGCGTTGACCCGGAACTCCGATGAGCCCACCACCGCCGAAACATCCACCGGGTCCGTGTACGCGGCCACGATGCGGGCCACACGGCTTTTGGGTCCGACCACCTGCACCCGGTTGGGCGTCAACACGTAATGGGCGATGGCATAATCGCTCTTGCCTTCGCCGGTGAAACGTACCTGCACGGGTACGGAACGGAATCCCCGCTCCTCGAAGTTAAACCGCACTTCCGAGGGTATGGACCGCACCAGGCTCACCCCACGGGCCAGTTTGACGTTGCCGTCTCCCACCATAAAGGTCCGTTGACCCGGCTGTACGGTGGCCATGTCCAACACTACCGCGGGACGCAGGGTTTCGCCGATTCCGCGCAATTCACCCGAGGGGCCGCGCAACTCCAAGACGACGGACGTCACCGGATCGGAGCTGATTTCCAGCTCGAAGGGCAGGTTTTTGTACTCCAACCGCACGGTAGCGAACGTCGCCAGTTCGGGTTCGCTGGCCACTAACGCCCAAATCACCACCGCTACCGCCAACGCCAGGAGTTTCCAGGCCAGGTTTTCAAAAAGCAGCGCACCAATCAGCTTGACGGCGCGCATCATGGCTGCACCCGCTCCGACGACCTGGCTTCGGCGACCGCGCCGCCACCTTCCGACACCATCGGTATATCGGCGGCAAACTCGTCGATCTGCATGCTCCCGGGCCGGCTCACGCCGAAATGCCGGTTGATGGTCTCTTCGAGCCCGGCCAAGGTCAGTCCCGGAACCAATTCGCCGAAGGCCGCCACGGAGATGCGCCCGGTTTCCTCGGAAACCACCAGCGCCAGGCAGTCGGTCTCCTCGGTGATCCCGATGGCGGCGCGGTGGCGGGTTCCCAGAGTTCTGGAGAGCCCCGGCTTGGTGGTCAGCGGCAGGAAGCAGGCGGCGGCCGCCAACCGCTCCTTCTGTACGATCACGGCGCCATCGTGCAGCGGCAGGCCGGTCTCGAAGATGGTCAACAGCAAGTCGCGCGAAAGGTAGGCTTCGAGGCGCACGCCGCTCTCGATAAACGTGCGCAGGCCGATGTCGCGTTCCAGCACGATCAGTGCGCCGGTGTTGTGTTGCGCCAGATGCTCCACCGCCATCAGGATCTCATTGGTGGCTTCCGGGGCGCGGAAACCCCGGCGCAATCCGAACCAGTTCTTGCGGCCGATGCGCGCCAGGGTGCGCCGGATCTCCGACTGGAACAGGATAATGATGGCGATTCCCAAATATGGCACGATGAACGACAGCAGCGAGCGCAGCGCCTCCAGCCCGGTCCAGAGGGCGATGGCGTAGATGGAAACCATGGTCAGAATGCCGATGAGGATGTGCCCGGCGCGGGTCCCCCGCACCACCATCAGGGCCTGATACACGACGAAGGCGACCACCAGGATGTCGATCACGCCGTAGAGGCTGAGGTTCGGCATGGCTGACGGCATGATTCGCGTCCAATGGGGCATTTACAGGGTCCAGACTTAGTGTAACTTGCGGTGAGGGTGAAAAACGGTGGCCGGTGGCCGGTGGCCGGTGGCCGGTGACTGGGGGCCGGCGGCCGGGGGCCAGGCGCCGGGGGCTGCTCGTTGTGACGCATCTTGCGAGACTCCGTGGGGTATTGGCACTAACAGCTAAGTGCTGGTTGTTCAGTGGCTTGTGGAACACTGCCGGGGAGATGTGACGCATTTTGAAGCGGGTTTTCGAGAGATGCGTCACACGGGGCGCGGTGGGAATCGGGCGGCAAAGGGTGGACGGGCCGGAACCGGCTCGGGGCTTGGAGTGAGATATGTGAAGAACCATCGGAGCTTCCGACCTCAGGTGTAGCACGGAGGTGAAGTGATTCCGGGTCAAGAGACCTGGAAATGCTTGAAAAGGATGGGGGAAATAAATTCGGATTTGGTGAAACGGGGGATAGCGCCGGGGTGTGTCACGACTAAATTAAACGCCGCAGGTCCTCGACGCTCAACGGCAGTCGCGCAGAATCTTGTGCAGCAATCCGGGTCCCAACGTTTCAGCGCCGTGCACCGGGGACCACAGTACTCCGGCCATCTTCGTGACGGAGAAAGTGATGGCTGCCTCGCGAATGACCAGAAAACCGCCCCTCGTCAACGCGGCGATCAATTCACTGCCGGCGATCTTTGTGATCCTTGGGGCTCCGGTTCATGCTGCGATGGCGATGCGCTGAATGCCGATGAACTCCAGACTGTGCTCGGGCACCCCTTCCACCTCGAGACACAGTTCGATGGCTTCGCGAATGCGCTCGGTGACTTCGTCGAGGGACCGCGCCTGGGTGTGACATCCAGGGAACTGCGGGACTGAGGCAACGTAGTACCCCTCCTCGTCGCGCTCTATGACGACATCAAACTGGCGTGGCAAATGGATCGTCCTCGCCCCATTCTACGCTATGCGGAATGCCACAGCCGGGCCGGAGTCTCAATAGCCCCAGTTCTCGTGCTGGACAGGAAGGCGATTCAGCACTTCCCGGCAAAAACGCCAATTGGGCATGAAGTGGTCCATCAGGGCGATGAATCGGCTGTTGTGCGTGGGTTCCCGCAGGTGGGCCATTTCATGCACGACGATGTATTCGAGGCATTCGCGGGGTTTCCTGGCCAGATCGGTATTGAGCCGGATGCCGGCGGAGGCGGGGCTGCAACTGCCCCATTTCGTTTTCATCCTTTGCACAAAGAACCGCTCTACTTTCACGCCCATGAGCGGCTCCCATTTAGCTATCAAGGCGGGAACGGCTTCCTTGAGTTGGGCGCGGTACCATTCTTCGAGGATCGCCTGTTTGTGCGCTTCCGAGGTTGCCGGGCGGGTCTGCAGAAGCAGTTGGCTGTGCTCTAACTGCACTTCGGGCGCCGCGTCTTTCTCGATCACCTTGAGCAGATAGCGGGTTCCCCAGACGTAGTGGCTTTCACGGTCCAGGTACTCGCGGGGCGGTTCGCGTTCCTGTTCGATCACCTTCTTTTGCTGCTGCCTGATCCAGCCGAGTTTGGAAATGGCAAACAGACGGATGGAGTCGAGGTCCATGCGAAGCGGCGCGGAGATTCGCACCTTGCCAGTGGGAGGGTAAACACTCAGATGGACGTTCTTGATGTTCTTCGTCACTACATCGACGGCGATCTCTCCAAGCGCAATCTTCGCGACCATCAGTATTCCCTCTGCTGCGTGACGATGAGGAAAATGCGCTCGACCTCCGGCACATCCTGCAATACATCATACAAGGCCCGCTTGACGACCTGCTCCTTGGCCTGGACTCCGCGCCAGCCGTCGGGCCGGGACGTCTTGACCGCTTCGTCAATTTTCAAGGCCAGATCCCGGTTCTGATGGAGGTTGTTGTAGAGGGCGCGGCGGCCGGGCGTATTTACCTCTTCGGGCGTGTCCTCGGCCTGGCCCGCCTCGACGCGCTTCGCCAAATCGGCGATGCGTTTCAGGTATTCCTCATACTCGATCGCCCTGGCATTGCGGGCGGCGATGATATCGTCGAGCAGGGCGGACATTCTGTCGTAAAAGGCCGGGTCGTTGAGGTGTTCCTTCACGATCTTCCGGCGGACGTTGTTCTCGATGGTTTCAGCAATCGCGCTCTTACTGCTCTTGATGCCATCGGGCAGGCGGTTGATGGCGTCCGCAATGCCGGTTTTGACGATCAGCTCCAGCAACGACATATTGTCGAAGGGCGAGATGACTCTGGGCTGGTCGGCCTCGATATAGGTATCGATGAGGTGCCGCATGTCGGCCTCAAAAGTTTTCAGGTCGAGGGTTTCCCCGCTGGCCTTGCGGACGATCTCGCGGAGTTTCAGATAGCGGTCGAGCGCCTGTTTGATGCGGGCGATCTCGGGCTCGCTGTAGCTGGCGCGGTCCAGCTCATCCGCAAGGTTCGCGAAGGCGCGCACCAGGGCCGCGGCCGCCTTGTAAAAAGCCACGCGGCGCGGCTCGTGTTCCTTCAGGTCTTCGCCCATCTCGGTGTTGCCGCAGAAATAGTGGATGTGCTCCAGTTCGCCTTTGGGCGGGTCCACCGGCTCGCAGAGCATGGCGATGGCTTCGAGCGCGTTGTCCAGACGCTCGCGCCCCTTGGTGAGGCGGTCCTTGAGAAGAATCTCCGGATCGACACCGCCCGTGCTATGGTCCAGTTCGGAAGTGTACACCGCGATGGCGTTCTCGACCTTCTTGAAGAGGTCTTTGTAGTCCACGATGTAGCCGAACTCCTTGTCCTCGCCATCGAGCCGGTTGGTGCGGCAAATGGCCTGAAACAGGCCGTGATCGCGCATGCTCTTGTCGATGTAGAGATAGGTGCAGGGCGGCGCATCGAATCCCGTCAGCAGCTTGTCCACCACCACGAGGAGCTTCATGTTGGCGGGCTCCTTTTTGAACAGCTTCTTGGCCCACTCCTCGTAGGTTTCGGTCTTGGTCATGTGCGGCTTGGCGTCGACGTCCTGCAACAGGTCGGTGTAGGTGTTGTAGATGAACTGCCTGTCGGTTTCGGTGTTGGCGCCCGTGTCTTCCATGGTGATTTCCCTGGTCAGCGGGTTGTATGACGTGACCACGGCGCAGCGGCCTTTGAAGACGGTCTTGCCGAAAAGGGTGAAATACTTGCAGGCCTCATAAATGCTGGAGACAACGAGGAGGGCGTTGCCCCGATCGTCATTCAGGCGCGGCTTTACGGCGAAGTCGAAAACAATGTCACTGACCACGCGGTCCATACGGGACCGGGAGCTGAGGACGTGCTGCATGGTGCCCCATTGTTCGCGCAGGGCGGCGCGCTGCCAATCGTTCAGGCCCTTGGTTTTGGCGTCAAACCAGGCGTCTATTTTCGCCTCCGAGCCCAGGCGCTGGCCGATATCGCGGGCTTCGTAGATCAGATCGAGCACGACCTCATCTTCCACGGCTTCGCTGAACTTATAGGTATGGATGTAGCCGCCGAAGACTTCCAGGCTGGTCTGCTTGTCCTGTTTGAGCAGGGGCGTGCCGGTGAAGCCGATGAAGACGGCGTTGGGCATGATGGCTTTCATCACGCGATGGAGCTTGCCGCTCTGGGTGCGGTGACATTCGTCCACGAAGACGAAGATGTCACCCACGGTCTGGCTGGGCTGGGCTTCCAGTTCCCGGATGAACTGGTCGAAGTTGTCGACGTCTTTTTTGCCGAATTTGTGGACCAGCGAGCAGAGCAGGCGCGGCCTGGCCTGGCTGAGCTGGCGCATCAAATCGCGCCCGCTGCTGGTCCGCTGGATGGCCTCGCCGGCATCGGTGAAGACGTCGGCGATTTGTTTATCCAACTCGTCGCGGTCGGTGACGATGGCAACGCGGGCTTTGGGATTGTTTTCCAGTATCCACTTGGCCAGCAGCACCATGACGATGCTCTTGCCGCTGCCCTGGGTGTGCCAGATGATGCCGCCCTTGCGCTCATGCACATGCTGCTGGGCGGCTTTGATGCCGAAATACTGGTGGACGCGCGGCAGCTTCTTCATGCCGCCATCGAAGAGCACGAAATCGTGAATCAGCTCGACGAGCCGCGGCTTGGCGCACATCCTGAGCAGGTATTTGTCGAGCTTAAAGCGGGTGTTGTCGGCTTCGTCTTCCTTCCAGCGCAGGAAGTATTTCTCCCCGGTGCCGACGGTGCCGTATCGCATCCCTTCGGAATCATTGCCGGCGAAGATGAATTGCACGGTGCTGAAGAACGGCGCGTGGAACTGTGGCTGCTGGTTGGAAATGCTCTGGCGAATGCCGTCGCCGATCGAGATGCGGCTGTTCTTCAGTTCCAGCACGCCGACGGCGATGCCGTTCACATACAGGACGAGGTCCGGACGCCGTTCGTGGTCGCCTTGCAGGGTGACTTCCTCGGCGATGGCGAAATCGTTTTTCTCCGGCTCGGCCCAGTTGACGAGGTGGACAGTTTCGGTGACTTGGCCCGCCTCGATTTTTACCGGCACACCGTAACGCAGGAGACTGTAGACGGCCTCATTGTTTCCGTAGAGGTTCCGGCCGTGGTGGTTGGCCTCGGTGCGGAGATCGTAGATGGCTTTGCTGATTTGCGGAGGGGTGTAGCCGGCCTTGGACAGGTACGGGGTGAGAAGGGTTTCCTCGATGTTGCTGTTGTTGTCGCGGTGGGTCCAGTCGCCGAGGTAGCGATAGTGGAGTTCGTCGCGAAACAGGGCGATGACGCGGTTCTGCGTCGCGCGTTCGGGTATGCCGATATTCATACGAGGCGAATTCTCCCCGTGAGAAGGTTGTGCATCATGCCGGGCTTTGGCGAGCTTGGTTTCGAGCGCAGCGATCTCGGCGTCCATGTCGGTGAGGACGGCGGCGATGGCGGTTTGTTCGGCAAGAGGTGGCATCAACACCGGGTAGTTTCCCACTGCTCCCTGAGAGAGCCCAAAAAACGTTGTCCCCGTTTTGTTTAGCTCAATAAAAGTTTTGAATCTCTTTGATGTCAGTTGGTAATACAAGTATTTCGGATGGTAGCTTTCCCGAATGGGGCGAAACAACAGAAGATGGCTATTTAGCGACGCCTTTCCAGGATATGGAATCTCGTCTATATAGAGCATCTTCCCGATAGTGCCATCTTTGGTCATCAGAACATCGTCCGGTCTCAGTTGAATGTCCTTTGCTATATCATAGCGATCCTCGGAGATATGGTAAACCTCATTCCACCGAATCGCGCCATCTTTAAAGTTCATTCCAGTAATTAAGAAAGGCTGGCCTTCGTTGAGAGTAAATTCTGTCTGCTTCAATCCCTGCCACCCGATTCGCCCTTTCAGTGAAGACACTTCCTTTAAGGTCATGACCTCGTCATTCTCCTTTGGGCGCAGCAATTCCTGCATGGCACCAAGTTTGAGGTGGCGTTTCTTGGCGATGGGTTGCTCAAGGGATTCGATAAGGGCGTCCATGTCCGAGAGGACGGCGGCGATGGCGGTCTGTTCTTCAGGACATGGCAGGATGACCGGGAGATGCCCAAGGGCGGTCTTATTGATCGAGGCCAAGTTCGTTGTCTGCTTGCCGGCAAGCATGAAATATCGTCGGGCCGTTGGCGCCGCTGTCCAATAATTTAGAAATTCAGGAGATACTTTCGAGCCGCACCTAACTACGAACACATGGTTCTGATGGACACATGGATCGAACTTGCCACGCCAAACGGAGCCGCGGCCCAATTTGTCGAGGTCACCGCCCTCATTCATCAGCACATCGCCCGCTAGAACGGAGTACTTATGGACGTCCTCGCGACTCAGCCGAATCTTGCTCATCTCTGAAAGATCCAAGAAACCATCCTGAACATTGGCGACACGGAGGTAGTGAACGAAAACTGGATCTCTTACAAAGACGTTTGCATTCTTAGCGATACCTGATCTGATCTCAGCGATTTGTGATAAGGGTTGCACATTCCAATCTTCCGGAATAACCCCAACTTCGGTCTGCTTGTAACCTGGCATCAGGTCCATGAAAACCCCATTTTTCTGAGGTGCCGATTCACAGCCTTCTCAAATCCAGCGACCTTGCAGGCTTGCTGCGGCATGGGGGTTTCGTACCGTTCGGCGAGTTGCCTGACGCGTTGGGTGAGAGCTTGGCTGATGCGGTCCATCTCGCCGTGGATGGCCGCATCGAGGGTCGAAAGCCATTTGTCGTCCACCACCAGCGTCTGGACTTCGTCCTCAGTGAGCGTGGGGTATTTGATGAAGAGCAGGACGAGGACGTAATCCTTGTACTGGCTGGCGTCCATGCCGCCGCGCAGTTCGTCGCAACTGGACCAGAGGGAACTGTAGAGTTCAGATTTCTTGAGCGCCATGGCGATGTGGTTCCGGGGAGGCGGGCGCGTGGGGCGAACGGGGAACGCCGATGCCGCAGGCCGCCGAACAGGTAATTGGCATCCTGAATAGCCTATTCTCTCTCATTGCGGCGGGTGGCGCGGGGGCGGGGACTTAAGCGTTTGGGGAAACGCGGTAAGCAAACGCGGTAAGCAAACCCCGGCCGGCTCGCTGCCGCATCGTGCGGGCGGATTCAACAATCCGCCGCGGGCGGATTCAACAATCCGCCGCACTCTCGAAAGTCGCTTGTGGAAGTTCCGGCTGCGCGCCAACTCCCGGCGGGCGGATTGCCAATCCGCCGCACTCTCGAGAGTCGCTTGTGGAAGTTCGGCTGCGCGCCAACTCCCGGCGGGCGGATTGCCAATCCGCCGCACTCTCGAGAGTCGCTTGTGGAAGTTCGGCTGCGCGCAAACTCCCGGCGGGCGGATTGCCAATCCGCCGCAGGTTAACAACCTGCCCCACAAAACAAGTTACCGGGAAGCGACGCTTTCCTGCAGCGGGACCGCCAGCGCCGTGCCGGCGGTTTCCAGAGCTTGCAACATTTTGAGCAGGAGGTCCTGCTGCAGCTCTAGAAACTCGTCGCCGTCGACGGTGGTGATGTAAACGGCTATTTCAACATCCAGCGAGAAGGGGCCAACGCCGATGAAGCGCACGGGGATTTTGCCTTCTTCTACTTTGGGGTGTTTTGCCAGCAGTTCGCCGATCGAGGAGAGCACATGCAGCATCTGTTCCGACGTGGTGTCGCGGCGCAGGTTCAGGGTTGGGTGGAACCAGATCTTATCGCGTCCCGAGATATTCTCCAGCGGTATGGACGAGAACTGGCTGTTGGGGACGCTGATGACCGTGCGGTCGGCGGTGCGGATGCGGGTGGAGCGCAGGCCGATATGCATGACGGTGCCGGTTTTGTCGCCGAACCGGCAGACATCGCCCACCAGGACGGGGCGGTCGCCAATCACGGAGATGCCGCCGAACAGGTTTTCGATGGTCTTCTGCGCCGCCAGCGCGACTGCCAGACCGCCAACGCCAAGCCCCGCCAGGATGGTGGAAGTATTATAGCCCCAGGCGCTGAGAACGCTCAGGAGCGCGATCAGGAATAGCGAGAGCTTGAGAACCTGCTGGCCCAGCGGGAGCACCGAATAACTCACGGCCTGGACCCGCGGGTCCAGGCGGGAATGCCAGCGGGCAGCGGCCATATCGATCAGCACCGCGCTGGCCCACGCCACAGCCAGCGAGAAACCCAACCCCAAGGCGCGCTGAATATACAAATCGGACAGGGTAGCCGGCGGCGCAATTCCCAACGCCAGGCGAAAACCCGCCACCGCCAGCACGATGCGAAAGGGGGCGCGAAAAGCCGGCGTGGGCACTAGCCGCTTGACCCCGGCTAACAGCAGGCGCGCCAGGAGCCCGGCGGTCATCCAGATCGCCCCGCCCATCAGCACGAGAGCGATCCAGCGCCACACCGGGGTATCGAAGACCTCAAATGTTACAAGCTGTTGCGGCAGCTTTTTTTCGAACGGCGTCTCCGCTACCAGTTGGTGCGCCTGGGGAATCATGGCGACGCTATCCGCGGAGACGAGCCAGACGTGCGACCCCGGTTTCAGCTCGACCCTCTCCAGTTGCATCTCCAGGCTCTTGCCGTCTACCTGGAAGCTATCGAGATGTTGGAGCGTGGCCGAAGCGTTGTCCGCCTGATCGCCCTCCGGGTTGCGGCTGAGGGTGCCGATGTCAAACGGGGTGTCGTCGAGCAGGTCTTCCAGTTGGCGGGCGAGTTCCGGCCCGTTCTTGGCGCGATCGGCAGGCGGCATGCGGCGCAGATCCAGATAGCGAAGCGCTTTGGAATATTCGCGGGCGTGGCAAGCTTCCAGGAACTGAAAGACGGAGCTTTGGGGCGAGTCGCGGCCGAGCGGATCTTTCGATTCCGGGGCCGGCACCTGCGCGGCTAAGGCGGCGGCGAACAGAAGGGCTGCTACGAGGCGGGGCATCTTTCACCAGGGTACCTTGGAGCCCGCACTACGAGAGTTTCCTGGCGGTACGCATCGTGCTACACTCACCAAGTATCGCTTTGGTTTGGGGAAGATTTGTACGTGGCACCACCTTTGAGTTGAGACGCATTGTCCAGCGTTTGCACTCCTCTTGCCAAATCGTGTATGATTTAAGAGTTTCGCGAGAACAAGCTTTCTGTCCCTGTGCTACCACTCCCATTTTGGGAGTCCGGCCAGGGGTGAGGCCCCGAGGTTCTATCGGTCACTCCGAATGGAATATGGGCCTGTCCAAAGCAGTAATCCTCGCTTTTTGCGATCTGGCTGTTGCACTCTGATTGTCGGAATTCTTTGTGACTTTCGGTACGGGACTTTTGTAGGGTAAATCCTGTAGGGAAATTCATGTAGAGGCTCCGGGCTGTCGGGGGCGCGCCACTTTTGGATTTTTAGCAGGATACAGAACACAGCCAGGAATGGCTGTATCACGAGGAAATTCGTGCCAACGTTTAACCAACTTGTGCGTAATGGGCGGAAGCCGCCGCGGTGGAAAACATCCAGCCCGGCACTGAATAGCTGCCCGCAGAAGCGCGGCGTTTGTACGCGCGTATACACTTCCACTCCCAAGAAGCCGAATTCGGCGTTGCGGAAAGTGGCGCGCGTGCGGCTCACCAACGGAATCGAAGTAACCACTTATATACCCGGTGTGGGACACAACCTGCAGGAGCACTCGATCGTGCTGATTCGCGGGGGCCGCGTGAAGGATCTTCCGGGCGTTCGATATCACGTGATCCGCGGGGCGCTGGACACCGCCGGGGTGGCCAACCGCAAACAGGGCCGATCGAAGTACGGGGCCAAGCGGCCGAAGTCGTAGCAGTATGCCAGTCGTAGTAAGCCAGTCGTAGGAAGCCTATGCCACGAAGAAGAAGAGCCGTCATTCGAGAGGTTGCGCCGGATCCGGTTTACAACTCGACCCTGGTGGAGAAGTTCGTAAACTCCATGATGTGGGAAGGCAAAAAGAATACTGCCCAGGGCATCTTCTATGAAGCTATGGACAAACTGCGGGAGCGCACCAGCGACGATCCGCTGAAGGCATTCAAGAAGGCCGTGGAAAACACCAAGCCGCTGCTGGAAGTGAAGACGCGGCGGGTGGGCGGCGCCAACTATCAGGTGCCGATCGAAGTGCCGCAGAACCGGCGGACGTCGCTGGCGATGCGGTGGATCATCACCAACGCGCGCGGGCGAGCCGAAAAGGGCATGGCGGAGAAATTGGCGAACGAATTGAACGACGCCTCCAACCTGCGCGGCGGCGCCATCAAGAAAAGAGACGATGTGCACCGTATGGCGGAGGCCAACAAGGCTTTCGCGCATTATCGATGGTGAAGGAAAGCTATCAGCAATCAGCTATCAGCGATCAGCTTAGGCTCGCTGCAGTGGCTGAAAGCTGAAGGCTGAAAGCTGAGAGCTCTATTATGGCCAGAACAACACCGCTCGAGAGGATGAGAAACATCGGCATTGCCGCACATATCGATGCCGGTAAAACGACCACCACGGAGCGGATTTTGTATTACACCGGGCGTACCCACAAGCTGGGCGAGGTTCATGAAGGCACCGCCACCATGGACTGGATGGAGCAGGAACAGGAACGCGGCATCACGATCACTTCCGCGGCCACGACTTGCGAATGGCGTGAGTACCAGATCAACATTATCGATACGCCGGGCCATGTGGATTTCACCGCCGAGGTGGAGCGCAGTCTTCGCGTGCTGGATGGCGCGGTGGCGGTTTTCGACGCCGTCGCGGGCGTGCAGCCGCAATCGGAGACGGTGTGGCGGCAGGCGGACAAGTATTCGGTCCCACGGATTTGCTTCATTAATAAGATGGACCGGGTGGGCGCGGATTTTTACCACTCGGTGCAGACGATTATCGACCGGCTGAAGTGCCGGCCGGTGCCGATTCAGATTCCGATTGGCGCGGAAGACAAGTTCCTCGGCGTGGTGGATCTGGTGGAGATGAAGGCCATCGTATGGCATGACGAGACGCTGGGCTCGCAATACGACGTGATCGAGATTCCGGACGACCTTAAGGAGAAGGCCAAGGAATACCGCGATCACATGATCGAAGCGGTCTCGGAGTTCGACGACAAGCTGTTCGAGAAATTCATCGAGGGCCATGCGGTTTCGAACGATGAGATTCGCGCTGGAATTCGCAAGGCGACCATCGCGCTCAAGATTTTCCCGGTGATCTGCGGCACCGCATTTAAGAACAAGGGCGTGCAGACGATGCTGGATGCGGTGGTGGACTACCTGCCCTCGCCGCTCGATGTGCCGCCGATAGAAGGCACGGATGTGGACCATCCGGACCAGACGATTATTCGCAAGGCGTCGGATACCGAGCCCTTTTCGGCACTGGTCTTCAAGATTATGACCGATCCGTACGTGGGGCAACTGGCGTTCTTCCGGGTCTACTCGGGAACGCTGAAGTCCGGCGAATCGGTATACAACGTCGCCAAGCGGCGCAACGAGCGCATCGGGCGCCTGCTGCGCATGCACGCCAACAAGCGCGCGGAGATCCAGGAGATCCTGGCCGGCGATATTTGCGCCGCCGTGGGTCTGAAGACAGTTTCGACCGGCGATACCATCTGCGACGACGATCATCCGATCGTGCTGGAATCGATCGACTTCCCCATGCCGGTGATTCAGCTCGCGGTGGAACCCAAGACCAAGGCCGATCAGGAGAAGATGGGAGTCGCGATTCAGAAGCTGGCCCAGGAAGACCCCACATTCCGCGTCAATACGGATCCCGAGACCGGGCAGACTATTCTTTCCGGGATGGGTGAACTGCACCTGGAAATCATTGTGGACCGCATGATGCGGGAGTTTGGGGTAGGCGCCAACGTCGGCAAGCCGCAGGTGGCCTATCGCGAGACCATCCGCAAGAACGCCGAGGCCGAAGGCCGGCACATCAAGCAGACCGGCGGCCATGGCCAGTACGGCCACGTGAAGATCCGGGTGGAGCCGCTGCCATCGGGCTCCGGCTTCGAGTTCGAAAACGACGTCACGGGCGGCAGGGTGCCGAAGGAATATATCAACCCCACCGAAATGGGCATCAAGGAAGCGCTCGAAGGCGGAATCCTGGCGGGCTTTCCGATGTCCGATATCAAGGTGACGCTTTACGACGGCAGCTACCATGACGTGGACTCTTCGGAAATGGCCTTCAAGATAGCCGGTTCCATGGCGATCAAAGAAGCCGTCAGGAGAGCCAAGCCGATTCTGCTGGAGCCGATCATGGCGGTGGAAGTGGTGGTCCCCGAAGAGTACATGGGCGACGTGATTGGCGACCTGAATTCGCGCCGCGGGCGGATTGAAGGAATGGACTTGCGGGGGACGACACAGATCATCAAGTCGTCGGTGCCGTTGTCGGAGATGTTCGGGTATGCTACCGCGCTGCGCTCGCGGACGCAGGGGCGCGGCAGTTTCACGATGCATTTTGGCAGGTACGAAGAGGTCCCCGGCTCACTGGCCGAGGAGATCGTCAGCAAGGTCCATGGCAAGACTACGAAATAGGGAGATTAATTCTTTCGTATGGGAAAAGAAAAATTCGATCGCAGTAAGCCGCACATCAATATTGGTACGATCGGGCACATCGATCACGGCAAGACTACCCTGACTGCGGCGATCACGAAGGTGTTGGCCAAGC
>Ga0210402_10002605_pt1 | contig 17450 bp, 9 predicted proteins | sample IncBWC7MmetaG_FD_161055 | JGI IMG/M metagenome (GOLD analysis project Ga0210402, IMG submission 161055) | Forest soil microbial communities from Barre Woods Harvard Forest LTER site, Petersham, Massachusetts, United States - Inc-BW-C-7-M | ecosystem: Environmental > Terrestrial > Soil >... | reverse complement strand
AGCCCACTTCGCTCGCCGAACAGCTCAAGTCCGCGCTCGCGGGAGAGACCAGCATCAAGGTAAATGAGATCCGTTACGTGGCGGAGGATTCTTCCATTGCCGGCGTAAAGGTCGCGGCGCAATTAACCGCAAAAGTTTTGGGCGCGCAAGGCGATAAGTTTAGGGATTTTCTAGAAGATCCCAACAAGCTCCTGCAAATGATTCTCGCTGCCGAAAGCAATCGCGGCGGTAGTGGCGGCGGAGCTGCTGGCGGCGGTGGGCCCGGTTTTGGCGGTGTACCTGGTGGCGCCGGGTCGGGTGGTGGTACGGGCGGCGGAAGCGGGCTGACGGCTGTTACAGGTTCCGGCCCGGGCGGAAGCCTTTGGGAAACGGCCGGTGGCAGCGGCCCCGGGGGCGGCGGAACGGGCGGTGGTCCTGGCGGCCCCGGTGGTCCTGGTGCTCCGGGTGGAGGCGGCCCTGGCGGTGGTGGCCTAGGTGCCGGTGTTGGTGGCGCTTCGGGTACGGGCGGCGGCTCTGGTGCTGGAGCCGGCCCTGGAGGAGGTGCAGCTGGAGCAGGCGCGTCTGGCGGCGAGGGTGGCAGCGGAAAGTGGCTCTCCGCCTCTGCATTGCTACGCAGCGCGACCATGAGCGGCCCCGGATTGCCGGGCGCAGGTGGTCAGTACGCCGTGGCCGAAGAAGATGTGCGCTCGATGCTCACGCTCTTTGCGCAACTGGGTAAATCCAGAAAAGATCCCGACGCAAAGATGGATGCGCCGACATTTCAATCGCGTCTGAGTGCGCTCCCGGTGCGTGCGCAATACACATTGCAGCAAGCGTTAGCCGGACTAGCAGCGCAGGCGCCGACGGAAGCGCCCGATAAACCGATGTTGCTGAAACTTGCCGAGCATGTGGCGATTCGCTTTGCGCTGGATAGCTACGAAAAAGGCGAACTGCGCGTAAATGCCGTGAAGCAGCTGCTCGACCGGATGAATACGGAGATTGAAGCGCTGCGAAAAATTTTGGGCCAGCAGCAGGATCAATTGGCCAGCGCCGGCATCTCCATGCAGTCCTATACGGAATTGCTGGACCAGGAATTTTGGCAGCAGGTTCCCGACGAGAATAAAAAAGAAGTGCTTTGCTCGGATGAATCGTGGTGCGTGCCACCAAGAAACGTGCGCGCCTACCTTGAGGAAATGCTGCGGCGCGGAGAACTGAAAACCGTCAACGAAATTTTGATGAAGTACGCCGGCTGCATCGGGCTTGATGCGCCGGAAGCACGGCGCACCACGGCCATCGGCCTCAGCGAACTCGCGGAACTCTATGGCAGCGGCGACGGCAGTGCGCTGATCGAAGCGATTCGGCGCGTCGGAAATCAATTGGCCGTCGAACGCGAACCGGAGCTACAGACTTTGATTAGCGCAGCGTTTGTTCGCATGAGCCAGGAAGCAGCTTCCAAACGCTGCTACCCCGCAATGCAACAGGCGCTAGCTTCGCTCGACAGCGTGGAAGCGCAACGCCCGGGTTCCACGCAGAGTTTGCGTCCAAGAATCGGCGCGGAAGATCGCATTCCGGAATTTGTGGAAGAGACAGTTCGCACGGGCCAGATTCCCGATGGACTGATTGACATTCTAAGCTTGATGCCGAAAGCGACGATTCATTACGTTATGAACCGCTTCGGTCATTCGGGCTTCCGCGAAGATTGCGAGCTGCTCGTTGACATCGTCAAGGGTCTCGGCGAGGACGCGGCAAATCAGTTGATTGATGTATTGCAATCCGCTCCGGCCACGGAAGCGGCGGAATCCATCGGCATTTTGAGCCAGATTGCGCCCGATCAGGTGAGCAGGATTCTTCCTGTGCGGCTTTCGCAGTGGCCGCGTTCCGCGCATGACCGGGCCATTCGGCAGCTTTCCTCTGCCTCGGCCGAGCAGCGTGCAAGCTTGCTCGTTTCCCTTTACGATTCGCTGGACATGCTTATCCGTCCGTTGGCGATGGATGAAATGGGCATGAGCGGAAGTCCGGATTGCATTCCCAAACTTGTGGAAGTTGCCAGCAACGAAGCCAATTCCGGATACATTCGAATTAAGGCGGTAGAAGCGCTCGGCCGCTTGAAGGCTAGCGCGGCCAGCCCGCTGTTACAGCACTTCCTGGAAGCGAAGCAAGTGTGGCGTTGGCAATATGCGGCCGAATTGCGCGTCGCCGCAGCCCAAGCGTATTCGCGCATCGATCCTGTGGTTGCCATGGAGAAAATTTCCGCAGCCGGGATCGACCGCAGAGAATTGATACTGGAACCTACCGATCCAGACCCGAACGTTTCCGTGATCCGCCAGAGGCGATACGCGCGATTGAAGCTTTCGCGTAACGTGACTTTTTTCACGACGAACTTGCGCGAGAATTTCAAGTTGATTGTGCCGGAACTCAATTTGGGCGGCGGCATCGGCGCGGGCGAACGTCATCTTGCGCCCGGTTCGCTGCTCGCTCTGAAAATGACCCTTGGCGTGCGCACCATCAAAGCACAGGCGATTGTTCGTGGCGCGCGTCCGCAGGCCATGGCTTTCGAATTTGTGGACATGGACCTCGAAGACCGCGGTCGTTTGCGCAAAATCCTTCTCGAGCTTGGTGGTTTGCCGCAGATGGCAAATCCCGGGAATCGCACGCGGCGCCGCGGAAGAATCGCCGTCTCAAAATCCTAGCTGCGAAGAAGTTCGCGAGCCGGGAATGGAATTCAGCGGGTTGTCCCTCTCCCTCCTGTACTGAGAAAAAGCCGGCCTGTCCACGTGTGCAGGTTTGTGGGCTGTTCCATGGGCGGTAGAACGTATCGCACACTGGGACCTATGTACCATTGCGAGCTACACGACCCAGGCCTAGCGTACTAGAGAGGGAGTCCTATGTTGGCCTCCTGCAATGCACGATGAAACCTGACCCAAAACTAGCGGCCGGCCGCGCATTCGTTAGAAGCCTCAACATTCTGCTGAAGTTTGCGCGCTTGTATGGCTACGACCACGCCCGGACGATCGAACATCTCTCGACCGCCTGGAACGAGCTGAAGGTTGCGGTTCCTGAAGGTTCAGAACAAGGCCTGTTGCTCGGCGCGACAGGTGCACAGCTCTTGCTCGATGGCGTTCCGCTGGAGGGTTCTCCTGCTGAAAAACAGTTTGCCCAGCTTCTTTCGGCTGCGGGGCTGGCCAGCGTGCAGTTCTTTCCGTCCATAACGGAAGAAGAGATCGTGAAGTTTGCCCGAGCGTTTCCCACAGGAAAAGCGAAGCCTTCAGAGCTGGCGCAACAGCTGAAGATTGCGCTCGATGGTGTGCGTGGAATTCGCGTAAACGAAGTTTGCTTCGTCGCGACCGATTCGCGCGTAAAAGATGCCACTAGCATGGCTGCGCAACTTGCCGCAGCCTCGATTGGCGACGACAAAGACAGCTTCAAACAGCTGCTGAACGATCCGCACAAACTCTTGGAATTAATTGCGGCAGCGGAAGGAACAAAAGGCGGCCCAGGTAGCGGCGCAACCGGCACGGGCACAGGTTCTGGCGGGAGTGGGTCTGGTGCTGGGTCCGGAACGGGCGAATCTTCATTTTCAGGCGCAAAGCCCTCGGCGTACTCCGGCACGGGCAATGGATCGGGCACCGGTTCGGGCACCGGTTCCGGCACCGGTTCTGGAGCTTCTGGGCCTAGCGGGCCTGTTTCGCCCGGCTCAGCAATTTTGAGTGGCGTTGCTTCAGCGGCGGGAATGGGTGGCTACTCCGGCGCTGCTGGCGGCAGTTTGCGGCAGGGAACTCCGCTCGGTGTGGGCGAAGCCTCCGAGGAAGAAATTCTAAGCATTCTTGGCGCGCTTACTAGTTTTGGAAATGTGAGTCTGGGGCAGGGCGGTGTAGCCGCAGCTGCACAGTTTCAAACGCAAGTCTCGGAACTTCCCGGCCGCGCGCAGGACACGTTGCGCCAGGCACTCGCGGCAATTGCCGCGCAAGCCCCCAACGGGCAGCTGGACGAATCGGTCCTCGTGCAGCTTGCTGAACATCTTGCGATTCGTTTTGCTCTCGAACGTTACGAAAAGGGAGAAGTCAAAGTAAACGCGGTCCGGCAGATGCTCGATCGCATGAATCAGGAGATCGAAAATCTGCGCAAGATTCTTGGTGCGCACGAAGAAAAGATGAGCGAAGCCGGCTTAATGGTTCAGACGCACCGCGAAATTCTGGATCGTCAATTCTGGGCCGCTGTGCCGGAAACGGGAAAACGGGCGGTATTACTCTCCGATGAAGCGTGGTGCATTCCGCCGCGCAACGTGCAGTCGTATGTCGCGGACCTGATAGAGCGCGGGGAAATCGCGGAAGCGATCAGCATCCTGCAGAATTACGCCTCCTGTGCCGATAGCGAAGAAACTGACGCTCGCAGGCGAACTGCGGCTGGACTTTCCGAACTTGCCGAACTCTACGCAAAGGCCGATCCGCGCGTGCTGGGCCAGGCGCTGCGCCATCTTGGATTGCGCTTGAGCGTTGAGCAAGACGCCGAATTGCAGGGCTTGGTAAGCGCAGCGTTCGTGCGCTTGAGCCAGGAAGCGGCTTCGAGCCGTTGTTTTCCTGCTATGGAGCAGGCACTCGATCTGCTGGCGGGCGTGGAATCGCAGCGGCCGGGCATTGCGCGCGAACTTCGCGGGAAAATGGGCATCGAGCAGCGCGTTCCGGAATTTGTGGAAGAAGCGCTGCGCGCGCGCCAGCTTGCGGCCGGTTTAACGAACGTTTTGCGGCTCCTTCCGCAGGCCGCGATGGAGCAGCTTGCATCACGTTTCAATCGCTGCCAGTTGCGCGAAGATGCCGAGCACGTCGCCAATCTTGCGCATGACCTCGGCGAAGAAGTTGTGCAATTCCTGAGAAGTACGGTGCGCGGCGGCGCGGTCGTGGAAGCCGTTGAGATGATCGGCCTGTTGTGCCGCCTGGATCCCCAGGCGGTGGAAGTTTTTCTGCCGTCTCGAGTGAAAAGTTTTCCGCGTGCCGCGCAGGACCGCACGATTCGCCAGATTTCCGCGAGTGGCGCTCCCAGCCGCTGCGCCATTCTGCTGAAAATAATTGACCACGTGGATCCGATTCTGATGCCGCTCGTGATTGACGAAATTGGCGTTACTGGCGATCGCGACGCCATCGGCCGTTTGCTCACCATTATTGACGGCGACATGCCCACGGGCAGTGGACCATTTCTTCAGGTGAAAGCAATTGAAGCTATCGGCAGGATTCACGCTCCTGAATCGGCGCGTACCCTGATGCGCATTCTGGAAGCACGAAAGGTTTTTGGCTGGCAGCATCCACAGGAACTGCGAATTGCCGCGTTGCAGGCGTTGGAGAAGCTGAATCCGGAATTGGCCGCGGAATACAAGCCTGCCAGCGGCCTCGATCTGGCGGATCTGACGCTGGCTCCTCTTGATGTACCGTTGAACAGCAAGTTCGTGCGCCAGCGCCGCCACACGCGCGTACGTTTGCGCAAGCCCGTAACGGCAATCAGCACAAACTTAAAGGAAAATTGCCGGATGGAAATCAAAACAGCGAGCCTTGCCGGGGGAATCGCGACCATCGATCGCCACATGCATCCAGGAACGCCAGTCCAGTTGAAGCTTCAACTTGGGCTGCGCACGCTGCAAGCCACCGCGCTGCTTCGAGACTATCGCGCGCAGGATATGGCGTTCGAATTCGTCGATATGCCGCTCGACGAACGCGTGAAATTCCGCCGCCTGCTTGCAGAAAGCCTCTCCACAGGACCCGTCGAAGCCGAATCGTTGCCTGTCCCGGTCGAAGTTCCGATAAAACGCTAAATTCGCCATTTTCTTGCAAATCCAAGCGACCCCAATGCGCGGTTGGCGCATCCCCTCCTAAACAGCTAAAATAATAGTTTGTGCCCGTAGTGCTGAGCCTCGTTGAGGCTATGGGCCTTCAAGCATCTAAATCAGTAGGAACGGCGAATCGTCGAATGGATGCAGCCAAAATAATGGACAGCGTTCTTGCTAGGTTCATTGGCACGAAGCACGAACGCGACATCAAGAAGCTTCAGCCCATCGTGGCGCAGATCAACGCGCTCGAGCCGGAAATGCAGCGGCTGAGCGATGATGAGCTGAAATCGCGTTTTGCGGCGCTGAAAACTGAAGTCCAGGAAAGCTTGAAGGACGCCGAACCTGACGAGCCCGCTTACAAAGAAGAATTACGGGCCGCGTTAAGCGCCGTCATTGCTCCTGCGTTTGCGTTGGCGCGCGAAGCAGGCCGCCGCTTCCTGAACATGCGCCATTTTGATGTGCAGCTCATCGGCGGCCTCGTATTGCACGACGGCAAAATCTCGGAAATGAAAACGGGCGAAGGAAAAACGCTCGTTGCCACGCTACCCGCCGTGTTGAATTCGCTTGCGGGACGAGGCGTTCACATTGTTACCGTGAACGACTACCTTGCGCGCCGCGACGCGGAGTGGATGAGCGCGCTTTATCGCGGCCTCGGACTCACTGTCGGTGTCATTGTCCACGATCTTGATGACGTGCAGCGCCGCGCGGCTTATGGCGCGGACATCACCTACGGCACAAACAACGAATATGGCTTCGACTATTTGCGCGACAACATGAAGTACGATTTGTCGCACTGCGTCCAACGTGGCCACCAGTTCGCCATCGTGGACGAAGTGGACTCCATCCTGATCGACGAAGCGCGCACCCCGCTGATTATTTCCGGCCCGGCAGAAGAGTCCACGGACAAGTACTACCGCATCGACAAAATTATTCCCAAGCTGATTCAAGACATTGACTACACGCTGGACGAAAAACATCGCACCGCCACGCTGACCGAAGAAGGCGTCAGTAAGTGCGAGCGCCTGCTTGGACTCGGCAATTTGTATGATCCTGCGCATATGGAGCTCATCCACCACGTCTATCAGGGCCTGCGCGCACACACGTTGTACAAAAATGACGTGGACTACGTCGTGAAAGACGGTGAAGTCATCATCGTGGACGAATTCACTGGCCGCCAGATGCCTGGCCGTCGCTGGTCGGACGGTTTGCATCAAGCCGTCGAAGCAAAAGAAGGCGTAAAGATCGAGCGCGAGAATCAGACGCTCGCCACTATCACCTTTCAGAATTATTTCCGCATGTACAAAAAGCTTTCCGGCATGACCGGTACTGCGGAAACGGAAGCCGCCGAGTTCGCGAAAATTTACAATCTCGACGTCGTGGCGATCCCCACGAACCGTCCGCTCGTTCGCAAGGAGCATCAGGACGTCGTTTACCGCACGGAAAAGGAAAAATTCGAGGCAGTCGTCAACGGGATTTTGCAAGAAGACAATTCCTATGCGAACGGCCTGCGCCACTATCACGAGCGCGGCCAGCCCGTTCTTGTCGGCACAATCTCCATCGAAAAATCCGAAGCGATTGCCGAGCTGCTGAAAAAATCCGGCATCCCGCACCAGGTTTTGAACGCCAAGCAGCACGAGCGCGAATCTCGTGTCGTTTCGCAAGCGGGCCGCAAGGGAGCCATCACGGTCGCCACGAACATGGCGGGCCGAGGCACGGACATCCTTCTCGGTGGCAATCCTGAGTTTTTGACGCGCGAATACTTCCTGAAGAACAAAATCGCGATGCCTTATGCGCAGGCGCCCGCGGTTATCGGCGCCGAGCCCGCCGACGGCGCAAGTGCCGCCCCGACTGCGCCCATGGTGCTTTTCCAAATCGAGGGCAAAATCTTTCAAGTTCCCGCGGACCAGTGGAAGCCCGTTTACGATCAATTCGCGGAGCAGTGCAAAGCGGAACACGATGAAGTGATTGCGCTAGGCGGTTTGCACATTCTCGGTACTGAACGCCACGAAGCGCGCCGTATTGACAATCAGTTGCGTGGCCGCGCCGGCCGCCAGGGCGACCCCGGCTCCTCGCGCTTCTTCCTTTCGCTCGAAGACGATCTCATGCGCATTTTCGGCGGCGAACGAGTCAAAGCGCTGATGTACCGCCTCGGTATGACCGAAGGCGTGCCCATCGAGTCTGGTCTCATCTCGCGAAAAATCGAAGGCGCGCAGAAAACGGTCGAAGCGCAAAATTTTGACGCGCGCAAACACCTGCTCGAATACGACGACGTGATGAACAAGCAGCGCGAAACGATTTACGCGATCCGGCGTTCCGCGCTCGAAGGAAAAGACCAGCGCGACTACGTACTCGGCGTCGCCGAAGACGTCGCGCGCGAACTGGTGGACACCTATTGCGCGAAAAATGTCCATCCTGACGAATGGAACGTCACGCAGTTCCTCGCGGAAATGAATAGTAATTTTGGTGTGGATGCGAAAGCCGCCGGCGCTGATCCTGCTACGCTCAACTACGATCAGCTTTCTGCCGCGGTCACCGATGCCGTGCGCGCCAAATACGAAGCCCGCGAAAAGCAGCTTTCGCCGGAGCTGATGCGCTGGCTCGAACGCCGCATCATTTTGGACGTTGTGGATTCGCAGTGGAAGGATCACCTGCTTTCGCTCGACCACCTGAAGGAAGCCATCGGCCTGCGCGGTTACGCGCAAAAAGATCCGCTCGTCGAATTCAAAAAGGAAGCGTTCGTACTTTTTGAAGACATGATGGCGCGGATTGACAACGAAACCGTGCGCTATCTTTTCCACGTGCAGGTACAGGTGGACGGTCAGCCGTCGCAAGGCGGAGAGGGAACAGGCACGCCGCAGTCACCGCCGCAGGGTCCTGCGTCGCCGCGTCCGCTCGCCGCAGCTGCCAGCGCAGCCGCTCGCGTTGCTGAGGCACCCGCGCAATTACCCTCCTTCGCCCGCGAAATGGAGCGCAAACAGCAGCGTCAGGAAAAAGAGCTGCAGTATCAGACCGGCGCGGCGCAAGCAGAAGCGCCGAAGCCGGTTCGCGCCGGTGCGAAAGTAGGGCGCAACGATCCCTGCCCCTGCGGCTCGGGGAAGAAATACAAGAAGTGCCACGGGGCAAATTCTTGATGGAGTGCGTGATTTTCAAGCTTCAAAACGCAGTCATTCCTCTCTTCGATTTCAGATAGGACGAATCCTTTATGCCTCCAGGTCCCGCACCCCAACAAATGCCGCAACGCCAGCCGATTCCCGGCGTAAAAAACCTTATTGCTGTGGCCAGCGGTAAAGGCGGCGTGGGAAAAACCACCGTTGCCGTCAATCTTTCGCTCGCGCTCGCGAAACTAGGACACAAAGTTGGTTTGCTCGACGCCGACGTTTACGGCCCGAACGTCCCCATCATGCTCGGCTCCAGCGAAGAGCCGGCCGCCACGCCGGATCAACACATCATTCCCGTGATGGCACAAGGCGTGAAAATGATTTCGATGGGCCTGCTCAATCCCGGTGACAAGCCGGTGATTTGGCGAGGCCCGATGTTGCACGGCATCATCACGCAATTTTTACGCAGTGTGGAATGGGGCGAACTCGATTATCTCGTCATTGATTTGCCGCCAGGTACAGGTGACGTCCAACTCACGCTCATTCAAACCGTGGCGGTCACGGGCGCTGTCGTCGTCACCACGCCCTCTACGGTCGCGCTCGCCGACGTCCGCAAAGCCATCGAAATGTTTCGCCAGGTGCACGTGGACGTGCTCGGCGTCGTCGAAAACATGAGCACATTTTCCTGCCCGCACTGTGGCAAGCCCGTGGACATTTTTGGCCACGGCGAAGGAACAAAAACCGCCATCGCGTACGGCGTTCCGGTTCTCGGTGAGATTGAAATTGATCCGCGCATCCGCATCGGGGGCGATTCCGGCAAGCCGGTTGCAGCTGCGGGCGAAGCCGGCCCCGCCGCGCAGAGTCTCTACAAAATCGCGCGCGCCGTTATGGCACGCGTTGAAGAACTTCGCAACGCAGGTGGAGCAACCACCGTTCAAATCGACTAGTCGCATCCCTTTCCAGACCGCGCTTCCTTGTCAGCGGGCCGCGCGCAGTGTAATCTTTCAAAGATTCGCCTAACGCATTTTCTTGGTAGGGGCACGATATATCGTGCCCTTGCAATAAGTTACGGACGATTTGGCCTTTCACCACAGCCAGGGGACAACGCGTTCTTGAACCGAAAACCTGACATTCGACCCTACAAAGGGAAGTGGCCCCAGATCGCCGCTTCGGCGTATATTGACGCGTCGTCGGTGCTCGTCGGCGACATCGTCATCGGCGAAGATTCGAGCATCTGGCCGCTCGTCGCCGCGCGCGGTGACGTGAACTACATTCGCATCGGCGCGCGCACCAATGTGCAGGATGGTTCCGTGCTCCATGTGATGAAAGACGAATGGCCGCTGGTTCTGGGCGACGACATTACCGTCGGCCACGCCGTCGTGCTGCACGGCTGCACCATTGAGTCGCGCTGCCTTATCGGCATGCGCGCCACGATTTTGAACGGCGCCGTCGTTGGCACCGGCAGCATCGTCGCGGCGGGCACGCTCATTCCGGAGCGTATGGTGATTCCGCCGGGTAGCCTCGTCATGGGCTCGCCCGGCAAAGTAAAACGGCCGCTGACCGATGAAGACCAGGCTTCGATCGACCGCTACGCCAAGCGCTACGTCGAGTATAAGAATATCTACCGCGAGGAGACTGCTGGATAATCCTCATCGTGTCATTCCGAGCGAAGCGAGGAATCTGCTTTTTCTGATGGCAACGAAATCCAAATTTCAGGCAATCCGCGGCACACGCGATCTGCTGCCTCCGGACACTGCCCTCTGGCATCATGTCGAAGAAACCGCGCACGCCGTCTTCGGCACCTTCGGCTTCGGCGAAATCCGCCCGCCCATTTTCGAGCCGACCGAACTCTTCGCCCGCGCCGTCGGCGGCGATACCGATATCGTTTCCAAAGAGATGTACACGTTCGTGGTTGGCGATTTCGATCGTCTCGTTGCGTGGCGAGAATTCGTTTCCAATACAAACAAGATTCGAGATCTGGACGAGTTGGATATTTATGAGCGCTCTCTGTCGTACTTGCACCGATTTGCTCAAGAGTCTGTGAAAAACGGCCATCTACCTGATGACCCCCAAATTCGAGCGGCCCTTGCGACTGTCCAGAAAACGATGTCATTTGCCGGGACCGCATTGAACGAGGGCCGACGGTTGAACGGTCTAACAGATCCGGATCAACTAGACAGGGAAGTCGAGGAAGCCGCAATTGCCGCAGCATCGATTAGGCCCGGAGAAGAGATCTCACTTCGTCCTGAAGCCACTGCATCCGTCTGCCGCGCCTACATCGAACACAACATGCAGCAGCTTCCGCAGCCGCAGAAGCTCTACTACATCGGTCCAATGTTCCGCCGCGAACGCCCACAAAAAGGCCGCTACCGACAGTTCTACCAAATCGGCGCAGAAGTTCTCGGCGGAGTTGACGCGCCCGCGATAGACGCCGAAGTCATCGAAATGGTGATGACGTTCTTCGACCGCCTGAAACTCCCCGGCGTTCATCTCGAAATCAATTCCATCGGGCACGCCGCCGACAACTGCCGTCGCGGCTACGTTGCGCTGCTCAAATCCGAACTCGAAAAAGTGAAAGACAAACTCGGCGCCGACTCCCAGCGCCGCATTGAAACCAATCCTCTGCGCGTGCTCGATTCGAAACTCGAACACGAGCAGCCCATCATCGCCACACTGCCCAAAATCGCCGATCATCTCTGCGACGATTGCAAAACGCACTACGCGGCCGTAAAACATGAACTCGAACTCCGAGGAGTCTTCTACAAGGAAAACTGGCGTCTCGTCCGCGGCCTCGACTATTACATGCGCACCACGTTCGAAATCACCGCGCAGGGCCTCGGCTCGCAAAACGCAGTCTGCGGCGGCGGCCGCTACGACGGTCTCGTCGAACTCCTCGGCGGCCCTCCCACAAAAGGCATCGGCTTCGCGATTGGCGAAGACCGCCTGATCCTCTCCCTGCAGGAAGCAAAAGACGCCGCACAAGCCGCCGGCAAACAGCCGCCTTTTATCTACGTTGCCTGGATGGGCGCAAACGCATACGCCACTGCCGTCCGAGCTACGAAGGACCTGCGCAACGCAGGAATCCGCGTAGAGCTGCCGCCCACCGAGCAAAAGTTCGGCAAAGCGCTCGAGCGCGCCAGCAAGCTCGGCGCGCAATATGCCCTCATTCTCGGCGATAATGAAGTAGCCGAAGGCACCTGGACGCTCAAGACACTCGCCGACGGCACGCAGCAAAAATTCACCGAGCCGCAACTGCTCGAATTTCTGGCAAAGCTGAAATGAGCACGAAGCCGCAATTTGTTGGCGGAATGGCCGTGTCGTTCCTTGTGCTTGCCACATGGAATGTTGTGGATTTTCTTATTCCGCCTGTTTGTTATGACTGTCATTTTCATCGTGGAAAACCTCTAGCGCTTTTTCAGGAGGGCGGCTACGTCGGTGATTCAGGAATTCTCTGGTGGGGATTGCTCAGCGACGTCCTGATGATGGTTTTCCTCGGTCTTGTGATTGGCGTTCTTTGGAGCCGTCGCCGAGAGCAGCTCTATGGGGAATCGAACTGACAGTAAGACAGACTCTCAACTTCTTTGTGATGAAACTACGAAAGGGAACTAGACCGTGCTCGATTTTCTCGGCAACCTGAAACGCACACACTACTGCGGGGCGCTCCGCGCCACCGACGCCGACCGCGACGCCATCGTCATGGGCTGGGTCCATCGTCGCCGCGACCTCGGCAATCTCCTTTTCCTTGATGTGCGTGACCGCACCGGCATCGTCCAGGTTGTCTTTAACAAGGAAACGCAGCCCGAAGCGCACGCCAAAGCCGAACATGTGCGTAGCGAATACGTCGTCGCCATCGAAGGCAAAGTCGTGAAGCGCGGGAAAGCGAATCCCGAAATCGCCACCGGCGAAGTGGAAATCATCGCCGGCAAATTGCATATTCTGAATAACGCGAAAACGCCGCCGTTCCAGGTTGAAGCCGACATCAACGCGGCGGAAGAAACGCGCCTGCGCTACCGCTATCTAGACCTGCGCCGCCCCAAGCCGCACGCCAACCTCGCGTTGCGCCACAAAATCATTCTGGAAATCCGCCGCACCATGGACGAAATGGGCTTCCTCGAAGTTGAAACGCCCATGCTCACGCGCTCCACGCCCGAAGGCGCGCGCGACTTTCTCGTTCCCAGCCGTATCCATCACGGCCAGTTTTACGCGCTGCCGCAGTCGCCGCAAATCTTCAAACAGAACCTGATGATTGGCGGCCTCGACCGCTATTTCCAGATCGTCAAATGTTTCCGCGATGAGGACCAGCGCGCCGACCGCCAACTGGAATTTACGCAGCTCGACCTTGAAATGTCTTTCCCGCGCCAGGAAGATATTTTCGGCGTCATCGAAAAAGTGATGGTGAACGCCTGCGCCGTGGCCGGAATTGCAGCCACCGCGCCGTTCCCGCATATGCTCTATAAGGACTGCATCCGCAAGTACGGCAGCGACAAGCCGGACATGCGTTTCGGCATGGAGCTGCACGAAGTTACATCGTGCTTTCCCGACGAAGCGAAAACCAAGTTGCAGATTGAAGGCAACGTCTTCGCGCTCGCCGCTCCTGGCGGTGCAAACTATTCGCGCAAACAGCTCGACGAGCTCACCGAAAAAGCAAAATCTCTCGGCGCTCGCGGAGCCTATTTTGTAAAGCTAGCGCCCGAAGGCACAACATCCACCGTCGAAAAACTCCTCGGCGCAGAAAACGTCAAGAAATTAGCCGATGCTTGCGGAGCCAAAACCGGTGACCTCGTTGTCGCCGTCTCCGCCAAAGAACAAATCAAGGGTACCGAAGCAGCCGCACTCATCGCTGGCCAACTCCGCCTGCAACTCGGTGAAGCCCTTGGCGTCATCGACAAAACACAGTGGAAATTTCTCTGGCTTACCGGCTTCCCGCTTTTCGAATGGAGCGAGGCCGACAAAACCTGGGTCAGCGCCCAGCATCCCTTCACCGGCATCGTGGACGAAGATCTCGAAAAACTCGAATCCGCACCGTGGGAAGTCCGTTCAAAGGGCTACGATCTCGTTCTCAACGGCTACGAACTCGGCTCAGGCAGCATTCGAATTCATCGTCAGGACATTCAGGAGCGCCTCTTCAAAGCGCTCGGCCTTTCGGAGGAACAACTCCGCCGCCGCTTCGGCTTCTTCCTCGACGCGCTCACCTACGGCACGCCGCCGCATGGCGGCATCGCCCTCGGCATCGACCGCGTCGTTATGCTCTTCGCGGGCGAAACCTCCATCCGCGAAGTCATCGCCTTCGCCAAAACCACCAAAGCCCAGGATTTAATGGCAGAATCTCCTAGCGAAGTGGACACACTCCAACTCGATCAATTGGGAATAGCTATCAAAGAAGAAGGGAATTGAATGAAGGCTCTGCTGCCTTTCTCCTCTGCGTCCTCTTTAGGAGGCGGGGGCTTCAGCCCCGCGTAAAGAGCTGCCACCAAGAGGGCTTTAGCCCCTGAAGGAAGCTTATAAATGTCCACGCCGAAGCACAGAACCGCGCCGTTCGCCTCGTATTTCGTCACGACGAAATGCGTGCAAGGCCGTACAATTTTCCAAGTCCCAGAAAACGCGCAGATACTCATGGATGCTCTTTACCGCTATCGCGAAAAGAGAGTCTACCTGCTCCATGAATTTGTCTTGATGCCTGAGCATCTCCATTTGCTACTTACTCCGTCGGAAACGACTTCCCTCGAAAAGGCAATGCAGTTGATCAAGGGCGGCAGCTCGTTCGACATTCATAAACAGCGTGGGCAGAAAATGGATATTTGGCAACAAGGATTCCACGATTGGACCATTCGCGATTTAGACGATTGGCGCGCTAAAACAGAATACATTGCGATGAATCCTGTCCGGGCACGTTTGGTAGGGTCTTTTCGCGACTGGCCTTACTCTTCGGCATCCGGTAAATTCATATTGGACTCGATGCCAGAACGATACCTCTCTGCGACTTCAGGGGCTAAAGCCCCGGGGTTTGACGCTCCTTCGCAGGGGCTGAAGCCCCTGCCTCCTAAAGAAGGCTCCACGGCGCGCGCTCCGCAGGCACACGGGAAGAGCGTGAGATGAGCCGTATCCGCATACTTCCGGAAGCTGTCGCCAACAAAATCGCCGCTGGAGAAGTCGTCGAACGCCCGGCGTCCGTCGTGAAAGAGCTTCTCGAAAATGCACTCGATGCTGGCGCAAAAACAATCCGTGTCGAAACCGAATCCGGCGGCCGCCGCATGATTCGCGTGATTGACGACGGCCACGGCATGACGCACGACGACGCTCTGCTCGCCTTCGAACGCCACGCCACCAGCAAACTCCGCACTGCCGACGATCTTCTCTCCATCGCCACGCTCGGCTTTCGCGGGGAAGCGCTGCCGACCATCGCTGCCGTCTCGCGCCTGCTCCTCGAAACGCGCGACGCAGCCGAAGACGAAGGCACTCGCATCGAGTTTGCAGGCGGCAAACTCGTCAACGTGAAACCCGCCGGCCTTCCCGCGGGCACAACCATCAGCGTGGCCGATCTTTTCTACTGCGTCCCCGCGCGCCGCAAATTCCTGAAATCAGACACGACAGAACTCGGCCACATCGCATCTCTCGTCACGCACTATGCGCTAGCGAATCCCGACAAGCAATTCGTCCTCACCACTCCCACGCAAACCATCATCGACTGCCCGCCAGCCGAAAAACTCGCCGACCGCGTCTATCAACTCTTCGGCCGCCAGGCGCTCGAAGAACTCGTCGAACTGCAACCAGCTTCCGCGCCCTTCCGTTCCGCCATCACAGAGCCCGAACTCGAACCCAGCGAAGAAAAAGCCACGCTCACCATCACCGGTTTCACCTCGCGCCCCGATATCCAGCGCCCTAATCGCAACGGCATCTATATCTTCGTCAATCGCCGTCTCGTCCGCGATCGCCTGATCCTTCACGCGATTCACGAAGCCTATCGCAACATTCTTCCGCCAAACGTTTTCCCCGCAACGCTCCTCTTTCTCGAAATGCCGTACGACGAAGTGGACGTCAACGTCCATCCCGCAAAAATCGAAGTCCGTTTCCGCCGCTCGCAATTCGTCCACGATTTCACGCGCGATGCCATTCGCCAGGCGCTCATGAACGCCCGCCCCATCGCGAGTTTCGCCGCCGCAGCGGCTGCGCCATCTTCCTTCGGAAATTCCATGCCGCCCGCGAATGGCACCACTTTCTCCGGAGGCATCACTCCCGCTCCCGCTGAATCCGGCATTCCTCGCGCCATGATTCCCGCCCTGGAAGAAATCGGGCTCGGCTCCGGTGTTGGTTCCGACGGCGGCTTCGATCTTTCGAATGCGCCCCTCCAGCCCGTCGCGCAACGTTTCTCTTTCGAATCTTCTGCCGGCTTTGGCTCAGCCGCAGCACTCGCACCCGATCCTGCCCCACCAGCGGCCACCTGGGCCGCAAATTTCGCTGCCGCAAGTTCCGCTGCGCCGGCCTCACTCCCCCATCCCGATCAGATCGCCGACCTCAAACCGCTCGGCCAGGTCAGCTCCAGCTTTATCATCGCCGTCAACGGCGATGGCCTCTGGATCGTGGACCAGCATGTGGCTCACGAACGCGTCCTTTTTGAACAGCACCTCGCCGCGCGCCGCGCCGGCAAAGTGGAATCGCAGCGCATGCTCATGCCGCTCATTCTCGAACTTTCCCCGCGCCAAATCGTTATCTTCGAGAAAATCGCGGAAGAAATGTCCGCCAACGGTTTTGAAGTTGAGCCGATGGGCCCGCGCAGCGTCGCCGTGCAGGCCGTTCCCGCCGGTGTTGCTACGAACGACGCCGAAAAACTCCTCACCGAAATTCTCGACGGCCTCGATCGCGAAAACGCCGCCATCTCCATCGAAACGCTTCAGGCAAAAATCGCTGCGTCTACCGCCTGCCACGCGGCCATCAAGGTCAACATGCCGCTCGACAACACGAAAATGGAATGGCTGCTCGATGCGCTCGCCAAAACCGATTGCCCCATGAGCTGCCCGCACGGCCGCCCCGTGGTTTTGCGCTACTCGGTCAAGGAAATCGAACGCGCCTTTCATAGAATTTAGTTCAGGAGACGCAACGCATGAGCGATTCGCAGAAAACTGCCGTAATCTTCGGCCTGGCCAACAAGCGCAGCATCGCCTGGGCCATCGCGCAAAAACTTCACGAAGCCGGCTGGCGCCTTGCCATCACGTATCAAAATGAACGCCTCGAGCAGGAAGCGAAGGACCTTATCGCCGACCTTCCCGGCTCTGCAGGTTTCATGTGCGACGTCGCAAACGATGCCCAAATCGCTGCGCTCTTCGAGCAACTGAAAGCGCGCTATGGCACGCTGCAAGGCCTGGTTCACAGCGTGGCATTCGCGCTGGCCGACGATCTGAAGGGGGAATTCGTCAACACATCTCGCGAAGGTTTTCGCATCGCCCATGACATCAGTGTCTATTCGCTCGTGGCGGTGACGCGCGCGGCCGTCCCGCTCATGACTGAAGGCGGCAGCATCGTCACGCTCACTTATTTTGGCGCGGAAAAAGTAGTTCCGAAAT
>Ga0210402_10002603_pt1 | contig 17457 bp, 7 predicted proteins | sample IncBWC7MmetaG_FD_161055 | JGI IMG/M metagenome (GOLD analysis project Ga0210402, IMG submission 161055) | Forest soil microbial communities from Barre Woods Harvard Forest LTER site, Petersham, Massachusetts, United States - Inc-BW-C-7-M | ecosystem: Environmental > Terrestrial > Soil >... | reverse complement strand
ACCGGTCGAGGCCCATGTTGATCTCTTCAGCAAGTACACCGATGACGACGTCCACAACCTGATGGCGTATCTGCAAACATTAAAGTGAGCAGCGATAAAGTGAGCGGCGAACACATTCTCCGGAGAGATCGTTGTCAAAGATCCAATCGCTAATGAACTTTCTAAGGAAAGCATTCCTAACTCTTGTTTGTGCTTTGGCATTTTCCCTGTGGACGCTTGCGCAGGGAGCCGATGAACAAACTCTCTTGCATCCGCCATCCGACAGCTGGCCTGGATATCACGGCGATTATTCGGGACGACGACACAGTTCACTTCAGCAGATCACACCGGAAAACGTGAAGAATCTGAGCCTGGCTTGGGCCTTTCAGACCAACCAGACATCGTTGATCAAGTCGTCGCCTCTGCTGGTGAATGGAATTCTCTACTTCACCGTTCCGGAAAATATCTGGGCCGTTGATGCCAGGTCCGGCCATCAGATATGGCATTATGTCCATCCGCGGAGTGCGGGTGAGCACATCGGGCATCGCGGTGTCGCGATGTACAAGGGCTATCTCTACTTCTTGTCCCCCGATGCTCATCTGATTTCGCTCAATGCGAAAGATGGGACCGTTCGCTGGAACGTACAAGTGGCCGACGTCACGAAGGGATACTGGACGAGCATGGCTCCTCTAGTGGTGGGCCAACATGTACTAGTTGGTGTTTCCGGAGATTTCGACAACCTGACCGGCTACATTCGCTCGATAGATCCCGAGACCGGCACGACGCAGTGGCAATGGAATTCGACTCCACCAGCGGGAACACCAAATCAAACCACCGGCGGCATGACGTGGATGACCGGGACCTACGATCCGGATCTGAACCTGATCTACTGGGGGACCGGCAACCCCACGCCAGTTCTGAACGGTTCGACGCGGCCGGGGGACAATCTATACACCTGCTCCATCGTTGCGCTGAATCCGGAGACAGGGAAGCTGGTGTGGGCTTTCCAGGTCTCTCCGCATGACACGCACGATTGGGATGCCGTTGAAACTCCTGTGCTGGTTGATGGAGACTTCCGCGGCGAACCGAAGAAGATGCTCATGCAGAGTTCCCGCAACGGCTACTTTTTTGTGCTCGATCGCACAAACGGGAAAAGCCTCTTAACAGTTCCATACGGTCCGGTAAATTGGACACTCGGAATCGACAAGGAAGGCCGCCCGATTCCAAATCCCGCAAAGGAGCCTGCCCCCGACGGACGCCTGATCGCTCCTGACGAAGGCGGGATGACCAACTATCGTTCCCCAAGTTTTGACACCAAGAACGGCTTGTTCATCGTGGATGCCCACCCGAGCTGGAGCATCTACTTCGCCAAACCTGCAGATGGAGTCTACGGCTGGGCCGGAGCTGACTACGGCGTCTGGGGCAAGGGAGTCATCGAAGCGATCGACTATCAGACCGGCAAAATCCGATGGAGTCATGAAGTCGGACCCGGTGGTTCGGGAGCGGGAGTGTTGACGACCGATTCGGGTCTTACGTTCACCGGCGATGCATCGGGAAATTTCCTGGCGCTTGATTCGAGAGACGGCAAGACGCTGTGGCACGCCGGTTCCGGGGCGTCCATCGTCAGTTCTCCCACAAGCTATGAACTTGACGGGCGTCAATATGTACTGATGAGCAGCGGCGGTGTATTGTTCGCCTGGGCCCTGCCAGAGTGACGTAGAAACCGTCGGTATTCCTACTGGTTATTGCTCCGAACCACAAAAAGCGAATCGCTTCGAATCGCTATCCGGCCGCTTGAAAAATCCTGACCGGGAGCCGTGAATTCGTCGAGAATAGTTCCCTTGTCGTTGGTGATCCGCACCTGTCCACCGTCAACCCGGATGTGCAACGATAGCGAATCCTTCTGCCCCGCAGACTGGGCATCGACCTTCGCTTCTTTCTGATTCGATGTATCCTGTCCAACCACCAGCCTCCGGACCAACTTCCCGCCTTCGAGGGAATACTGGACTCTGGAGTGATGCGCCGGATCCTCGATCATCCACTCAACTTTCTTGTCCCAGAACAGCGTCTTGCCCGGCCGGGAAAAGACAATATTTTCGCGCAGGAGGCCCGGTTTAAGGTTGATGAACTTTCCTGGCACTTTCGACTTCAGCCACGCGCCTTCGTGAGAGACCTGGTGTGCGTCCTCGAATTCGTAGTCGGGAACCGTCGCCAAATTCACAGGAACGGTAACCTCTTCCTTCCCGAGGTTCACCGTAGTTGTAAATCGTTGATACCCGGTTGCCTCCGCCACAATCTCGTACTGTCCGGGGGGCAACTGAATCTTTTCCGAAGAATTTACGTCCCGGAATTGTGCGTCGCCGACGCGGCGGAGTTTTACCGTGGCTCCCTTGGTCGTTACGTCGAACGCCAGCCCCGCCATGGATGACGAAAGCAGCGGCTTAGAGATTTGCGCGTCGGCTAAAGGTTTGCCCGGAGCGCTGGGACTGATCGTGATTTCGAACTCCCGCGCTTCGTAGCCCGGTTTCGTCAGACCAACTGTATGTTTGCCCAGAGCGACAGCATTTGGAAGAGAGAGGTTACCCGCCGAATCCAGTTCCCCAACTTTCTTGCCATCGAGGGCGACGTCCGCTCCCGGAGTACCTCCGGCTATGGTAAGACCTGCTGTCGATGGCGGCGCGGCTGCTGCCTTGGCGCGTAGGGTTACATTCTTGTTCACGACTCCACGACGCTGTATGGCCATGGTCCACGACTGAGCTTCGAAACCCTCTGCGGATAGCGTGAATTTGTGGGCACCGGGTGCCTTACTCACGGTCCATCCGCGGCTCTGCCGAGGCATAGGTGATCCGTCCACGCTGAGGACGGCCTTGTCCGCATTCGTCGTAATGAAGACGCGTCCTGCGCCGGTGAGCGATTGCACCATGAGGGCGGGAGCGTTGGAAATGTCGATCGATGCGCTCCCCTGATCGTCACCCTTTCCAAAAACTACATCGTGGCTCTGATCGGTCAGCGTGAAAGGTGCTCCTGTAGGATTGATCGTGGCGCTCTGGTCGCCGATTTGAGCGTTCCCCAGATTGCTGGCGCCATATAGCGTCGCGTGGTTGCCCAAGCTCGTTATAGCTAGAAGATCATTCGCATCGAAACCCGTGACTCGAGGCTGTTGGCCCGGCGAAACTTGCACATAAACCGTAAGCAGTTGTTTGCCATCCGCGGTGACCGTCAGTTTGTGGAGAGTACCATCGGGACTTAGGGCGTATTCCAGAGAGCCGTCCGTAAGATCGGCGACCTTTTGCCCATCGATTTCAGCGCTTCCTGTAGTTCCTGACGCGTGAACCGACATGTGCAACGGTTCCGGCTCGAGCGATATTTTTCCATCGCTGTCGTGCTGAATTTGTACTTGCCTGGTCTTGTAGCCGATGTGACTGACTTCGATCGTTGTACCGATCGCAACTGCCCCGTTGGCGACCGCTCCGCCTTCGCTCGTAACGGAGGAATCGGCAGGATCGGTGGTAATCGTGACAGTTGCTGCGGGCTGCGCTTCCGCGCTCCTCTTCGACATGCTCGGCAAGTGAAAAGCGAGATACGCGAGCACGGGTAACAGGATCACGACCGCGCCCGCGGTTCCCAGCCTTACACCGGACCACTTGCCCCCCGGACGCGCCAGCGCAAGCAGTCTCCCCTGGACGTTTTGCGCAAGGGCTTCCAACTCGTGCGTGAAAGTATGGAAGCTGGATTTCGGCCGCGCAGTCGGTTTTGCTGTCTTCGTTGCAGTGGCAGTTTTGTCGACCAGTTGCGGGCCCTTCTTGTCCGCGGTACGTGGCATCGATTGTCCGGCTGCTTGCTGGACCATCGTTGCCCGCCAGCCATTGGTGCCGGTAAGGGCCGGCCCGACGGATAGCACCTGTTTTACATCCTCGACCTTCGCCACGTTCTTGACAGCCAGTTCTATCTCCGAGACGGTCCGCGCGATCTCTGGATCGTCGGGATGCTGGGCACGGATCGCGTACGATTTCTCCAAAACTGCCCGCAGGCTCGCGCGATCAGGATTCTGCTCCGCCAGTCGCCGGTTCTCGCTAAGCGCCGTCTGGTCTTTGCGTCTTTGTTCCTGGCGCAGGAGTTCGTTCATCTCCCTTTGTAGACTCGCTTCGTACTGTTCCAGGCGAGCATCATTGGGATATACCTCTCGCGCCGCGCGAATTTGTTGTGCGGCCTCGTTCACTTGTCCGGCAGCGACTAATGAGCGGCATTCAGTCAGGCACTGAACAACGAAGTTTTTGCGTTTTGCGTCTGCGATATTAGAGCGCAATGCTCGTACTGCGGCGTGATTCGCGTCGAGTTCACTGGCTTCCTGACTCAGAGGCTCCGCGTGTTGCCAGTTGTCTTCACCGAACGCCCGCGCACGTTCAACCAGAACGTTGATGACCGCATCACGCAGACCGGGGGCGCGTGGATCAAGATTCATACTGTTGCGCAATAGTTCGGTTGCCCTGAGCAGGTCCCCCTGCTCGACGCATCGTTGACCCTCGTCGAACAAACGCCGCGACTCTTTGCTGCGCTCCAGTCCCTGCTCCGCGAGAGTCCGCAGTCCTGAGATCTCAGCGTCACCCGGGAATTCCTGGAGGGCAGAAGTCGCGTATTCGATAGCCTTGGCGTAAGAGCGGCCCTTCATTAATCCGTCGATTTCGTTCACCAGGCGTGAACGTTCCTCGTCTCGCCCCTGCTGATCGCGCTTCTTCTTGCATTGCTCCATCTCAAAAGCAATGCCGGGGTAGTCCGGATGGATGTTGCGCAGGATGTCCCACTGGCTGATCGCTTCGGCATACTGCCCGCGCTCTTCATACTGCCGCGCTTTTACTACGATGGAGTTCACCAGATCGCGCCGCTCGCGCACCAACTTGAGCTGTTGCGCAAACTGGACTTCATTCGGATAACGTTCGCAGGCTTCGCGAACAATATTGGCTCGCCGGTCAAGGTCGCGCTCCGCCTCAAGCCTCTTCGAAACTTCGGCGGTATAGGACGACAACTCCTGGCGCTCCGCATCCTCAATTTGGATCTTCAGGGCCTGAAAGGTGCCGTCATTGGGATACTTCGACAGAAGGTCGCGGCATACGGCCATAGCGCCGGCGAAATCCTTCTCGCGGAATTGGCGTTGCGCGTCTTCAAGCGCGCCGTGGATGGTGTCGCGTTCCGACCGCACTTCCTTATAAAAGCTCTGGTAGACGGCTTCACGTTCTGGAATCGCTGCGTTCGGGTTGGACTGGGCTACCGAGAACAAGCGCTCCAGCTTGCTGAGCGCCGTCGAGATTTCGCCGTTCTGATATGCCTTCAAAGCTGAGGTGTAGAGCTGCTCTTTCTGCTCTCGAATCCTCTTGGCTTCCGTTTCCGTGGACTCGATCTTCTCCAGAAGATCCATGGCCCGCGGGTCGGCACGATTAATGGCCAGCATTTCCTTGGCCGCACTCCTTGCCGCTCCAAAGTCGCGATTGTTCAGGTGCGTTTGTGCCAGCTCCAGCCACTTGGCGATTTGGCTCTCGCTGCGCTGCTTTTCCATCGCGTGCCGCATGGCCAGCGCATCTGGATTCTCGGGGTCCAACTCCAGTACTTCGCGGATCTTGTCCAGCGCTAAAGGAATCTCATCCTGCTCCATCCGCGCCCGTGCACTTTCCAGCAGTTGACGGGTTTTCTTCGCCTTCGCGGCCATCTCAATCTGCATTCGTAGCACAGTGATGCGCGGGTCGAGATGCCCTTCCGCCTCAAGTTCTGCCAGAATCTCAGACGCAAACCCCTCGTCCCCTGACTTGTAGGCAGCCTTGGCGCGCTCGATGCGCTGTTCGATTTTGGCCGTATCAAACACCGGTTCATTGCGAACTGCCTTTTGCAAGACGTCGGCGAGATCGCGCGCGCTCGTAAAGCGGTGAATCGGTTGCTTGGCCAGGCATTTGTGAACCACCCGGCTCAACGACATGTTGACGTTCGGGTTCAGTTCCGACACGGCCGGCGGCACGAACTTGAGCAACGCTTCCATCGTGTCCTGGACGGTATTGCGGGCGAACGGTTTCCGCCGTGTTAGTGCCTCATAGAGGATGATGCCCATCGAGAACAAGTCCGATGCCGGGGTAATCTCCTTCATCATGGCCTGCTCTGGCGACATGTACTGGAACGTACCCTTCTGCCCCGTGACCGACTTTGATCCTGCCAGGTGAACCACGCCGAAGTCGATGATCTTCGCGCTGTCATCTTCCATGACCAGAATGTTGCTTGGCTTCAGATCGCGATGGATCAGACCTCGTTGGTGTGCGGCCTGCAATCCCCGGCACACATGCACCGCAATCTCCACGACGCGCTCCACGGTCAAGCGCGCGCTGGCGTCAGCGATCAGGTCAGCCAGCGTGGTACCGCGCAGCAGTGGCATCACGAAGAATGGTTTCTTCTGACCGTTTTCCTCAATGACATCCACATCCCGAACTTCCACGATATTCGGGTGAGAGATCTCGGCCAGGGCTCTCCATTCCTTGGTGAACAAATCGACCGCAATAGGGTCGGACATGTCCTTCATGAGTTTGATGGCGACCGAACCGCCGGTCTTGACGTCGAGGGCGCGCCAAACTACACCCATACCGCCCTCACCGAGTTGCCCTTGGAGTTCGTACCGCCCCGCTATAAGAGAAGAAGGCATAAGTTATTCACCGGAACACACACTCGTGTCCGGCACCTCTCTACGACTCTGGGGGGAAAGCGGCGAATCCGTTTTAGTGATCCTGGGACGGTTCGGCCGATCGAATCACTGCTTCCTCGGAGCCCGCCTGAAAGGCTTGGGGAATACTCCGAGCACGAACAATATACACCTAGGGGCGCGATCGCACCATAGGAAAGGAAGGGGTAGAGAAGTTGCTTGCCGGGGCGGAGTTCAGCGGTTGGAATCCTGGTATGTCAAGCAGTCTTAGTTGTTTAATATCAATGCCTTAGGGGAGGGCTTGTGGTCGGTAGTCTTTTGGAAAATTGCACGTGGAATTTGGACTTCCTCTCTCGGGGTTTTGAACTTGAATTAGGTTCAACTGAGAATTGCGAAATGCGGGTAAGTTTGATCCGGCCAAGGCCAATCCCCTACGAAATGAAGTCATCACGCCGGTTTGTTCCAACAAAATGCCGACATATCAAACTCATCAGAAAATCTCCTGCACGTCCCGCCGCCGAACTCACGCTCAGTCCGAACTGCGAGGCAAGAAACACGAAGACCCCGATTGTCGTTGGGGTCTTTCGAGATCAGTTCATAGCTTGGAATTCAGCCGTTTCGCTAAGGCATTGAGTTGGGGACCGAACGCGGATTTTGCCATCGATACCGTTTCGCGTTGAGCGCCTTGTTCTGCGGTGATGCGTTTCAGATCTGGACGACTGGTTAATGCCAGAGACTCCAAGTCCTGGAGAACAAGCGGAGCGAGCTTGGGCTCGGACAATGGCTGAGTCAAATCGAATAATGAATCAATCGGTAGTCCCATGGCCGCGTTCAATTGGGCGAGTGCGAGAGCCTGATTATTTCTCGCGCGGATCAGTTCCTGTTGACGGGACGCGAGTCTCACCTTTGCCGTCAATAGATCGGATTCAACGACCAAGCCGCTTTCAAAGCGTCCTTGGCTGCGCTCGACAATCGCTTGCGCAGTCTTGGAGCCATCTTCGGCCACGTCCAACTGTCTTGCGGCCAGCAATGCCTCGTAATAACTTCGGGTAACCTGAAAAACGACTTCTTGTTCCGTGCGGCCCAAGTCGCGTTTGGCAGCCTCGTCCATCACCCGTGCCCGCGTCAGGCCGTGCCAACTCGCGAAGGAATCGAACAGATTCCAGGTTCCACCGAAACGCGTGGAGAAATTTCCGAAAGGCAGCGGATTGTTCAAGCGATTCAGCGCAAAGTCAGCTTGCGTGAAACGTTGCTGTCGCAGGCGGCTGCCAAAGACTTAGACCGGATCATCTCCTCGCGTGGCTGTTTCAGAGAAAGACAAGTGCGGAAGCAGTAATGATCGTGCGGTTTTGATGTCCGCCGATGCGGCGCGTGTATCTGCAAGTGCCGCCTTATGCAGTGGATTCTTTTCGAGGGCGATCCTTACTGCATCCTGTAGCGTTAGTGGAGCCGGAGAGCTCTGCGCAGAAGCCGCGGCGAGAAGCGCGGTGCCGACGACAAAGCTAATAGCGAAATGGCGACGAAGACTCAATGCTCCACTCCTGCCGCCTCAGCCGCGTGTATCCACGCTGTCGTGTCCTCGACGATTTCGTGGGTGGTCTGGAAGGTGGCTGTCTTTTGCAGCATCGCACCCACGGAACAGTACTTGTCTTCGGAGAGCCGGATGGCCTCCTCCAACGCCCCTTCGTCGATTCCAACACCGGTGACCACGTGATGGATTCGAATCGCGGTGAACACCTGTGGTAGACGCTCCGCCTGTTCGGCCTCCACGCGCACCCGATATCCGGTGATCTTTTGGTGGTATTTTTGCCGAAGAATGGTGATGACATCGAATGCGGTGCAACCGGCGAGCATCTCGATTGGCTTGGCGCCTGTTCCGCCTGCCGTGTCGTCCAGGATCAAATGATGGCCGCTTCCGGTTCGGGCCAGGAACTGACGCTGCTGCCTAAATGCTTGAGTAAGCTCAGCTTCCGCTGCGATCATGAATGCCTCCTGCAAATTCATCGGTAAGGAACACGAATAAATGCAGAAAGTCGGAATTTGTTACAGGAATTTCTTAAAGTTTTTGGAAGGAAAACGTGTTCTAGGAGGATCCCAGTACCTTGGTGACGCGCCGGTAATCTTGCGTCAGTTGGTTGCGGAGCTTGGAGGTGTTTTCGGGCAGTGCTCTATCCGCGGCCGGTTTGTGCAATTGTTCGATTGTGGCTTCCAACGTGGCCAAAAATGCTTGGCATGGACCGCAGTCGCTCATGTGCCGCTCAATTTCTTCGCAAAGCGACTCGTCCAGTTGTTCGTCAAGGTAATCCGACAATTCAGCGAACATGGCTTTGCAACGCGCGGGACGAAGCTGCGCACCCGATTGTGTCTTTGCAGGAGCCCTCTTTTCGCCACGCGGCATCCACATCCGCATCAATTCCTTCCTCACAAACAGGCGAGCGCGGTGTAGTCGTACACGCACAGTCCCAGAGCGCACTCCGGTGATCTCGGCCACCTCTTCATCGGTGAGTCCCTCCATGTCGCGAAGAACCAGCACGATGCGATACTGCGGAGGCAATTTCTGAACCGCATCGCGCAGCCGGGACGCTTCCTCGCTGCGAATCGCGAATGCCTCCGGATCAATTCTGCCATCTGCCGTGAGCCGTTCCAGTTCATGGCGATCCGGCATGAGTTGGTCGAGTGAAAGCTCTTGCGCAGGAGCAAATTTGCTTTTGCGGCGAGTCATCAGACAGCGATTCTTCGCGACTTTGTAGAGCCATACCAGGAGGGCTTTTGGACTTTGGAATTTGGACAATTGTGGTACGGATTTCAGCAAGACCTCCTGCATAGTATCCTCGGCATCCTCGCGCTGCCCGCAGACGCGCATGCTGAAGGAAAAGACGGTATTTTGCAGCAATGCGAGCGCCTGTTCCACACTCGCGTCATCCCCACGCTGCATCAGTTGCACAGCCTCTTCAATTTCCGCGCGCATGGCCTAAATCTACCACGGGACTGGATTCGTCCCAGGGGAGGCTGCGGCCGAGCTACGGAATATCCAGTGGCCGCCACAAACCTGAGCCATATCGATGTAATTGGTTTCATGGGGAAGGAATTGTGACGGTAACGTATCCGGGAGTAACCGTGACGCTTGGAGAGGAAGCCTGCACGGTTACGGTGACAACCACGGGCGGAGGAGAAGTAACCGTGACGGGGGCGCTGGCGGTCGCGGAACCTCCAGCACCAATCGCGGTGACGATGTAAGTGGTGGAACTCGCGGGAACTACAACGGTCGATCCCTGAAGTGACACTGAACCCACGCCCGGCGCAATCGAAAGCTGAGTGGCATTGCTGGAATTCCATGTCAATGTCGACGAGCTACCGGCGGTAATGGAACTGGGAGTGGCCCGCAGAGAGACCGTCGGTGCAGATGGTCCGGAGGGACCTCCGCCGCCACACGCGACACTCTCTGCAACAAGAAAGACAAGAACGAATGTAACAAGAATTGAATATACGGGCTGCCGCCATGGATGAAATGGCCGAGTGTCTATGCGAAACCAAAGCATGAAGAGAAGCAAATACAAGCCCGCAACTTCCACGAGCAAATTGGGCGGCAGAGAGAGCCTTATGCGGTACGGGGGAGTGATGAGAGCTGGTCTGGAGCTTGCAAGAATGGTGAGAGTAGTGGTTAGAACGCCGTTTGAGGGTAGGGTTCCATTTGGGGGACTGAAGGTGCAGGAAAGGCCTGCAGGCAGACCCGGGCAGCTAAAGCTGAACTGATCTGTGAGACCGTTTTGCGAAGTGACCGAAACGCTGATGTTCGCAGAAGAGCCTACGGGAATGGTTGCGGAGGTGGGAGAGAGACTGCCCGTCGCGTTCTGAACGTGCAGGGTTACCGGGGCAGCTTGGTGAGTCACTCCCTGGGCAGAGCCGCTTATCTGAATTGTGTAATCGCCGGGCGGAACATTATAAGTGTTTATATTTGTGCCTATCGGATAAACGCCCGGAAAATAGGATCCTCCAACATTGCAGGAGGGAGCGTTAGCCGTTTGTGGAGAGACGGTGCAAGCAAGGTTCACGAGATTTGTCCAGCCCGCCGTGCCTCGAACCGTCAAATTGACATTTGCGCTTGCCCCCGAAACGACGTTTGCTGAAGTCGGCGACACACTCAGGGAGAAGTCCGCGATCACAAGTTTCAACGGCAACTGATTCGTCACGGCGCCGTCACTTGCGATGACCTTGAAAGGGTAGGTTCCGAGGGGAGCGTTAGAAGTAAGTTGAACTGCGAGCGAATTGCCAACCGACTGGCCTGCAGGAAGCGCGAGGGAGTTCGAGCCGAACTGGCACGCAGTTCCGGCAGGGAGTCCCTGACAGCTGAAGTTCACACTGGTTGAGGAGTATCCCGCTACGGAGAAAAGAATGACGTTGAAATCGTAAGTTGTCCCCCCAGGGGGCGCGACTTCGATCTGCGCATTCGAGGACAGCTTGAATCCAGCGAGAGCCACTGTTGTTTGGTATGAATAAATCGTAGCGGTCTGGCCGCTCAGCGTGGCATTCAAAGCAAATACGTGGGAAGAGTCGAAACTCGATCCAATCGTGAACGGGACGTTCACGCTCAAGCCGCCCGAAGCGAAGGTGACACTCGTGGGAATCGAAATGTTTGGGTCGCTGGCAGACAATTGCACGACCGTGCTGGCGTCCGCAGGGAGGGTCAAATTGACGATCAGCGTTCCTTTGCTGCCGACGATGGGCTGCGAGGCGAGCTGCAATTGGACCGTGGGTCCGGGAGTGGCCGGAATAATGTGATATGACGAGGGCCAGCCATCGACCTCGATCAAGTCCGCCCGGCCGTCACCGTTGACGTCCACCGCGGTGGAAGGAAATCCGAATTTGTCCAGATTGACCGTGGCATAAGTGGGTGTGAAAGTTCCATCGCCATTTCCCACCAGAATCTGAATGTACGTAGGGTTCTGCGAGAGTCCGTTAAAGCCTTGGAACTGGAACGAGGCAATATCGATGTTCCCGTCACCATTGAAATCGGCAAGCATCGGCGACATGCGTTGCGATGGCCGCCCATTATCGAACAGAAATTCGCTCGTGAAGGAATTGCCATAGGGGGTATACGTCTGGCTGAGTGTGAAGCTGCCATCAGGCTGGCCGAGATAAATAGCGTAGCTTGCCGGCACGATGTAGCCGCCTTCCATGGGCAGAGTCGAGTACTCGACAATGTCCGGCAGGCCGTCGTGATTCAGGTCCGCCATACCGAAATTGCTGAAGCTGGGTAGGACTAGCTTTGGCATAGCGAAGGAGCCGTCCCCCTTGCCGAGGAATTCGTAAACGCCATTCGTGGCCACACCTATGGTGTTGTTCTCATACCAGACCAGAACGTCAAGATTGCCGTCTTTGTTGAAGTCGTTCACGAAGACCAACGGAAACGTGGTTCCTCCTGCTACGCCCTGCGAATACGCAATTGTGGGTTGCTGGCGGAAGGTGCCGTCACCAGCGCCAAGAAAAACAGTCAACCCTAGCGAGCCTGAACTTTGGAGAGGAGAGGTTCCAGGTATAGCGCAAGCCACCACGAAATCGAGCTTGCCATCTCTGTTGAAGTCACCTGACGCGATGGCACCAACAGAGCCGAAGGTGTTGACGTCGAGGCGTGTCGTATTCGGAGGGCCGAATTGGCCATTCCCCATGCTCGGAAGAAAAACTAGTGCTGGACTGTCCTCACAGCCTGCTCCACACTCATAAGCGAGTAGGTCAGGACGGCCGCTGTTTCGAAAATCGCCCAGCAAGTGGCCAACGAGGTTACCAGAACCGTCGGCCATCGGCGATTGGATTGGAGACTCAAAATGGCCGGTACCGTCGTTGAGGAGAACGGTGAATTCCCAAGGTCTGTAGAAGGATTGTTGCTGGTCCACCAGCGCCAAGTCCGGCTTGCCGTCTCCGTTGATATCCGTGAAATAGAAATCGCTAAATGGAGCGTTGGTTGAGCCAGCTTGGCCATTTTGGATGTACCCGATATAACCGCCATTAGGGGCTGCGAAACTGCCTGCGCCGTCATTCAGGAAGACCGCAGCAGTGTCCGTATCCTGACAGGCTGTGACTATGTCCGGTTTGCCATCTCCATTGATGTCGGTGGCGGTTAGGCCCAGACAATCCGGTTCATTGCGAAAGACTTTCGGTGGGTCCAGATTTCCGTGGCCGTCGCCTTTAATTACAGTCACCAGATTGCTGGCTTCCTGGCCGTAGGCCGGATCTACTCCAAAGAGCCCACCGGTGGTAACCACGTCCAAGTGGCCATCTCCGTCCATGTCCGCGAGAGTCAGTGCGATTCCAGCGTCACCCTCGCCTGCTGTGTACACGCTAGGAAAGCCGACAAAATTCGCATCACAGGTTCCTTTGAAAATGCGGACGAGGCCCAGTGCCTCGACAGTAACGGCGTCAACACATCCGTCGCTGTCCATGTCTCCCAAAGCGACGTTGGTCACGAGCACCGGGCCGCCGTTCTCGACAATGTATTGCGCATGTTTGAACGTGCCATCGCCGCGGCCAACATAAGAGTGCAGTCCGTCCACAACACCGCCTTGATCGATGACCACCAGATCAGGAATTCCGTCATTGTTCAGGTCTTTTGCGACTACGGTAGTCGTCGCATAGGCGCCCGTGACGAGGTCCACGACTTGCGAGAGGGGCGCCCCAAACTTCCCAGTGCCGTCCCCCGGCAGGGTGGCCAGAGGGCTGGTGTTGTTATCGCCCCAAAGGCCGGCGACGATATCGAGATGACCGTCGCCATTGAAGTCAGCGACGTCCAGCGAAAGCGGTGGAGCGGGGACGAAATATTCCACCTCCGGAGCGAAGGTTCCGTCACCTTTGCCGAGCAGGACGCCAATGGATTCGCTGTCAGCTTCGGCAACGATCAGGTCCACCACCCCGATTTTGCGAAGGTCTGCGGCAACTAATCCAACGGGAGCCGCGCCATTCAGACGAATAATTGTGGGCAGTTGGGAGCTGCCATCTCCCTTTCCGAAGTAGATCCAAATATCGTTGCTGCCGCCATTGGAGACCGCCCAATCCATCTTCCCGTCGCGATTGAAGTCGCCGGAGACGACTGCGGTGGGTATGAAACCCGCCGGCAAATTGGGATGGAAAGCAAATCCCGGAAGACTCGCTGGTTGAGAAAGAGAAGCAGCAGCCGTAGCTCCGGAGCTCGACATGTGCGAGGCGCTCTTTGTCCCGGAGCGGACTGCAGATTTTGGAACAGGCGGGATAGTTTGTCCGTACGGTCGCGAGAAAAACTTCAGATAATTCGCGCCGGCAGTCCGGCCATAGTTCCAGCCGAAAAAACGCATCGGGCGGAGGAGTCCCAGATCCGGTGGAGCTTTGCCGGACGAATCGACAAGCTTATTCTGTCGAGTACCAGTCGGCTTGGCGTTTTGTGCGGTCACTGGAGCCGTGATCGCGAACGTCACGGGAGCTGAAGTTCCGCCTCCCGGAGACGGCGTTTTCGCGGTGATGCTGACCGTTCCAGGACTCGCGACCATGTTATAAGGCACGGCGATCCCAGCCGAATTGTTATCGAAACCTCCGCCATAGTTCTGTTGGAGTAGCCCATTCCAATAGATCGATGCTCCATAAAGGTTAGTCCCCTGAATTTGCATAGGGAAACTCATACTGCCGGCGGGCACCGAGGTCGGAGAGATGGAAGCAATGGCGGGCACGTTGTAATTCAGCGTGAAGGTTGCAGCGCTGGATGTACCACCGCCCGGCGGCGGATTGAGGACCGTGATTTGCGGAGGCAGACCATTCGGATTTGGATAAACATTAAACGGCTTGAAAAGTTCCGCAGGAAGCAACGCGGTCAGCTTGGAAGAGCTGACGAACACGGTCGGCATGTTGAAACCGTTCCATTGCACCACGGAGCCGAACAGGAAACCCGTGCCATTGACGGTGAGGGTCAAGTCAGGTCCGAACACAGGGCCGCTTGTCGGCGAAATGGTTACTAGGACAGGCAGAGGATTGGAGGCAGATGTAGGCGGCGGGCTCTGCCAAAGCAGCGAGGTGTTGCTTCCGAGGAATTCGCGCGTTCGCTGGTACGTTACAAAATTAGAGCTCGAGTTCTGGATCCCGATGCTGGCAGCCTGGCCGTAGTCCTGGAAGCTACACGCATCGCCAAAAACGATATCCGCGTAGTTAAACTCGACGTTGCTATTGGCTTCCGAAAAGACCACCTGGAATGTGACCGTAGCGTTGGAGTCGGACCGGCACTCAAAACTCCTCACGTTTCGCCACTCCAAAACCAACTGGCGATTGGGTGCCGTTCCGGTCACTGCCCAGTACACGTTTTGAGCCGAGCCCTTCACCGCATAGAGGTCCATCCAGAATGGCGCTATCAACGTGGTGGGCTGCTGAGAGAAGGTCAGAGGACTGAGAAAATCCACCTGGAATCCCGGCAAGTCGTAATAAGCGTCGGTGAAACTGATGGTCCCGTTGCTGCTAACGTATAGCTGGTTGAAGCTGCCGCCACCAAACTGAATTGGAAATGGCGCGAGCAAGGTTGCGATCGAGTCGTCGCCCAGATTCAGATTCGTTCCGCTGATGGTCTGATACGAATAGGGCACTTTTTCGTAGCCGTAGGGATTGAGGACCGCGACGTTCACGCTGCTGCTGTCAGGAAACGTCAGGGTGTAGTCTCCCGTTGCCGGCGGAGTCCATTGGCCTGTATAGACTCCATCCCCTGCAGCTTGGTCCGAACCTGTTCCGTCGTCGGTGAGGGTAACGTTCTGATTTCCAGGTGCGACCTGCACCGAAACATTCCCAGCAGGGGACGCACAGTGAATGTTCAAAGCGGAGAGAATCACGGGCGTGCCGACCGCCCCGGAAATGGTGTCTGGAATAGGCAACAATCGGGAATTCACGGCGGAATCGGTGCAGGTCATCGCGCCGTAGGCGTTCAGCCTCTTCGACGTAATGGTCTGTCCCAGGGCGGACAGAGTGTCTCCGCCTGACAGGATGAGACTCTTGATCGCCCGCCAGTCCCGCGTTGGATCTTGCGCTTTGAGCAGTGCAGCAACGCCAGTCACGTGAGGCGCAGCCATGGAAGTTCCGCTGTACAGGCTGTAAGTGTTGTTGGGAGTAGTGCTCAGAATCTCGTGGCCGGGAGCGGCAAGGTGAACCGTATGACGGCCAGTATCGGAGAATGAGACGATCGAGTCGTTCCGGTCCGTCGCAGCCACAGAGATGACATTAGGCAGAAAGGTGTTTGCCGGAAAGATGGGAAAAACATCGTTGTCCGCGAAAGAGTTGCCTGCGGCCGCAATCATGAGTATCCCGTCCTGCTCCTGCGCCGCGATGGCGTCCTGAAGCGCCTGGGAGAAGAGCGGGCTGCCCCAACTGTTGTTGGTCGCAACGATATTGGTGCCGCTCTCTTTTAGTTCCTTGATGAGCTCGAAGCAGCTGATGGCGCCGGATACATCTCCTGTCCCATCCGAGCCGATAAACTTGCACGGGAGAATCTGAAGCGCCCAATTTACCCCCGCGACACCAATTCCATTGTCGCCACTGGCTCCGATGATCCCAGAGACGTGGGTTCCATGACCTAAATCGTCCATTGGATCACACGTTGCATTTACCATGTTGAAGCCGTGGGATCCTGCTGCGCACAGGACGACGGAACCAGTGGGCGTTGTGACGTTCATGGCGCTGCTGGACGTCCAGATGTTTGCCGCCAGATCCGGGTGAGTGTAGTCGGCTCCTGAATCTATAACGCCGACCACGACACTGGAGCTTCCTGTGCTCAACGACCAAGCCTGGGTTGCATGAATGTCTGCTCCCGGTGTACCGCCATTCTGCCCTGTGTTGCTGAGGTTCCACTGTGCTGCGAACTTCGGATCATTCGGAGTAGTCAGGGCCCTAACGATGTAATCTGGTTCTGCATAGAGCACGTTGGGGTTCTGCTTATACGCATGCAGGGCCACTTGGACGGACACTCCCTTGCTCAGCCGCACGACCTGTAACTTCGGTACACTCCGGAACTCGCCAAGAACTTCTCCCTGCACGGTGCTATGCGCCACCGATATTGATTTTCGGGTCGCGCTCGAGCGAAAACGCACGAGCACGCGGTCCGTTCGGTACTTCTGCTCCTGGGTTCGGTCGACCACTGCAGCCATCGACTGTCGTCGTTGAGCGCTACTGTCCTGCACCGTCAACGACGCGACGAAAAGCGCGCTGACGATGGAAAACAGCAAGCCGAAATGACGGAACTTGACCAACGGAGCCCTCTTTGCTGGCAACCAGAAGAAGGAACGCATGCGCAACAATCGCAAAAGCGGGCGCATCTTGGCCCGGGACAGCACGCGATTACCCTCTGTTAGTTTCCCTATAGTCCCCAAATTCCTGCGCTCGGTGACTTGCACGCGATCACAATAGATCGCAAGTGGGCCAAAACACTAGCACACTAAAGATGAGGTGGAAAGAGGCTTGATATTACTGACCCTTGTGTCTACGGGCCGAATCCGGAGCAGATTCCAGCCCTAGATTTACGGTGTGTAAAGCGGTACACTCTGCCCCAAAATGTATGTCGTTAACAAGGCCCGCACGGGAGGTCTTATGTCGAACAAATGCTTCAGGGTAGCTCTGATTCTCGCGGTCTGTGTAGCGTCCTGCCCCTTCATAGCCGCACAGGAACAGCCCCAGAGCACGCAAGCGCCACCGCAAGTGCAGACCGCCCACCAGGACACCCGAGAACTCATCCATCAAGGTGAGATGCAGAAGGCACAAGGGAACTTGGCTGAAGCTATGAAATCCTTCCAAGCCGCGCTCCAGCTTGCGGAAAA
>Ga0210402_10002601_pt1 | contig 17470 bp, 21 predicted proteins | sample IncBWC7MmetaG_FD_161055 | JGI IMG/M metagenome (GOLD analysis project Ga0210402, IMG submission 161055) | Forest soil microbial communities from Barre Woods Harvard Forest LTER site, Petersham, Massachusetts, United States - Inc-BW-C-7-M | ecosystem: Environmental > Terrestrial > Soil >... | reverse complement strand
CCCTTCAGCGATGGGCCTCGGCCGGTTGAGGCCGGCGCCGAAGATCGTTTCGCGGCGCTCCAGAATATAAAAACAGGGGTCCGCAACGCACTTCTCGACTCGGTGCCAGCTCACCCCGCGCCGACGGCGCCGACGGCGACCTTGAGCGACGCCCGCGCCCCTCCCGATTGACTTTCGAGCGATTCGCAAGCCGGGTTCCCTTAGAACGGATCAAGATCGAGCGGGCCGCCGAGAGACCCGAGAGAGAGGGATTTGTGTCTGATATGCCCCGACAGCAGATGCCTCTGGGAGCGCCAGTTGAGCGGTCGACCCGCCACCGGCGTCGGCGGCTGGTTCTTCTGGGGCAATGAAGCCGAGACAACTCCGCAGGCCGCGGAATGACCGACCGCCGCTCTTGGTGGCGACGGTGGTTCCGGTGAGCGGCGCATCAGCCTGGCTCGGCTTTCACGCCACGATCAACGATGAATGCTCTTCGGGCTACACGCAGTAAAAACACAGCAGAGCCGGTGGTGAAAAGCGCCGCAAGCAAGAAATTTATCGGATCCAACAAAAGACTGACAGTCCTTGCCGCCAAATTCTCAGGCCAGGAATGGCGATACTCGAAGCGGGCCCAGATCTTTTTACGCGCAATTCCCTCGCGACATTGTTCCCCGATGATTTTTGCGAGTCCTTCGGACATCGGCTTGTTACCGATCTGCCCTGTGGCCACGCAGTTGCGAACCTCTGGGCTCTCCAGAACGTATCCTATGCAATAGGAGGCAAGCGAGGTGAGGCTAAGTCCGACGACGAGGGCGACCAAGATCGCCCCGGCTTTGACCCACCACGGCAGTTTCATGGCTGCGCCCGGCGGGATCACGGGTAAGCCTCTGCCCTCACGCTGACCGTAAGCGCCACGGCTTCGGCCTGCCGCTGGGCATCGGCAAGGGCGGGTGCTGCCCCCTCGGCAATGTCGCGACCATCGCGCCGCACCAGCCACTGCCATTCGCCCCAGCGGCCCCTGGCGACATGCAGCACCGAGAGATCGCAGTCTCCGACCGCGGCGCGCAGCGCCGGGAAGCTGCACTGTTCCTTGTGCTCGAACGAATAGGCCCGCGTCACGGCCGCCGCCTGTAGTGCAGGGCCAGGATGCGGACGATGTCGCCCGCATCGCGCGGCCTAGTGTCGCCCGCGAGGCGTGCTTTGTCTCCGTCTCTGATCAGCAGGCCGTCGCGCGCCGCGCGCTCCAGCAGTTCCCGGCGCTCCCGCTGGTCGTAAATGTTAGCGAGGCCGGCCGTATCAACCGGGCCGATCTGGCCCGACCTCGTAGTTCCGCTACGCCAGCCAGCGCGTCGCATCGCCCTTTTCGATACTCCGAACGGCCACGCTTGGTCGCGCTGTCTTTCAGCCTTTCGAATCGCGGCCACGGCCGCGACAAACACAATCAGCGAGACCAAGCCTAACAAAATTTCCATGCCCTGCCCTTTTCAGCGCGGGCCGCATTCACGGCGTCTTTGCCGCTCGCCCGCGTGCACTGCCGCCACTGGCGCGCCGGCTATGGCGGCGGTTCTTCCAGGGCACGAAGACGATCGAGGATGCCGAGCTGCTGCTGCACCATCGCCCGCAACTGTTCGATGATGTCGGGCCACATGTGATCCAGCCGCATCACCATCGCCGAGGTCACCCTCAGCTCGTCGCGCATCTCGCGCAACTGCCGGCCCAATGCAGTGACATCGACGTTCTTGGCGACGCCGGCGAGATCGGCCTTGGTGGCAAGCCCGGCGACGGCGGTCGCGATGGCAACCTCAAGATCAGCCTTGGTCGCCAGCTCCGCCAATGCCGCTTCGATCCGGGCGAGACGATCCTCGCTCATGCTGCACCTCCACTCGGCGGGGCTTCCAAAGAGGGCGGCGCCTCATCCGCCTTCGCAGCTTCAATGCCCTTTTTGACCCGGCTCGACAGAACGAACAGAAAATGTCCTAACGCCTCGGCAAATTCGACGGACTGTTCGGCTTGATGCGGAGAAACATGCGGGTTTTCCGTGTCAGCGTGCCGCGGCCGGTTCGCCCCAAGGCGCACTTCATGTGCCCACTCGCCCATTGGATCTGTGAGAATATGCTGGTCCACGGCCTGCTCGATGCGGTGGTAGACAGTGCCCTCGATCAAACCGAAGTTTTTCAACATCGCATCGACCGCACTCCCGGCCATTACGGCCGCCTCGTCGGGAGCATGCAGCGTTTCAAAGGCCTGCTGAAGATAGGTTCGCGCCGGATCGGGAATCTCGACGGCAGCGCTGCGCGCAGCAGGGTAGAGAGCTTCGATTACGGCATTGGGGGTGCCATCGCCGTTCAGCCCTTGAGCCAACAGCAGCCCTCCGCAACAGGTCGTAGTGAAGACCGCCCATCGCCGCCCGGCGCGTGTACTAAGATCGTTCAGTGTGGCGACCTGCGGGCGCCCCACTCCGCAATGCGGGCATCTTGCGATGCGCGGTGGCTCTCCAAAGCGGAAACCGGTTCCCGGTGATTCTATGACATAATGCGGCAGCCTCATTCTGCACTTCCCGCCAATTCGCCGGCGTGCCGCTCGATGATATTCGCAACGGACTGGTGCGAGATCGCGTCGGCGAATTCGCGATCTGGCGAGCGCGGCCTATTTCTTCGGGTAGCCATTGGTCGAGGTCCTTCGATCCGTGGTCAGGGCCTGGCCTGGCGGGCGCAATCCGCTGGGCCGGTCCGCCATTTTAGCAGCTCGCCGGCGTCGGCGCTGCAACCAGTCGTCGCGCTGATCAGTGATCAGCACGCCAGCTCCGCGCGATTAGCAGACCCCGTGAACCGCAGCGCCCTTGCCCCTGGTCGGTGTCCGACCGGCAGCAGGGTAGGACTTGCTCCGCGCCCGATTATGCCGGATCGTCGGCCCCATGTCGGCGCCCGAGATCAGCACCGTCAACCAGGTGCGCTTCCGCGTGGCCCGCGCGGAGAAAGACTGGCGGGACGCGCTGGAGCTGCTCCGCGCCGCCGCTGCTGCACCCGGCTACTCGGGCCCTGCTCTGGTCGAGTCCGTCGAGCGCATCGCCGCCGGCATCGCCGAGGTCCGCGCCCAGGTCAAAAACTGGCAGCTCGATGCGAACATTCGCCGCGCCTCGGGTTTGTCCTCTCTGATACGCTCGCGTTCGTCCTGGTCTTCCTGGCCGGTGTACCGAGCGAAAGTCGGTCGCAGGTTTTCCGGCAAGCCCGATTGGTCGAGGAATTTGGTGAGCTCTTCCCTCTGGCTGTTGGCGAGCGCGTTCATCGGGTAAATCACGATGGCGCGCGTGCGCGGCCCTTCGCCGGAGGCGCGTGCACGGATCGCCGCATCGATGATCGGTATGAAGAAGCAGAGGGACTTTCCCGAACCGGTCCCGGTCGTGACCGCGAAGCTCTGACGCGCCGTGGCTTTCGCGACGGATTGCATCTGATGCCGGTAAAGGGTGATTGATTGCCCGTCGACCCGAAAGACGCGCGCCACATCAGGATGGAGCGACCCATTTGCGACAAGCGCCTCGACCGAGGCGCCCCGCTCAAAATGTGGGTTGATGGTAATCAGCGGCTCGGGCCAAAAGCGCCGGCTCGCGTAGATCGCTTCAATTTGATCTCGGATGTCCTCGGCGCGGATTTGGGTGAAAGAACGAGCGAAGCTCGCGTAGTCCGCAACGAGTGTGCGATCCAGATCAAAGACATCCACGACGGCTATTGCTCCTCCAATTCACGGCCCGTCTAAGGACCCTCGACCCGATATTCCGATGGGTGGGGTGCCTTCTCAACAGGACGGGTTTCCCGATGGAAGGCACGAAACGGCTGCCTTTGCTCGAATGCTCCCAAGAGGGGTGGCACGCTCGCTGGCGGCCTTGCGGCAAATGTGTAGTAATCGTCGATCGGGGCTTGGCGCGCCCCGCTGCAGGCGGCCAATGTGATGACACCGTGATCGTCGGGTATCGTGATTTCGCCGTGGACAACGATCTAGCGGTCGAGTGGCAGCAGGTCGACGCTAGACGAGCGAAGAGTGGCGTGCAGTAGTACACACCCGCCGTGCCGAGAGCGTGCTCGCTCGCACTCGTGAACAAAGCTGCTGGTACGGGCCTCGCCGCCGCGTCTGCTCGACCCCTTCGATCAATCGACGCTACCGAAGTTGAACAAGTAGCCCAGGCTCAGGCATTGGGCAGCAGTCATCAAAGGCATCGCTCGCGTCCGGTCCTCGAGTTGCTTTATCAGCCGACAACCAATTGTTGCTCGACCCTTGCCGTCACGTCGGGATCAAGGTTCACCCAGATGACCGCTCCAGCCGGATGAGGGTACGGGACTGGTTTGCGCAGCGGTCGAGCGCCTTGCAGCACCCAAGCGGTGCTGTGTTTGAATTCCTTGCCAATCTCGCTTTCCGAAACCCGATGGTTGCCGACGCTCGCCTTAAGCTCTGGAACCGACAGCTTGGGGAAAGTGCAGACCAAATCGGCGACACCGATAACCATTTTTGACCCTTTCCTGATCAGCGCTATGCGCCCGCGCAAGAGGGTGTTGCGCGACCGCATCTCCCAAGTTTTCTCACCGGAAACGATGAGGCTGATCCACGGCTCATCGATGACCAAACCCTTCATTTTCTGGTCCATGGCATGCAATGGCGCAGAAGGTCAGCTGCCCGTCTTCGTCCAGCCCTGGCCAGGATGGGTGCGTAGGAAAGCCAGGAATTAGCCGCCGGAAAATCCCTCGTTCACGGATCCCCCTGTAGTGTCGCGTTTTACCGCCGGATCACGATATTCGCTCTCAAATTAATTAATTCTTGGCGGGCGAGAGGGTCACGAGAAAATTTCTCCCGGCGAGTTGCTCGCCAAGCGAGCCCGATTGGCGGGGTGACTGATCCTCAGGGCGCTCCCCCTTAGCTGAGGCCTGTTCTGAGGGGGTGCCCCTTCTGTTATAGACGGGAGATATTCCTTGGTTGGGGGTCGCTCCCGATCCCAACCTTGGCAAGGCCGCTCTATCCTGAGCGGCGCATCGGCTCCGTCGAAGTTTCCCTTTGGCGAACAGAATTGACCTTGATTTTCCTACGATTGCGCCACTCCAATTTCAGGGAAGTCCTACAATCAACGCACCTTGAGTTTCCGGAAGCGCGACCGCCAATTGCTGACACTGTGCGGACAATTCAAACGGTCGTCCCGACACTCGCCCTCTAAGCTATTGAAAATTGGCGCGCCCGAGAGGAGTCGAACCCCTAACCCCCAGATCCGTAGTCTGGTGCTCTATCCAATTGAGCTACGGGCGCGTGCCGAGCAGCCGAGCGGGTTGCGCGGGCTGCAGATAGCTACTCCAGCGGGTGGCGGCAAGCAAGGCGGATCAAAGGGCAGGAGCGAAGGCGTGCTTCATCGCGATGATCAACACCCGAGAATTGCCAAATTCATATCGCAAATATCTGAGCCGGTGAGCGGCCATACCAATGAGGTCGCCCGCGAGCGACAAAGTTTTGATAGATATTCAACCATAGGAAGGCGATTTGCTGCAGATTAGCTGCAGGTGTCGCGAGCCGCAATCGCCAATTCAACCGTTGGTGCTGCCGGCGGCTAAGCATCGGGGCTTGCTGGCCTCCTTCCGCCCGGGGACGAGATAGCGGCATGAGCTTTGAAACGTCAGCGGCCGACGGAATTTCGGTGGACAATCCGCAGACCCGCGCCTCGGTCATGCTGCTGCCCGGGCGTCATCGGCGCGCCGAGGGTGGACACCCCTGGATCTATTCGAACGAGGTGCGGATGGACGACGGCGCTAAGGCGCTATCGCCCGGTACCCTGGTCAACCTGCGGCAAGCCGATGGCAGCGCGCTCGGGGTCGGGATGTTTAACCCGCACAGCCTCCTTGCCGCCCGCCTCCTCGATCGCGACTGCGGTCGCGCAATCGACCGCCGCTTCCTCGCTCGCCGGATTGAGCGCGCGCTGAGGTTGCGCGAGCGGCTTTTCGAGACGCCATATTATCGGCTGGTCCACGCCGAGGCCGACGGGCTGCCTGGCCTTGTGGTAGACCGCTTTGACGGGGTTCTCGCCGTCCAGGCGAACGCCGCGGGCATGGCCCGGCTCGAGCCGCTGATCCTCGAGGCACTCGACTCATTGCTGACGCCTGTTGCCATCGTCTTGCGCAACGACAGCCCGGCACGGACATTGGAAGGATTGCCCCGCGAAACGCGGGTGGCCAAAGGCACGCTCACCGGGCCCGTGCTCGTCTACGAGAACGATGCCGTGTTCGGCGCCGACCTGCTCGGTGGCCAGAAAACCGGCTGGTTCTTCGACCAGCGCGACAACCGCCGGTGTGTTGCCGGGTGGGCACGCGACGCGCGCGTTCTCGATCTCTACTGCTTCACCGGCGGCTTCGCGGTCCAGGCGGCGCGCACCGGCGCCGGCGCGGTGCTCGGCGTCGACAGCTCGGAGCCGGCGCTCAGCCTTGCGGCCAATGCCGCAACGCGCAACGGGGTCGGCGAAATCTGCGGGTTCCGGCGCGGCGATGCCTTTGCCGAGACCGCCCGCCTCGCGGCCGCCGGAGAGCGCTTCGACATCGTCGTCGCCGATCCGCCGGCCTTTGCGAAATCGCGCAAGGAGGTGCCGGCGGCGCTGCGCGGCTACCGTAAGCTGGCGCGGCTCGCCGCCGCGGTGACCGCCAATCGTGGCTTGGTGTTTTTCGCTTGCTGCTCGCATAATGTCGGCGAACCGGAATTCGCCGAGGCGGTGAGACGGGGTCTGGGTGACGCGGGCCGCGACGGACGTATCTTGCGGATCGCGGGTGCCGATGCCGATCACCCGATCCATCCGGCATTGCCTGAGACAGCCTACCTCAAGGCAATGGCGTTGGCGCTCGACTGATCTCGCGAGCCGAGGGTGCCGGCAGGGTCAAGCGAAAGACCGTGCCGCTGCCGGTAGTTGAGACCAGGGTCAGCTCGCCGCCATGCGCCCGCGTCAATTCGCGGGCGATCGCCAGGCCGAGCCCGCTGCCGCCCGGTCGGGCCGAGCCGAAAAACGGCCGAAACAAATTGTCTTGCGCCTTCGGCGGGAGCCCGGGACCATCATCGGCGATGTCGATCGCGATCACCCCGTTCTCGCGCACGATCGATCGAGTCGAAGAGGCGTGGTGCAACGCGGCGCGCTTCGGGCGCGGCACTGACGGCAAGACCGTCGGTGACGAGTCGCGCCGTCGATAGGATACTGCGCAATTTCCCCTGCCAGCAGGGGAATTTTTTTGTGGGGCTCCAAAAACGGCCAAGGATCGTCCGAAAGGTACGTGGACTCAAAGCGTTAGGTGTAATTGCCGGCTTGCTCCGGTAGCGGAATTGGCAGGGGAATTGGCAGGGGAATTCGGCAGCCGGATGTCGTCACTCGCAAAATCTCCATTCTCTCTTTGCCGGGGCTTTTTCAGTCGGATCGCTATATTGCTAAGATGGCATAATATGACAATTTGTCAAGCCGGCTGCAAACCCAGCGGCCGCCGGCGCGCTCGCGATCGGCATGGCGAGCCTCTTGCAAAACGCCCCGGCACATGCCGATTCCGCCGACGAGGCGGCGGTCGACAAGGCGGTCGAGGCGCTGCGAAAGGCGTTGCTGGATGCCGATTAGACTACGAACCCGGCCTGCTCGCAGCGTGAAAGAAGGCCCATGATCCGCTCGGCCTGCCGGTCCGTTGGGACCATCCTTGGGAGGTTCTTGGCTGGAACCAGGGCTCTTTCGTCCTCCGAAAAAAGAAGGTTCCGCCGCCGGGCGTAAGATTCCAATACCTGCCAGAACACAGCGTCCTTTTTCATCACTTCTGTGATGGCTCCCAGTCCCCGATCAATCCGGCTCTCATCGCGAGCGAATTTACGAGCTCCTTTCTGATCGTCGGCATCGATCAACCTGGTGCGGAACGCGGGTAATTCCTGCACCTCCGATTCCAGCGCACGCTTGCGACCGGCTTGTTGTTTCGCCCATTCGCCTATGTTCTGGCCAGCCTGCGGCGGCGATCGAAGGAGTCCGGCCATGGCTTTTGCGATAACCAGGATTTGCTGATACAGCACGTCATCAGCTGACTGCGAGGTCCAAATCCTGGACCAGTCGAGGGTTCCACCGTCCGACGAATCCCGTGCGAGCTTTGCCAGCCGGGCAAGGGTGTCCGCAACGATCTGCGCCCGATAACCACCGTCGTACCATGCGGCATTCGACACGAGCCCTTCAGCGGTCTTGAACAGGATCACGCGTGCCACCGCGCCCCGGAACCAGTCGTCGCCGTACAGCAACCGCCTGTTCTCGTCAGCCCACTCCTTCGCGATCCGGTTCGCGAACTCGACAAAGCTCTTTTCGGCTCCTCTGCATGCGATATCCGGCAGCAGCTCGAAGCAGGTTTCAACCTTTGCCAGATCCGTCTTCTTGATGACCTGCTTTCTGGGATTCAACCGCAGGAAGCGCTCTTTGTGCGCCGCCGTAAGCCCAGCCTGTTCGTTCAGGTGTTGGCCGCGTGCCCGCTCGTAGAACCAGTGCGTCTGCACTTGCGAGCCGCCGACGCTCGGCGCGAGGACCCGGCGCGAGATTTCCTCGATGCGTCGGTGAAACTCATGATTGGCGAAGAAGTCGCTGGCGCGGACCGGATTCTGGCTGTTCGCGTAGCGCGAGATGCGGGGGATCATCTCGCCAGCGAGATCGGCCGGCACGACGGACAGCTTCATCGGAACAAAGACGTTGTCAAGCGGCTCCTTCCGCTCGCGTCGCGCCGTCGCCAGCGATGCGGTCGTCTGTGCTCCGTTGACGATTTGCAGGTCGGTGGCCTGGGTCAACAGCAAGATACCGTCAGGTCCCGTTTGCAGGCACACGGTGCAAGCTGTCGCCGCGATCCCATTGTTGTAGGCAAAGAACTTCTCGGGCTCTCTGGCGAGAGTGTTCGCTATCCCCCTGTTCACGTTGCCGACGCGGCCAAGATACGTCCTGACGTTGCCTTCCAGCAGCCGCCCGCCGTGACGAATATAGATGTCGGCGAGCGCCGCCGCCGGTATCACCGTGAGGTAGGCGTCATAACCGGCCTCGCCGACCGCAGCGCGCAGGACCGGCAATCCTCCCTGCGGCAGATCGCCAAACTCGACGACGAGGTCGTCCCTGGCGTTTCGGGCTTCGTGGATGCGCTTGAGCCGGGATATATCCCAGATTTGAAATGTGAGCGGCACCCCCTCGTGCGTCACCTCCGGCGTGATCTCGCGCACGCGTTCGCTCAGGCAATGGTCAGTTACGACATGCGCTCGCAACGCTGTCGGGAGGGCCTCCGACTGGATGCGGCGGGCGAGCGCCCATAGGGGCCGGCTTTCCTCGATGTTCCCGCCGAGCCAGCCCGTGCGCGCCTGCTCGAACACCCCGACCACGTGGTTGAACCCCTGGTCGCGGGCCTCGGTACGCGTCAGAACAGACGGCATCGCCGCGCTGCCATCATGAACGGCGACGAACAGGTGCAGCGAATCGTCCGCCTCGTCATATGCGTAGGCATCGATCTCGAGCTTCCGGCCACGGTGCCCGATCAGCGCCTCCGGACAGGGCTCGGCGTCAGGCACTTCCTGTGCCTCCCGCAGCCGCTCAAGAAATTCGGCCACGAAGGCTTCCCTTGCCCCGGACGACTCCGTTTCCGCTCTTGACGCCGCGCAGGCGAGAAGATCGGCGCGAAATTCCTCCTCGGTCATGTTCTATCCTCAACGCCCGCATCGCCTGCGTTCAGCGCGGGTGGTAATGCGATCTCGTAATCCGCTTCCAACACGCCGTCTGGAACCGTGGCGCGGATCAGCCGCGGGAAGGCGGCGTCGACTGCATGATGCTCGATGCCCATAAGCCGAACCGCAAACCTGTCATGGTCCGGGTGCTCGTGCCAGCCCGCGGCAGCAAGCCGGCTATCGAATTCGTTCAGGGCGAACGGCTCGGAGACCAGCTGGTCGCGCAACCGGTCAATCAGGCGGGTTGCCGTTGTTGCGCCATCAGCATCAACCCCGGTCTGATCCAGCCGGACTACCGCCAGGACCAGCGTATCGGCGCCGGGGTCAAGCTGACCCAGGCCATTGATGCGGCACGAGTTGACACCCCTCGGGAGTGCCTTGGCCTCGACCCGCTGACCGGTAGGCAACGTGAAATCCTGCGCGGCGCCGAAAGGGCCGTTCCACGATGAGACAGCGTCGATCGCCGAGAGTGCAGGCATCAAATCGGTTTCGAGAACGAACAGCTCGCCGATGAGGCCGCGCAGCTCCGGCTCGGAAAGCCCTCGCAGTTCCCCTTGGAGCAGCTTTCGCCATCTGTCGACGCGGGAGAGGATCACCGCCCCTGCTGCGTCGTCCCCGACATTCGCCCGAGTAAACACGATAATGTCGCGGCAAAGGCCGGCGAATACCGCCTGCAACGTCCGACCTTCGATCGACAGCCGCAACCACCAGCGACCGTCGGGACGCAGCCCACGATCCATGTGGAGACTTCGCAGCGGCCGAGGCTCGGGTGGTTCGCGGTGACTGAACAGAACCAGGCCGTACTGGTCGGGAGGATCGAACTCGGCGTACAACTCCAGCGGGTGTGTTGAATCAACCCGCCGGTGGACGTGACTGGTGCTGGTCCTCAGCGATTGCCAAAGCTCCTCAATCGTCGCGGTCGTCATCGTCCGCGAGCGGCTCATCATCGTCGAGATCGACGGGAAACAGTTGGGCCTGGGCGACCCTATTGAGACGGTACCGGACCAGGCGACTCTTCGAGCTCGCGTCCTCCTTGCCCGGAAAATGCAGCCCCAGCGCGGGAAGTATCAGCCCCGATCGATAGGGTCTCTCGGTATCCTTGTCGTGCTTGTCGTCCCGGATGACGCCAGAAATGAGGTAGATGAGCAGAAGCGGGGGCTGCATCTTCTCCCGGCAATCGACCGCTTCTCTATCGCGGCCAGTGTCAAGCCTCCCCCTAATTAGCTCAAGCTGTCACCCTTTTGCGCTTCGGCTAATGAGGCCACACGGGGCTCTTGCTTCTCTTCGAGGTCGGCGCCAAGTCGCCTCATGATGGGATGAGAAGGATGGGGAGGTACAATCTTTCAAGCGTCCTTGCCGGTGATCAGCGGCAAGATCGGCGGTCATTACGAACTCACCCCACCCGTCGTCCCCGTGAGGACATTTTTCTGCCGGAGCAGAACGTGTTATCTGCTTGCCTGCAATTTTTCCTGCGTTCTCCGCCGCCGGTTCAGGCAACCATAGGAACGGCGGCGCTGTCCTTGCTCCAGCGGAACTCGCTACCATCGACCCACATCCGGTGCAGAACCACGGCTAGGCGCCTGGCGACCGCGACGATGGCTCGACGTATCCCGCGCCGCTGAGCCACCCGCATGCCCCACGCCTTCAGCCACGACCATTTCCTGCTGCGGGTAAGCAGTGAGTGTGCGGCCTCGTAGAGCATCGTGCGCAGCAGGGCGTCGCCACATTTGGACACCCCGCCATCATAGTCGATCTCGCCGGACTGGTAGCGCTTCGGCGTCAGGCCGACATGCGCGCCGACCGCCCGGGAATGGACGAAGCGTTGCGGCTGGTCGACCGTCGCACGGTAGGTCAGCGCAACGACCGCGCCGACCCCTGGGGCGGTCATCAGCCGTCGGCACACCGGGTCGCCGCGGACCGTGTCGAGCAGCATCTTGTGCAGGACGGCGAACTGCTGGCGCATGACCCGGCGGACGTTGAGCAGCGGCTCGGCGATCGCGGCCAGCCCAGGAAAGCCCTCGACGAGTTCGCGGACCCGCGCCTCGTATCGAGAGCCACTGACGACGCCTACTCTCAAACCGAAATTGCGCAGCGTGCCGCGCAAATCGGACTCCACGTCCAGCAGCTTGCGCTGAAGGAGCTTGCGGCTGGTCAGCAGCATGCGCTGTTCCTGGGCAACCAGCGTCTTTACATGCACCGGCTTGAACAGGCCGACCCGCATCATCTGCGCGATCCCGCGCGCATCGTTGCGGTCCGTCTTGTTGATTTGCTGCGCCGTCAGCAAAGCCTTCATGTGCCGCGTCTCCACGCAGATTACCGGCAGCTCGGCCGCCGTCAAAGCATTGACCAGCCACTGCGACAGCGGGCCGGCCTCGATCCCGATCCGGCCGAAGGTCGCGCCGAGCGAGGTCAGAAGGGCGATGATATCCTCCGGCTCGGTCCGTACTTTCTGTTCCAAGATCACCTTGCCGGCATCGTCGACAACGCACACCGACGTTTCCTTCACCGACACATCAAGACCAACGAAATGCGCCATCTCATCGCTCCTTCCTCGATGCTCGAGGTCGCGCCGACCTCGATCCACTCATCGTCGCAGAAGGGGATGCGCACTCATCATCCAAGCGTGAGCCGCAGCCGCCGCGATACACCATCTTTGAACTCGCCACCAGAAGCGGCTCGTACCTCTGCTATTTCCTCGGCCGACAAACCATGCCGTACATCTCGTGGGCTCCCGACCCGCGAACCCCGTGCGGAGACGACGATCGAGCCGGGCACCCTCCCCGGAGCGACTTGGCGCTTTATTGACGTGATGGCCAAGTTCGGAAGCGATGTGAACTGGATGGCGCTTCCTTGCCCCGTCGTCACGACTCCTACGGTCCACCGGCTGAGAAAATCCATGTCGTCGCGAGAAGGCAGGTCGCGCAGAAATTCGGCGATGGCGTCGCCCTGGTAGTCGTGATTGAGCGGGTGGACGACGAAATCGTCGATGAACGTCGCTATTCGGTCAACCGGCACGTCATGCCAGAGGACGGCCCCGCGATGCGGGGACTCGACCGGCAAACCACGAGAACTATTGAGATCATTGCAAAGCCTTTCCACCAGCTCGTAGTTCTGCCGGTTGCGCCGCTCATCGGCGTACAGGTACGTGGACTCGATCATGCGGCCGATGAGCGATATGCCTCGGGCTTCGGCCGTGACATCGACGCCGCTCGCCATCTTGTTGCGAGCCGTTATCAGCAGCGTATCTGGATGAGTACGCACGCGCAGACCGAACTCTTCTGGCGTCGCCTGCCTCCGTCGCATCCTCGCGAAATCGCGTTTGAGGTCTCCCGTCGCCTCGGTTACGTGCCGATACCAGCCCTCAGCTTCGGCGGTCACCCATACCCGACAAAGGTCGTTGTATCCGTCGCGATAGCCGAACCACCGACCCATCTGGAGCAGCGTATCGTACGTGAGAGCATTCCGGAGGAAGTAGCTCGTCGAAAGACCCTCAAGCGTTAAGCCTCGCGAGAGGCTATTGCCACCGACCGCAATCACACGAACCCCTGGCGGAGCCGTCACCTTCGAGTAATCTAGAGCCGCCGCTCCCTTCGTCTGATTCACCGGCTGGACCACAATGGGCGAGATCGCCTCGTGCAGTGCCGCGAGAACTTCGGGCCACGCAAAACCGCAGTTCACGAATTCCGTCGCGAAGCTCTGGGAGAGGCCGGCGATCTCCGAACTGGAGCTTTCAGCTCTCGCGGGTGACAACCTGCCGTAGAGGCGGACCGCTCGCCGGATCTCATCGAGTGTTACATCCAACGCATCGGCCAAAAGGTCGTCACCGAGCATTTCGTCGGTCGACGCGGGGTCGATGAAGATGTTTGCGAACGGGGTGGCGGTGAAACCGACGTAGCTCGATCGCCGGAAAATTTTGAGGAGGTCCCGGATTGCCTTGTTTATCGCCGTTGTCTCCGTCGGGTTCGGCCGGGTGTTGATCGAGGCGTTGTCTGCCTCGTCGTCGATCAGGAACATCGGAACGTCGATCTTGCCATGCCTGTCAGCATTGCGTGCCTTGAGCCATCCGGCCAGGCGCTCCAAGACGGCCTTGTTCTTCTTCGAGACCACCAGCACGGGCTCCCGGACTGCATCGAGCGAAATTCCGAGAGCAGAGGCAGTGTTTCTGCGAAAATCGCTATCGCGCGACGTGAAGACGATCCCGTCGCGACTCCCGTTGATCGAGCCAACCCCGATGCGGCTCTTATGGCTTACCTGGCCCCCGGTGGTCAGAAAATCGCGGCTGTCGAATCCTACGAAGGCGGCATCCAGCCGCTCCTGGGTCTGCCGGCGCACGTTCTCCAGCATGCCCGTCAGCAGGATCACCATTCGGTATCCTGCGTCCGCTGCTTTGTTGACCAGTGCGGAATACGAAGCCGTCTTCCCCGACTGGACATCGCCGACGACCAAGCCTCGCCGTTTCCACGCGCCCGGCTTCTCGGGATTGCCCATAAGATCGAGCAGCTCATCGTTGGCTCATCTCGGGTTACCAACTACTCGCGGCGAAAAGAGGTTGGTTTATGTCGCCGTTTCTACGAATCAAATTGATGTTCTATCTCCCGCTCGTCGTAATGCTAAACTAATCATGGGAGATGTGCGAATCGATGATCTTCCTTGAGACCTATACCTTCTGGAGCGATGAGGGATTTCCCAGTCCGCTCCTCGTTTCGCTCAACTTCACGTGTTTCGATCAATACCGATATAGGTTATAAACTGCCGGTTTTCTGGATGGCAGGTTTCGGATCCCCGACGTCGGCTGTTAGCTAATCCCGTGAGCAAGGCTGTCTTCACTACAAAGAGTGACCCGACGTACGACGATCTGCCGGAATTCCGATACCACTTTCCTCGTACCTATTTGCGTCAAGTCGAGGCGGCGGTGGGGGACTGGATCATTTATTATGAGCCGCGCCGGACCAGTGGCGACCCAGCAGTCGCGGAGGTCGCCAAGCCTACTTCGCTGCTGCCCGTGTGACGTCGATCCAGCCGGATCCGGCCGTCTCCGATCACTTCTACGCCTTCGTCTCTGATTTCCTCGAATTCGATCGACCAGTGCCGTTCAGGTATGGAGACCACTATTACGAAGCCGGGCTGCGGCGGGCGGATGGCGGCACCAGCAGAGGGGCCTTCGGCCGCGCTGTGCGTTTAATCGCCGACGCGGAATTCGACTTGATATTGAAAACCGGCTTTGAAACCCTCCTTGCCCCTGCACCTGGTGCTGATCTGGAGCTTGCCGGCTTCGCGGACGAGCCAGCCATATTCGACCGCCCCGTTGTCGAACGCGTAATCTCGCGGCCTTTCCGTGATGCGGCTTTCTCAGGCGCTGTGAAGTCCGCCTACCAGAATACCTGCGCAGTTACTGGGCTCAGGATCCTCAACGGTGGCGGCCGGAGTGCAGGCTGCGCACATCCGGCCGGTAGCGGCATCAGGGCCAGACTCCGTCCGAAACGGTCTGGCTCTGTGCGGCACGATCCACTGGATGTTCGATCGTGGGCTTATGTCCCTTGATGATGACTACACGATCCTCGTGGCCCAGGGCCGCGTTCCAGAACCCGTCCTCAGGCTCGTGAACCGTGACGGCAGGCTCAAGCTACCGGAGCGGCCTGAATTTCGGCCACATTCTCAATTTCTTCAATTCCATCGGGAGACAGTGTTCAAGGGTTAACCATCAGGGAAATTCTGGGCAAATCCTTGCTCGCGATCCGGGCGATGCTCCTTGGCGAGATTCGCAACATAAACTTGATCCTCGCGTCACCCGAATGCACGAACCACACCTGCGCCAAGGGCGGGAGGCCCCGGGACGAGGGGAGCCGACTGTCCGCTCGTTACGTCCTCCTGTTCGCACAGCAGCTCAAGCCGCGATGGATCGTTCTTGAGAACGTGATCCAAATGCGGTGGTGGCATGGGTACCACCCGTTGATGGAGGAGATTCGGGACCTAGGATACCACGTGAGATCGCAAGTCCTGGACGCCGCGGATTTCGGAGTTCCGCAGACGCGGCGTCGGTTGTTCGTAGTTTGAGACGCGGGATCACCCCCGCACCTATAAGAGCCCCCGCCACGACCTGGAGAGCCGCGCGAGAGATTCTGCATCCTCCGGGAATGTGGCACTCGCGACCGCTCTATACCGAAAGGCGGGCCGTGCCGACGATGGAGCGGGCCGATCGGGCGACCAAGGCTCTCGGACGCGGTGTGCCGTTCCTGGTGGTATACTACGGATCTGATGGCGCAGGAGGCTGGCAGAGCCTCGATCGGCCACTGCGGACTCTTACAACACTGGATCGATTTGGCCTCGTCACTTGGGAGCGCGACACGGCGATGCTCCGGATGCTCCAAGTGCCGGAACTGAAGCGCGCCATGGGGTTTGACGACCGGTTTCGGGTCGATAACGGGACGCGTCGCGACCGGATCCGATTACTGGGGAATGGCGTGTGTCCACCCGTGATGGAAGCCGTTGTGCGCTCATTGACACAAGAGTTGCGATTGGGTTCAGAGCCACTTCGGGACGACTCACCTCTATCAACGTAGACCACAAATGGTCCACCCGGCGTCGCCGGAGACCGCCTACCTCAAGGCAATGACGTTGGCGCTCGACTGATCTCGCGAGCCGAGGGTGCCGGCAGGGTCAAGCGAAAGACCGTGCCGCTGCCGGTAGTTGAGACCAGGGTCAGCTCGCCGCCATGCGCCCGCGTCAATTCGCGGGCGATCGCCAGGCCGAGCCCGCTGCCGCCCGGTCGGGCCGAGCCGAAAAACGGCCGAAACAAATTGTCTTGCGCCTTCGGCGGGAGCCCGGGACCATCATCGGCGATGTCGATCGCGATCACCCCGTTCTCGCGCACCGCGGCGAAGCGCAGCTGGCGCGCGCCGGCCTCGACCGCATTGCGGGCGAGGTTCAGCAATACTCGGTAGAGCTGATCGCGGTCGGCCTCGATCACGAGGTCGGGCGGGATCGCGCATTCGATCGCCATGCCGTCTTCGGAGAGCTCGAGATCTGGGGCGACTTCGTCGATCAGCGATGCGAGGGGAAAACGGCGCGGCGCCAGGGGTGGAGCGCCCTCGCGGGAAAAGTCGAGGGTGCGCGTGCACAACGCGACGGCACGATCGATCGAGTCGAAGAGGCGTGGTGCAACGCGGCGCACTTCGGGCGCGGCACTGGCGGCAAGGCCGTCGGTGACGAGCCGCGCCGTCGACAGGATACTGCGCAGATCGTGATTGATCTTGGTCACCGCGGTTCCCAGCGCCGCCAGCCGCGCTCGATGGCCGAGGGCCTGGCGAACGGTCCGTTGCAGCACCGCCAACTCGCGCTCGGCTACACCGATCTCGTCCCGCCTGCCGCTCGCCGCAATCATCCGTGAGGCGTCCTCGGGGTCCTCGCGAAAATTCATCATATTGGCGGTGATCCGGCGCATCGGGCGAACCAGCAACCACTGGAGGCTGACATAGACGAGCGCCGCGGCAACCAAGGAGATCACGATCGACAGCTCGAGGATGCGGACCCCGAAATCCCACATCTCACCGCGCAGCGGCGCTTCGTCGAGCAGCACCTCGACCGTCTCTGCGCTGTCTGTCGTCGACGGGCCGAGAACACGCAATATCCGGGTGTCGTTGCCGAACAAGGTGCGGAAGGAGCCCCGGATGGCCAGCAGGATGTTCGGGCGGGTGAGATCGATGGTGGCGTCAGGTGTTGGCGAATTGACGCTTTCGAGCCGCAATACCGTACCGTTCGGGCGATAAAGCGCGAC
>Ga0210402_10002600_pt1 | contig 17472 bp, 13 predicted proteins | sample IncBWC7MmetaG_FD_161055 | JGI IMG/M metagenome (GOLD analysis project Ga0210402, IMG submission 161055) | Forest soil microbial communities from Barre Woods Harvard Forest LTER site, Petersham, Massachusetts, United States - Inc-BW-C-7-M | ecosystem: Environmental > Terrestrial > Soil >... | reverse complement strand
GTTAAGGCTCGGAAGAAGATCCCCCCAGCACCCCGGGCTTCTCTGAATCCTCAAGAAATTCGGTCACAGAAACAGTAGGAAAACATCAAATCAACAGGGAGATTTGCGTGAAAACTAAAACTGTTTCGATTCTAGGAATCGTTTTCCTTTTTGGAAGGATGGCGTTTGCGCAGGACAGTCCAAAAGCGGAAATCACGGGTTTCTACTCCTATTTTCGCTTTAATCCCGAGAACAGTGGAACCCTCAGCAGCCATTCGCTGCCTGTGCAGGTCGATTACGTGCTTACCCGGTTTGGCAACGGATTTACCTCGGGAAACCAGAATCAGAGCAACTTCCGCTACCAGGCGGGCATTCAATTCCGGTTCTAACCACTACGTAGAACCGGCTTCGTCGTGTGAGGCAGCAGGACTCGAGGGGAACCACCCCTCCCATCGAGTCCTGCGGTTGCGACAATTCCGCGTGTTGCGATTCGAAGGAGGAGTGAACATGAACGAGAAAATAAGTGTTCCGCGCTCAGCTGCAAAATCCACATCACATAGCGAAAGAAAGTACGTATTGGAAGATGTATTCTGGGTTCCCATCAGCAATTGCGGTCACAGCAGTTCTACTTCCTCTGCCCTCGATGCGCCATGCGCGGAAAAACTCGACACCCGCGAAGTGTCAAGCTCGGGCAAGACTGAGTTAGTCTTTGCCAACAATCATCGATAAGAGTTGAGCTTTTTTGTCCTGCGAGTCGAAGCGGCCTCTCAGGTATGCTCGTGACATGCGAAATTCATCCGTCATAGTGCTTTATGTCTTCCTCATACTGCTGGCTGTATTTGTGGTGTCCGTCGCGGACTCGACGGGACAAGAGGCCCCTATCGACCCGGAAGAGCGCCGGATAGTCGAAACCGTCCTTGGAGATGTAATACAGGACATAAAAAGCAACTATTACGACCCGAAGTATCACGGCGTTGACTTGGATGCCCTTTTCCAGCAAGCCAAAGAACGCGTTAAAGCAGCAAAGACCTACAACCAAGCCCTCGCCATAGTCGCGTGGGTTTTAAGACATCTGGATGATTCACACACGTTCCTGGTACCGCCTCGGCGAACGCACAAAAGAATCTATGGTTATGGCTACGCGATGATAGGTGACGAATGCTACATCGTCGCCGTCCAACCCGGTAGTGATGCAGAAAAAAAAGGCTTGAAAGTTGGAGATCGCGTACTCTCAATTAACACCATTGTCCCCACCCATGACAATCTTTGGGAGATCGGTTATCTGTTCCGTGTTTTGCGCCCACAGCTGGCCGACGAAATCGTCCTTCTCAGTCTCGATGGCACGCAACGCACCTTGATGGTGAGCCCCAAGATGGCTGCGGAGCAGTACAGCGTAATTGGACGAATCTCTTGGAACGACAGGCCCCCACAGGAATCCCCTCAGCGCTCGCATGCCCTTGGTAAATCAGTGATCATCTGGAATTTCCCCACCTTTATGGTGAACGAGGAAGCCGCAGATAAGCTGGTTGCAGATTCCGGCAACTATCCGGCAATGATTCTGGACTTACGGGGAAACGGCGGAGGCGAGGAAAAGACATTGCTGCGTCTGATTGGGAACGTCATGGATCACAATGTGACTGTCGGCGCGAGGGTAATGCGGAAGCCGAACCCTCCGTTGGTCGCCAAGTCGCGCAGCAAGAAGGCGTATCAAGGAAAGATTATTGTCTTGGTGGATAGCCGTTCCGCTTCCGCTGCAGAAATCTTTGTGCGAATCATGCAGTTAGAGCGTCGTGCCACCGTTGTCGGAGACCGGACAGCTGGCAGCGTTATGGAAGCTCGCTTTTATCCGCATCACTTCCCAAACAGCTCGTACAGCGCTCCCCCAGACTATGGCGCGGAGATTAGCCAAGCGGACATCTTGATGCCGGACGGGAAAAGCCTGGAACACACCGGCATCATTCCCGATATCAAAATGGTGCCGACAGGGAGCGATCTTGCTGCTAATCGCGACGTGGTACTTTCCTATGCCGTGCATCTTGCAGGTGGCGACCTGTCCCCGGAAGAGGCTGGGAAACTTTTTCCCGTCCAAGGGCCAAAGTAGTAGCTCCAACGGAAGGACGTGGCAATCTCGGTCCGTCAGTGAATCTACGATTTTGCAAATTATCATGCGTCCCATCATTCAAGTGTCTGGAGTCCGCAAGACCTACGGCCCAACGGTAGCTATCGACGAGGTGTCGTTTGAGGTCAACGACGGCGAGATATTTGGTTTGATCGGGCCAAATGGCGCGGGAAAAACTACCACGATGGAGTGCATCGAAGGTCTGCGCACGCCCGACCGGGGCAGCATCTCGGTTCTGGGTCTTGATCCCTTTCGACAGGTCTACAAGCTGCAGGACCGTATCGGGGTTCAGCTCCAGCAGGCGCAGTTGCAGAAGCGGATCAAAGTGTGGGAGGCGGTAGACCTCTGGGCTTCGCTTTACCAGAAGAAAGCGACAGACGGTGAACGCCTACTCGAACAGCTCGGCCTCACTGACAAGCGGAACGCATGGTTTATGACCCTCTCCGGAGGCCAGAAGCAACGCCTGTTCATTGCCCTTGCGCTGATCAACGATCCGGAGGTGGTGTTTCTCGACGAGCTGACCACCGGGCTGGACCCGCAGTCGCGGCGGGCAATCTGGGATCTGGTGCGCGGCATCCGCGAGCGCGGCAAGACGGTCTTTTTGACCACTCATCTGATGGAGGAAGCCGAACGGTTGTGCGACCGGGTAGCAATCATCGAGCACGGACGGATCATCGACATCGATAGGCCGGATAAGCTCGTCGACCGGCATTGCCCTGAACGGACAGTCGTTCTCGCGACAGCCAATCCGCTCGCTGAAGAGCGCTTTAGGTCGATCCTGGGAGTGGAGACAGTAACCCGGATTGACTCGCAATTCACCATTCGCGGCCGCGGCGATGACTTGGTCACCGAAGTCATTCACTGTCTGTCAGAGAACCACATTCGAGTCTCTGATTTCCGCACGATTCTTCCCAATCTTGAAGACGTTTTTCTGAAACTAACTGGTCACTCCATTCGCGAGTAGGAACGAGAATGATGCTGCGTGGGCTCTGGAAACTGACTTGGCTTGAGATCAAGATCTTCATGCGCGAGCCGATGGGTGCGTTCGGCGCCATCGTTATCCCCGTTCTGGTTTTCCTCGTGGTGGGCCGGATTGTCGGCGGCAGGCTTGAGCCGCCCACACTCGCCGCCAACAGTTTTATCCACGTGGGCCTCCCAGTTCTTGCATCGCTTTTGATTGCCATCAACGCAGTGATTTCGCTCGTCACCATTATCTCCATCTACCGCGAAGGCGGCATTCTCAAGAGGCTCCGCGCTACGCCGCTGCGCCCGCAGACCATCCTTACCGCCCAGGTGATCGTTAAGCTGATACTCACCGCGGCCACACTGGCCTTGATGGTGCTGGCTGGCAAACGCTACTATCCGGTTGGCGTTCATGCTCCATTGTTCTCGTTTACGATCGCGCTGTTGATCAGTACTTGGAGCATCCTGTCGATCGGTTTTCTTATTGCCAGCATCGTTCCCACAGCGCGTTTTGCGCAGCTGATCGGCGGTTTCATTATGTACCCGATGGTCGGTTTCTCGGGACTCTTCGTGCCCGTCGAAGCGCTGCCGCCAGTGCTCCACGCGGTGGCCCGAGTGCTGCCGCTAACCTATGCCGTGACGCTTCTCCAGGGAATCTGGAACGGCGACGCGTGGTCGGCGCACGTCGGCGACGTAGCAGCATTGGCAGTAGTTTTTGTGGTTTGCACCGCTCTTTCTGCAAAGGTGTTTCGTTGGGAGTAACCGGGGTCGGCAGTCTGGTTCTGTCTCGCGAGAATTGGGCTGCCGGTGCCAGACCAACCCAAACTAAAATTTCCCTCGCCTGATTAACGACAAATCAGATGGGACGCGAACAAAATTGCGAAGGTGAAATCGGTTGGTTTCTACCATGGCGGCGATGAACTCTACGAACTCAAAAGCGTGCCGGGCATGTCCGCAAACCGAGTTGCCGTCGATGCGGGATTTACAGAGATCCCCGTCCGTTCCATTCACGAGCATAGGAGAGCGCATCCAGCTAGAGCAATCCGAGATGATCCGGATACTTCGCTTGCAACGAGCTCACCAGAACCTCAAATGCCGGAAGCTCGCGTAGATTCTTGAGCCACGGGTCTTCTAGAAAAAAAGGCCAGCATGCGAAGCCGCTGCTGACACTCCGCTGCAACCATTCGAAGGCAGCTTCGCGGCGCTCCAGGACGGCAAGGATGCACGCGAATTGATAATAACTGTGATGGGCGTGCCCGAAGGATTTGGGTATCGCACAAGCCCTGGTTAGGCAGTCCAGCGCTTTTCCTTCTTTCCCCGTCATGGCGTAAAAAAGGCCTTGCAAACTGGCGATCAGCGGTTCTTCGGGTAAAAGCTGGTACGCTTCGTCGAGGAGAGTTTTGGCTTCCTTCCATTCGCCGGTCATCATTGCCAACTGCGGCGCAAAGTAGACGGGATATTTGTTGCCTGGATTTTCTGCGCGCCACGCGTCGATTTCTTCCTGAGCTAGGTCAAATTCTCCACTCCATAGATACACTTGCGCGATACTGTGACTGACCGCCTTTCGGGGATGGAAGGGGCGCCCTCTCTCGTACATCGCACGCGCGTGATCGAGAAGACCGATGTGCGCGAGGATGGTGCCGAGGCGATTGTAGGCTTGAGGCTGATTATTCTGAAGAGCCAGGGCCCGCTTCAGTTCGGCAATCGCTTCGACATGCTGGAAGTTTTTTGACGGTCCCCAGAGAAGAAAGGCGCTGGCGACGTGGGCCTCGGGCAAATCGGGATCGAGTTCGAGAGCGCGGCGGCAATGAAACTCTGCCTTCTCCAGCCACTCGCTTGCCGGATCGAGTTCAAAGTGGCGCGTGGCGCAGACCAGAGAGAGGGCGGCATGACCGAGCGAAAAGCCGGGGTCTCGCGTTACGGCATTGCTGAGACGAAGAGCGGCTTCTTCGAGCGAGCCTGGATCGCCGGAGGAGCTGAGGCGGTAGCCGCGCATGAATTCGGCGTACGCCATGGGGTCTTTGCTGTGACGCGGATGGCGTTGGAGAACAACAGGGGCCACGGGGCGGTTCAATGACAGGGCGATCTGCCTGGAAATTTCGTCTTCGAGTTCGGTGAGGCGGCTGAGGTCGAGATCGCGCTTTCGTGCAAAGCACGGGTTCTGCGTATGAGTGTCCAACATCTCCAGCGAGAGGCGCCATTGGCCCTTGGACATTTGCATTGCGCCGTGGACGACAAAACGGACGCCGAGACGGGAAGCGGTTTCCGAAACAGAAGCCTCAACAGGGAGATTCATGACTGCGGAGATCGGCAGAACGTCAATGCCGGGAAGATTGGCGAGGCGCGTGATGAGTGCATCGGCAAATCCGAGACAAACGCCGTGGTCATCGGCGGGCTTGCCGAGGAGGAGCAACGGTAAGATGGCAAGTGAGGAGCGCTCGCTCGAGCTGCGCTCTCGCTCTGGTGTGGCGGCATGCATGGCGCCCGACCCAAAGCCAGGTGACGGAAAGTGCGCATCGATCACACGAAGGGGGCCGACGAAGCGGTAGCCTTTGCCGACGACGGTTTCGACGAAACGTCGTTTAGCGGGGTCGTCACCCAGGGCGGCGCGGATTTTTCGGATGATGTTATTGATGTTCGGCTCGGTATCGAGGAAGAGATCCGAGCGCCACAATTTTGCGATGATTTCATTGCGCGAGACGAGCTGTTCCCGGCGGCTGACCAGAAAGATCAGCAGGTCCATGGGCTTTTTTTCGAGTCTGACGCGATGGCCACGGCGACGAAGCTCGTAGCGGCCAAGGTCGAGTTCCAAGCCAGTTTCGGGCGGGCTCTTGCGGCGCATCAGGTCCTCAATAGCACTTTATTTGCGCGGTTTCAGTAGCTTATGCCGATAGGGAAAAGATATGCAACCGGTATTCACTCTGCATTGTGGCGAGCCTCCGCAAGCGGCATCATTTCGCTCGTTCGACTTTGAGCAACGGAGGCTCACACATGAAACGTTATTTGTCCCTTGCAGTGGCAGCAGCTGGATTGTTGGCAGGAGCGGGAGTGCTTGTCACCCGTGCTGCAAACGAACATTCTCACCAGATAAACGCGTTCACCCCGGATACGATTCCGTGGGGACCGGCGCCGCCGGTGGTGCGGCCAGGCGCGCAGTTCGCGGTGCTTGAAGGTGACCCGACGGCAACCACAGGCGACTTCACGGTTCGGCTGAGGATGCCGGATGGGTTCCGGATCTCGCCACACTTCCATCCGAACCGGGAAAACGTGACGGTGATTTCCGGCACGTTCAAACTTGGAATGGGCGATGAATTTGAAACCAACAAAATGAAAGCGTTCACCGCAGGGAGTTTTGCGTTTCTCGATCCCGACATGCACCACTTCGCGATGGCTTGCGGAGAAACGATTGTGCAGGTGCATGGGCAATCGCCGCTGCAGTTCAACTACGTCAATCCAGAGGATGATCCGAGCAGGAATAAGTAGCCCGATGCTGGCGCAACGGCCCGGGAAGCGAATCCAAGCGTTTCCCGGGTCTTGTACCAGGAGTGGTGCAGCGAGGAACTCAGGCCGGCGCGGCAGTGCAAGTGAATTCACAAAATTCGAGATCGAGGGAGCAAACGATGGCGGTTGACACGGAGAAGTTGAACGCGTTTCTGGGACGATTTGTCGGGGATTTGGGGGCTTCAGTTCACACGGGAATGGTGGTGATTGGGGAGAAATTGGGATTGTACAAGGCGCTGGCGGAAAGCCCGTTGAACTCCGTGGAACTAGCGGCGCGGACGGGGACGGATGAGCGGTACGTGCGCGAATGGCTGGGATCGCAGGCGGCCGGGGGCTACGTGACGTACCACGAAAATACACGTAAGTTCAGCTTGAGCGAAGAACAGGCATTTACGCTGGCGAACGAGGACAGCCCCGCTTACATTCCCGGGGCTTTCCAACTGGCGCTGGGTTCGCTCAGCGCGGTACCCAGAATTGTGGAGTCGTTTCGATCTGGCGAGGGGATGAGCTGGCATGAACACGACGATGCGGTGTTTCATGGCTGCGAGAAATTTTTCCGGCCAAGCTATGCGGCGAACTTGGTGAGTTCGTGGATTCCTGCGCTGGAGGGCGTAAAGGCGAAACTGGATGCGGGCGCGCGCGTGGCTGACGTAGGCTGCGGCAAGGGAGCGTCGACTTTGTTGATGGCAAGAGCGTTTCCGAAATCGGAATTCTTCGGATTCGATTATCACGACAAATCGATCCAGGGGGCGCGGGCGACGGCGGCGAGGGAAGGGCTGGAGGTACAAGCGAACTTTGGCGTGGCGAAGGCGAAGGAGTTTCCGGGGAAGGACTACGACCTGGTCACGGTGTTCGATTGCCTGCACGACATGGGCGATCCAGTGGGCGCCGCGACGCATGTCCGCAAGGCACTCCGAAAGGATGGCACCTGGATGATCGTCGAACCGTTTGCCCACGATGAGCTAAAAGACAATCTAAATCCGGTCGGCCGCGTATACTACTCTTTCTCGACGCTATTGTGCACGCCTTGTTCGCGTTCGCAGGAAGTCGCGCTGTGCATGGGCGCGCAGTCCGGCGAAAGGCTTATTTGCGAGGTGGTCACCGCAGGCGGCTTCAGTCGTTTCCGGCGGGTCGCGGAAACACCCTTCAACGTCGTCTACGAAGCTCGTCCATGAACCGTTTAACTTAAGGAAGGTGCCCCGGTGCTTTGAAACCGGGCTTGCACGCCCGCGCGGAGTACCCATGCAGTAAGAGTCAGGAGGAAACTGGACCGATTGGCAGCCCACTCGACATTGAACCTGAGTCACGGGGAGACCGTAAGTAATCCATACGCCTGATTGACGGATCAGCCGAGCATACCAGCAGGCGGGCGAGGCGCGTCACAAGCTGAATGTGTAGAGCAGAAGACGGGTAATGAATAAATCCACGATGAGGACGACCAGGGAGCCGACAACGAATGAGTTTATCGTAGCTCGGCCCACGCCCTCCGTCCCGCCTTTGACGCGGAACCCTTTATAACAACCGACTGTGGCGATGATGAATCCGAAGACAAGCGGCTTGGTGAATCCCATACAGAGGTCGCCGAAAACCAGTACGTTCACGGCGCGTGACATAAATTCCGACGCACCAAGGTGAAGGACCAAATGTGCGACCACGAAACCGCCGAAGAGTCCCGCACAATCCCCGACTACCACGAGCAACGGCAGCGTTAAGACCGTGGCAAGCACGCGCGGCGTCATCAGCTTGCGGATTGGGTCGATGCCGAACGCTCGAATCGCGTCCACCTGGTCGGTGACGACCATTGAGCCAAGCTCGGAAGCCATCGCGGTGGCGTTGCGACCGGCGACGAGAAGTGCCGTGAACACTGGACCAAGTTCCCGGAGGAGCGCGAGAGAAACAGCGTCACCCACCAAGACCGTTTCGCCGAAGCGGGCAAACTGTGACGCTGCGTTCAAAACCACCACACCACCAACACAGAAGAGCGCAACTATGACAATCAGCGACGAACCCACTCCAATCTGGTCCATCTGTTCGACCAAGTCGGCGAAATAACTTTTGCTGGCAAACATGTTGCGGACCGACCTGATGGTGAGCAGTGAGTAGTCCTGGAGGGAGAACGTCCACATTTTCAATGTATTCTCGATAACTGAAGGAACTGAAGTTGAATTCATGAGCTGGCCTCTTGTCAGAATGATTGGCGGAACTGTGAGTTGAAGCTTATAACAGTTAGAGGGAGAGTGAGCGAATACCAGGATGGGGCAGCCGCCTTCCTGCCAACGGCGTGACAGATAATCCGGGGAAGAGAGCTTGCAGTTCCAGATGGCCGCTGCGAAGCGAATTTTCGTCCAATTAAATAGTGGTGATGGTAATCGCTGAAGAGAGCTACGTGGGGTAGAGTTGCGGGTATGTCTATCCAACATAGCAAGGCGACCATTATCAGCATGGCAGTGATCGCCTCTGGAATTGCGACGTTCCTGCACGAAGGTGCCGGCCACGGCGTTATCGCATGGTTGCAGGGCGACACTCCGACGGAGCTTACGAGCAGTCACCTGACGACGCTGTGGCCTGATCGTTGGGTGGACGCCGGAGGAACAACCTACTACCTGCGCCAGAACCTTACAATGGGCGGGACTGACCTTGATCTTCTCGATGAGGAGAAAGGCAGAGAGTACGTCGCCAAGTACTCTCGAAGTTCTTTTGAGGAGAAACACAAGAAATAGGCGCACCGCTAACGCGATGTGTAGGGAGAAAGCGACACCGAAAATTGTGGGACAGACAGAACATTCCCCACATGCCTGATTAATCCTTTTTTCGTCGAATGGTTCTCGAGTGGTGGTCGAGGGGAGCGGTCATGATATCCAAATCGACAAGCCGGAAGCGGTGGTGGATGCCATTCGGAAAGTGGTTGGCGAAGCTGGAGGAGCTAGCAGCTAGAGGGCCAAGCGTTGATTCAAGGAACGCACTCAACTACCAAACCTGTTTTAAGCGTACGGACTCCCGCCAAACACGGAAACCGGCGTTTAGAGAGGGTGATGTGTGGAGGAACAGCCACCACAGCTGGATGGTTAGTGGGATTCTGCAACCTTTGGAGCCGGCGGCTTGGCGTAATAGCCTTTGCGCGCATGGACCTTAAAGGCTTTCTCGCCGGCGGAAATCTGGATCTTGCGGAACTTGCCGTCCCAATTTTTATCTTCGGGGTAGTAGCCCAGGCTGTACTGGTGGTGCAGTTCGTCGGAGATCTCATCAAGCGCGTCTTCGAGTTTGTCGATACCCCGAACTTCCAACATTCGCCCGCCGGTAGCTTCGGCAAGTTTCTTGAGCAGGGGCTCACCGCTGCTGTCCCTTTGGTAGATGTGAAGCACGTCGCAATTGTCCCGCTTTGAGCCATCGTAAATCTGCAAGACGTACGCGATCACGTCGTTTTCGAGCAAACCTTCCAGGGCGTCTGCCATCGTAGATTCGCTTTTGGAATCACCGGAGAGAGCCACGATAACGATGGCTTTGCGTCCCACCTCGCCCACCAGGTAGCGGTGGGTGGAGACACGGATGGCGTCATAAAGGTGAGATTCGCGGTTCGGGTCGAGCGGGTGCCGCCCGTTGATGCCCACGGTTCCGCCGGTCCAGATGCTTGGCTCCGCCGGAGCTCGTTCCGGCAATCCAATCGCTGCTCCCTTTCCAATCGACTGGGCGGCTTCCCTCAGGAGCACAGGGTCCGAGGTCGGCAGCTGCACGGTTTCTACCCGGGAGGCGTAACTGACAATGAAGCCGAGGTCCGTGGGTCGCACTACTCGCCTAAGGAACAGAGCCGAGGCCTGTGCTTCTTCGGCGAGAAGCCAAGACATGTTCGAACCCGTGTCCAGGAGCACACCCACGTTGAGGACCACATCGGTGTGGTGGGCAAAGAACTTGATGGCCTGCGGCTGGCCATCTTCCGAGACACTGAAACTATCCTGCGCCAGATCGCTGACCAGGCGTTTCTTGTCGTCGCGCACCGTGAAGTAAACGGAGACCAGATCCACTTTGCTTCGGAAGGTGCCTCCGTCAGTGCTTTTATCCTGCCCGAAAGCCGAGCGTGGCCAACCCAGACTGGCCAACGCCAAGAACATAACCGCAGCGGACGCGCCGAGTCGACCAGGCATGGGTGCGCTCCTTACGCCTTGCAGGGGACGTGGGCAGTTGGATGCTAACAAGCTGGGCAGAGTTGTCGTGCGAACTTTCCTCACTTTCTGGCAATCTTGCTAGCCGCAGAGGTGGCGGCTAGTACCCAGTGGAGCGGGGTTACATTTTCCGTCACGGAAACTTCTGACTAGCGGCATTCGACTTCATGGGTTGGCTACAATTGGTGTGTGCCCAAACCCAATTGCACCAGCCGCGCTGATTGGCGGCTTCAGACGGGAAAGCCTGCGGAGGCGCTGTCCGCACACTACCGGCTCGACTGCGATTACGGAACCGCAGTCATAGTTTGCTGGCAGCAAGGCGGGAGTGAGCCGATTTACGTTTGTGAAAGCCACGCGAAACAGTTAGGGCGTTCGCGCGAGCATGGGCCGGAGGCCCGCGTCCTGACGGCTCCCGAAGCGGAGCAGAGCAACAAACCAGATAAACGAGAGGTTCGAACCCAGAGTCAGGAGGTCGCAGTTCCAAAACGGAACGGGCGGGAGGCGCGCGTCCCGACGGCTCCTCAGGCGGAAGAGGGCAGCAAACCAGTCAAGCGCGAGGAGCGAACGCAAGTTCAAGAGGTCGCGGTTGTGGTTGCGAATGGCTCGGCTCCGCGGGAAGTTGTACGCAGTCGTGCGGTTAACAAGGTTGGGCGTGCGTTGGCCGATTCCTCCGTAAGAGTGCCTGTCCGTGAGCAGACGTATGGGAATTCGGCGAAGGCTATGGTGGATGAAGCTATCTGGAACCTGGCACCGGGAGACAAGCACGTTTATCGGGCCGCGTTGCAGCAGGGGAAATCCGCCACGGAGGCGGCAGAAGCTGCGGGCGGGCAGTTGGCGGTTATCCATCGAAAAATCGGGGAGTACGCGGGTAAGTTGGAAGCGGTGCTATCTGAATCAAAAGCCAGGATTCATGTGGGCGAGGCTATAGACAAACCGCTGGACCAACGGGTGCTGGAAATTATCAGTGATGGCACAAAGAGTGATTTCGAAAAGGATAGTGCTATTCAGCAACTGGGCGCGATTCAGGAATGGGTGAAGCAGGGGCTGAAGGGCGAGATAACTCCGACGCAGGCGAACGGGATCCTACTGGCAATTGGCGACCGCATGAAGTGGGGCAAAGCTCATGGCGTCCCGGAGGAGTTCAAGCCGCTCTACCGGACGATTTACGTTAGCTTGAAGACGGCAATTCAGAGCGCTGTTCCTGAGGCGCAAGAGCTTCACGATCGACTCACCAACTTGTACGCGGCCAAAGCTGAGCTGGAGAATTGCTGACCACGAAAGATTTGCTCCAGGCCGATCACATCCCTTCCTGAACGAGAAATCTTGAGGGACACCCGGGTTCGGATGTTGAGCGGCAATCGAAAGTGGTGTCGAAGCTCGCCTGGAACAGATGGTTCAAACGCAGCCGATATTCGCGAAGAGACAACTGTTCAATTTCATGCCTTACCTAACTATCGATACAGAAAGCGCGCGAGCGAGCTGCCGTTGCCGTGCACTTTAGAAGTTGGTTCTGAAGCTTAATAGCTTCGCGGCGAAGAGGAACCAGACGAGGCAGAGGCAAGCGAGCGCGAGGACAACGTCGTGTAGCTTGGCCCAGATCCAGCGGCCGGACGTGCGCCAACTGCGGACGGCGTTGAGGACAACGAAAATTGTGCCGAGGGCGCAGACGACACCCAGGAGGCCGAAGATGATGATCCAGGGCGGGAGCGAGTTGAGAGCGGTGATGCTGTCCGTTGCAGATATTGCGACAACCCAGCCGATGAACACCACGAGGAATAGGAGGCAGACGAGGCGGGCCAGGAGGCGCTGGCGGCGCTCGTCGGGGTTCAATTCCAGCGGACGGCCGTAATGCTTGCGAATCATGGCAGCGACGGGCCATAGCAGAACCGTGAAGACAACGACGACCAGGCCGAAGATCAGGAGGCCGAAGTTGAGTGGCTTGCTTTCGAGAAAGCCGACGCGCTGGAAGATGAAGAAGGGGTAGTCCATCTGGAATTGCCAGTTCCCTGCCCCATCTTTCTTGAAACCGACGAGATCCTGGCCGTGGACTTCGCGATAGAGGAAGGGCTGAATCTCTTCAAACTTTTTGGGTTCGCCGCTGGGTGCTTTCAGATCAGCGACACTGATGGTGCCGTCGTCATTTGGAAAAACCTTGGTTTCGCCGACAAGCGTGAGCAAGTGAACAAATGAGGAGTCAGACCGCCGGCTGGATTTGTAGAGACCAGCGACAGCGGCTGCGTCGGCCTTGGGATCATCCACTTTGCCGGCGGGGGGCGGAGTGTAGGGGAAGTAGCGATCGAGGAATTTTTCAAACAGGATGGTGCGCGAACTGGCTTCGCCTTTGCCGGCGCTGTTGTAGGAGACGAAGAAACCAATGTTCGAATCGAGAATCAGGTGAAGATCGCTGTGGAACAGTTCAGTGTCTCCGCCGTGCCCGATGATGCGATGGCCGTTGCGCGTTTCCTCGTAAAAGCCGTGGGCCATACCGTTGAGGCGGTCGTCGGCGCCGAACAGGCGGGAGTGCATGAGCTTGGCGGTTTCCGGGCGAAGGATCTGTTTGTCGCCGAATTTGCCGTCCTGGAGGTGGGCGATCATGAAATTGCACATGTCGAGAGCGGAGGTGGAGACGCTGCCGGCGGGAAAAGCTTCGACGAATTCAAACGGCTGGGCCTTACCCGAGGCTTTGCGATAGCCATTGGACATCAGCGGCAGAAGGTCGGCGGGAAGCGGCTGAACAAAGGTGGTGTGCTTCATGTCGAGAGGCGCGTAGATATGGTCGGCGACGTATTGCGCGAAGGGCTCGCCTGAGACGCGCTGGACGATGTAGCCGGCGAGGGTGGTGGCGTAATTGGAATAAGCCGGAACGACGAAGGGGGGAAAGATGCGCTCTGGCATGTGGTTCTTGAGGTACTGATCGAGGGGAAAGAGATGCTGGGCGTCGGCGACGAAAAGATCGTGGACGGTTTCTTCGTAACCGGAAGTGTGGGTGAGGATATCGCGAAGAGTGATGGGTTTACCGAAAGCGGGAGGAATCGGGAAGTCGAGATACTGGCTGACGTCCTTGTCGAGGTCGAGTTTGCCCTGCTCGACAAGCTGCATGACGGAGGTCCAGGTGAAGAGTTTTGAGATGGAGCCGGGGCGAAAGAGAGTGGCGTCGGGCGAGATGGGCTTGCGCTTGTCCATGTCGGCATAGCCGTAGCCTTTGGCGAAGATGACATGGCCGTCTTTTACGACGCCGATGACGGCGCCGGCGATATTTTCGCGCTCGAGTTGCGAGGGCATCATGCCGTCGAGAAAGGCTTCGACGTCCGCGCCGGTGAGTTCGTGCATCGGCGCGTGAGCAATGAACGGCGCGGCCGGGGCGGGGGCTGGTTCCGTGTGCGGAGCCGAAGATTTTTTCGACTCGGGTGCCTGGGCCTGAGAACCGACACCGAAGCTCAATGCAAATGCGAGCGATGCAAAGATCAGCGCGTAGCAAACCACAAACCGTGCTGTGAATGACGAAGCTCTTTCCGTTCTATTCATTCCAAGTCTCCTGGCGAGCAGTATGAGTGACCAAGCAAAGCGTTCTGTTAGAAAGAGAATTTCAAACCAAACTGGATGACACGCGGATTCACGAGAGGCAAGGTGATCTGACCAAACGTCTTTGAAGTGAATTCCACGTCGGGATCCGCAAATTGCGGATGATTGAAGGCATTGAAAAACTCGGAGCGGAACTCGAGCGTTCCGTACTCGCGAACTGGAAATCTCTTGATGATGGAGAGATCCCAATTCTGCTGTCCGGGTCCGGAAAGAATGCCGACTCCAGCATTGCCGAAGCCGACGCCGTTCGGATCATCGGAACTGAAGACAGCGGGGGCTGCGAAGCAAGTCGTATTGATATAGGTTTTTGTGCCGCCGATGTTCGATGCGGTCGAGCCTGGATTCACGTACTGCCCGCGAGAGCAAGTGCCGGAGAGCGAAGGACGATCAAAAACCGAGCTGCCAAAGACGCTGGGCTTGCCGGCAAAATGATTGTATGTGAGGGTCAGCGGGTGGCCGGACTGAACGGTGATGACTCCGGCGAGATTCCAGCCGCCCAAAGCCTGCCCCTTGAAGGAATGCAAGTCTTTCGGTCCAGGAAGCTGATAAGTGAAATTGGTTATGAAACGGTGTGGACGAACAAAGTAGTCCGGTCCGTAGCGTTGGCGTGGGTCGTCCTGGTTTCCATAGGCCTGGCCGCCATTTGCTCCACTGGTGGTAAAAGCATCGGTGGAAAGATCGCGAGTGAAAGTGTAGGAAACCTGGAACTGGAGGCCGTGGCTGAACCGCTTGTTGAGGCCAACGAGCAGAGCGTTATACCAGTAGGAACCAGAAGATTCGATCTGTTGCATGAGAGACGGATCCCAGCCTTCGAGCGGGACACGAAGACCGACGTTGGCGACGGTATTAGTGGTTTCGCCGCGAATCGGATCGGTGGGGCTGGCAATCTGCGCCTGGTTGATCCCACGGATGCGGATCTGGTGGGTGCCGCGCGCGCCGGAGTAGCCGATGTCAAGCGTCATGTTCCCAGGCAGAAGAGTTTGCGTGCCGAGGCTATATTCCTGTGAAACCGGCGGCCGGAAGCGCGGGTCGAAGATAGTGGTCTGAAGGACCGGGTTCGGACTTGGGAGATAGGCGGGGAATGCAGGTAGTGAGGGAACCGCAAGCTGGAAAGGCACCTGTTCAGTGGCGGCAGCATTCTGCGCAACCTGGAGCTGGCGGATTTGACCGAACGGGGCGCTAACCAACAACTGGAGGAAGGGTTGGCCGGTGTAGCGAGAATGAAAGACGCCGTAACCGCCGCGGAGGACGACACGTTCCGTGTGCGGGAGCCGCCACGCCAAGCCGACGCGTGGATTCCAGGTGTTCTGGTCGTTGCCGTAACCCCCGAAGGAGTTGCCAGTCTTCATCACACCTGGTGGAAGCGCACCACCGGGATAGTTGCCAGATACCAAATATCCCGCGAACGATCCGCCTGGGGGAGGATTGGGGTCGGCAAGTCTGGCATCGAAGGATGAGTTTCTTCCCTTGTCGTCTCCGATGTCGCCGATGCGGTCGTAACGGAAGCCGAGGTTGAGCGTCAGCCTTGGAGTGACTTTGAAATCGTCCTGAACGTAGAGGTTGGTTTCCCAGACGCGCCAGGCACGATCGAATAGGCCCGGTAGATCCAGCGAGGCAATGATGTTGCTGCTGTTCACCCCAAAGGGAGCGAAGGGCGCCGTTCCATTATCGTTGGCATCCAGACCCAAAAGAAAGTCTGGCCAACTGAGAAAGAGTTCAGCGGCAATATAATGAAAACCAACTTCGTTGAGTTGTTCGCGGGTGACGCCCCCACCAAAACTTAACGAGTGGCGGCCATGAGTCCATGACAATGAATCCTGAAAACCGTAGGTGTTCTGGGCCAAATGCACAGTCTGGCCGTTACCGCCGAGAGATAATCCGTTTGGCGACCCGAAGTCAAGCCCAATAGCCGGGATGGTGTCGTCAAAAGCGGGAACCGTGGCACCGATTTGCGAATAGCTGAAGACTTTGCTTTGGTTGTAAATGCCGAGCGTGCGATGGAACGCAAGCTCCGCGCGGTTGACCAGAGTGGGGCTGAAAATATAGGTGTGAGTCAGAGAGAAATTGCGGAAATTGTTCGTAAGGTCGACTGGAAAACCGGGAGCAGTGGCTCCGCCGATGTTCGCTTGGGGGATGCTGAATGTAGTGGTGCTATCTGAGAAGAAAAAGCGCCCCTCCAACTTGCTTTTGGAAGAGATCTGATAGTCGACGTTGGTCATGAACTGATTTTCCGAATACGGGCAAGAGAAACTGAACGCCGAAAAACCCTGTACCTCGAAGGGCTTGCTGGGATCGACGGTCTGCGGGGTTGGGATTACATACTGGCCGTTGGGCAACTTCATCTGCAACAGGTTAAGCGCCACAGGATTAATATTCGAGCCGTCGCTGGCAATCGCGGGGCCGACGCCGCCGAGAGCATCCTGGATTGCGCCGCGTTGTCCGGCGAAGAGTTGGCCAAGCGCGGTGGCCGAACGATCGTCAGTAATCGGAGGAGAGGTGGCGGAGCTGGAGCAGTTCACATCCAGCCCATTGCGCTGGCGAGTGCCCTGGTAGGAAGTAAAGAAGAAAAGTTTATCGTGCCGGATGGGACCACCAAAGTCGAAGCCGAACTGGTTCTGTTTCAGAACAGGGCGAGGTTGGCCGGTGGCATTGCGGAAGAATGTATTGGCGTTGAGGTCTTCGTTGCGTAGGAATTCCCACGCGGCACCATGGAAATTGTTTGAGCCGCCCTTGGTGATCACGTCGACATTCGCGCCGGCGTTTCGACCGTATGCGGCATCGTATTGGCCGGTCTGCACCTTAAATTCGGCAATGGTATCTGGATTGGGGATGGCAACGCCGCCGCTAAAGTAGCCGCTGCTTTGGAGGTCGTTGATGCCGACTCCATTCATTTGCACGTTGTTGTCGGCCTGGGTGCCGCCGTTGGAGGAGATGGGGACTCCACCCATTCCAAGATTTCCCCGGCCGATGGCGCCGGCGTCGTTGACATCCGCGGCCACGCCGGGGTTGAGGGAAACGATCTGGGTGTAATTCCGGGTCACGAGCGGGAGGTCCTGCACCTGCTCGCCGGTTGTGACGTGGCCCAGGGTACTGGATTCGGTCTGAAGCTGCTCGGCGGAGCCCTCGACCATGATGCGCTCGGAGACCTGGCCAACTTCGAGGTGCAGATCC
>Ga0210402_10002599_pt1 | contig 17478 bp, 16 predicted proteins | sample IncBWC7MmetaG_FD_161055 | JGI IMG/M metagenome (GOLD analysis project Ga0210402, IMG submission 161055) | Forest soil microbial communities from Barre Woods Harvard Forest LTER site, Petersham, Massachusetts, United States - Inc-BW-C-7-M | ecosystem: Environmental > Terrestrial > Soil >... | reverse complement strand
CGGTGCGGCGCGGCCCGTCTCCGACACCGCGACGGTAAGCCAGGGCATGGTCACTGGCTTTGGCATCGCCGGCTACTATCTGGCGTTGCGGGGCCTCCGCGACATGCTGGCGAAATAGCCCGAGCCGACGCGCCTTGCGCCGCCTGCCGAAGCAGGGCACATGGCGCCCATGACGATGCCCGTGACCCGGACTGTCGCGCTGATCTGCGCGCTCGCGGCAGGTTTTGCGCTTGGGCTGGCGCTTGCCTCGGAATACTGGGGCGGCCTCGTGCCATGCGCGCTCTGCCTGTTGGAACGGTGGCCATACCGCGTGGCGATTGTGCTTGCACTCGTGGCAATCGTTGTCCCACGCGGTGTCGCACGGCTACTGTTGCTGCTCGTGCTGGTGTCGATGCTGGTTGCCGCGGCGCTCGCAGTCGTACATGTCGGGGTGGAACTGCACTACTGGCCGAGCCCTTTGCCCGAATGCGTCGCGCCGCGCTTCAGCGGCGGATCGATCGCCGAGCGACTGGCGCAGTTGCCGGCGCGGCCCGCCAAACCGTGCGAGGACGCCACGTATCTGATCCCGGGTCTGCCGATATCGATGGCGGCGATGAACCTTCTGTATGCGCTGGCGTTCGCGATTGTGCTCGGTGGATTCCTGTGGCTTGAGCGGAGGCGCACCGCATGAGTGGCACCCGACAATGGCTACCCGGCGATCCGCCGCCCGAGGCCAAGATCGGACGGATGCTTCGTGTGGACCATGCCGGCGAATACGGTGCGGCGCGTATCTATGCGGGTCAGCTCGCCGTGCTGCGACGCAGCGACAAGGCGCCAGCGCTGCGCGAGATGCAGGCGCAGGAGCAGCAGCATCTCGATCGATTCGCCGATTTGATCGTGCGCCGCCGCGTGCGGCCGACGGCGATGCTGCCGTTGTGGCATTTTGCCGGCTTCGCGCTCGGCGCGGCGACCGCCGCGTTGGGCGAGCGCGCGGCGATGGCCTGCACCGTGGCCGTTGAGGACGCGATCGAGGCGCACTACGCGGGTCAGATTGCGGCGTTGGATGATACCGAACACGAGTTGCGCGCCACATTGGAAAAGTTCCGCGACGATGAGCTGGCGCACCGCGACGTCGCACTGCGAAACGGCGCGGAACAGGCGCCTGGCTATCGGCTGCTCTCGGCCGCGATCAGGCGTGGCTGCAGGGTGGCGATCCGCATCAGCGAGCGCATATAGTCAGCGCGATGGACCGGCTCCTCGTCCGCGGCATCGAGTTGGAGGTTCTGCGCAAGGGCGCGGGGCATCCGATCCTGCTGCTGCACGGTCCGCGGACGATTGAACCGGGTGCGCGCTTTGTCGAACTGCTGTCCGCGCATGCCCAGATCATCGCGCCGTCGCATCCGGGCTTCGGCCATTCGCCGCGACCCGCCGACTTCGACACGGTATACGATCTTGTGCATCTCTATCTCGACCTGATCGAGGCACTGCCGCACGAGAAGATCACTCTGGTCGGCTGCTCCTTCGGTGGCTGGCTGGCCGCCGAGATCGCCGCTGCGTGCTGTCATCGTCTGGATCGGCTGATCCTGGTCGATGCGTTGGGAATCAAACTTGGCGACCGCGAGAGCCGCGACATCCTCGACCTGTTCAACACCTCGCCCGCGGAGGTGCTGCGCCGCAGCTGGCACGATCCGGTGAAATGGACGCCGGACTTCAACGCCATGTCGGATGATGAGCTGGTGGTGCACGCGCGCAACTGGGACGCACTGTGCCTCTATGGCTGGCAGCCGTTCATGTACAACCCGCACTTGCCGCGCTGGCTGAGCCGTATCGCCGTGCCGACGCTGGTGCTTTGGGGTGCGAGCGATGGCGTGGTTTCACCTGATTACGGGCGAGCCTATTGCGCCCGCATTCCCGGCGCACGGTTCGAGCTGATCCCAGAGGCCGGCCACTACCCGGAAATTGAACAGCCCGAGGTTTTTGCTGCGCGCGTCGCGGCGTTCCTATGATTGGGAGATGCTTTCATGACGCGAAAGCGAATTGAATGGTATGTCCGGCACCTGGTGTTTTGTCTTGCAGCGATCAGTCCTTTGTTGGCGCTGCCGTCCTATTCCGCGGAACCGCCGCTGGTGCTGGAGCGGACGATTGCGCTGCACGACGTGCGCGGCCGGATCGATCACATGGCGATCGATCTCCCCCGCAAGCGCCTGCTGGTCGCCGAACTCGGGAATGACAGCGTCGATGTGATCGACCTTGCAGCGGGCGTGGTGGCACACCGGATCACCGGCCTGCGCGAGCCGCAGGGTGTCGGCTATGCGGAGAGTGCGGACGTCATCCTGATCGCCAACGCCAAGGACGGTTCGGTGCGGCTGTTCAACGCCGCGGATTTTTCCCCCGCAGGCAGCGTGGCGCTCGGTGACGACGCCGACAACGTTCGAATCGACCCGCGCAATGGGCTTGCGGTTGTAGGCTATGGCGGTGGCGGTCTGGCGATCATCGATCCTCGCTCGCACGCGAAAATTGCTGACGTCCGATTGCCGGCGCATCCGGAGGCATTCCAGATCGATCCGCAGACGGGCCGCGCCTACGTCAACATTCCGGGTGCTCTCCAGATCGCGGTGGTTGACCTGGACGCACGGCGCATTGTGGCAAACTGGCCGATGCGAGATGCAAGTGCCAACTTCCCAATGGCGCTCGATCCATCGCAGTCGCTGCTTGCCAGTGTGTTCCGTTCGCCGCCTTCGCTTCTGTTGCTGGATGCGGGCACCGGTGCCGTGCGGCAGCGATTGCCGGCGTGTGGCGATGCCGACGATGTGTTCTTTGATACATCGCGGGCGCGCATCTATGTTAGTTGCGGCGCCGGCGAGCTGGGGGTGTTCCGTCGCGATTCATCCTGGCAGGAGTTGGAGACGGTGCGCACCGCGTCCGGCGCGCGTACGTCGCTGTTCGTGCCACAGCTGGACCGTCTGTACGTCGCCGAACGCGCTGGGTTGGTGGGATCGGAAGCGGCGATCCGTGTGTATCGGGCTGCGCCTTGAGCCCGATTTGGACCGCGATCCCCTCGTCATCCCCGCGAAAGCGGGGATCCAGTTGCTGCCTGGGTCCCCGCTTTCGCGGGGATGACGACAGAGGGCGGGGATGACGACAGAGGGTTGACACGTCATCGTCAACCGACGCACTAACTCCGCCTCGAGCCCTTACGCCGACATGAATGCGACCGCGTCGTCCTCAAACACCGCACAGGTGAGCCTGCCGCCGCAACCGGCACCGGTATCGAGGCCAATGCGGTTGGGTTTGATGGTCGGCGCAGGGCTCGCGGAATGGCCGTGCACGATGATTGCACCAAAATCCTGTTCGCTCGCGAGGAAGCTCTGGCGAATGCCGAGCATGTCATCCTCGGCCTGCCGATCGAGCCGGACGTCGGGCCGTATGCCGGCGTGGACGAACAGATAGTCACCGTCGCGATGCTCGAGGCCGAGGCGTTGCATGAATTCCAAATGGGCGGCCGGCACTCTGGCGTGCCAATCGCTGCGCGGCAGGTCTGCGTCGATGCCCCAACTCGCAAGCGTGGCCTCGCCTCCCGTGTGCAGCCAATCCGTTGCCGCCGCGCCATCGCCTGACAGCGCATCCAGTGCCGTGCGCTCGTGATCACCCATCAGGTTCACGGTCGCCAGCCCCGCGATCGGCGCCCCCTCGGCGAGCAGTCCAAGTACGCCGGCGCTGTCGGGGCCGAAATCAATGTAGTCGCCAAGATGCACCAGTACCGCGGAGACGGGCGGTCGCACAACGAGGTCGGTGACGATCGCTGCGTGCAACTGCCGAAGTTCTGCGAGACAGCCGTGGATATCGCCGATCGCATAGACCCTGCGGCCTCGCGGCAATCTGCCCGGCGCCAGCACGAACGCAAGGGACGCAGGGTCCGCGGTGGCAATGCGCGGCGGACGCCAGGTCGGCACGGCAGTTGCGTCGAGTTCGGTGCGTGTGCGGGGCCGCGAGAGGCGGCGAACGGGACGTCGCATGCGGCGCACTATGCCGTGTGCCGCAGCGTGTGGGCAATGGAACGATCCGCCCTACACCTCCCTGCAACGGGCTGCTAGGCTTGCCTTCCGGGCGACAAAAGATCGGAGGAAACCGTTGGCGAAGATCACATTCCCCGTCGAGGCGGGCCACATCATGCTGTTCGCGCGCGCCATCGGCGACACCAATCCCGTCTATCAAGATGCCGATGCGGCAAAACGCAGCGAGGTCGGCGGCATCATCGCGCCTCCCACATTTCCGCAGGCGGTGGCTCAGTTCGATCCGGACTATCCGCTTCGGTGGCGTCCGGGACAGCCCTGGTTCGGTTCAGGCAAGACGCCGAGCGGGGTGGAGGAGCGGCCCTCCGGCGGCGGCGGGCTGCATGCGGAGCAGCACTTCGAATATCACCGCCCGCTGCGTCCGGGCGATGTGCTGACAGTGGAATCCAAACCGGGCAATACCTGGGAGCGCGAGAGCAAGCGTGCCGGCAAGCTGACCTTTCGCGAACGCGTCACGGAATATCGCGACCAGAAAGGCGAGCTGGTGGTTACCGCGCGCAGCGTCGGCGTGACCACGGAACGTCCTGTGGAACAGAGCTGAGGAGGGATCGAGCGCCATGGCACTGAAGGCGAGCCAGCTCAAGGTCGGCGACACGCATGTCGAACGCGTGGTGGAAAACCTGACGCGCACCGAGATCGTGATGTATTGCGGTGTCTCCGGCGACTACAACCCGCTGCATGCCGACGAGGTCTATGTCACGCAGAAGGCGGGCTATCCCACTGTCTTCGCGCACGGCATGCTGACCATGGGACTGACCGGCAAGATGCTCACCAACTACGTCGGCGACGGCAGGCTGACCAAGTTTGGCGTGCGCTTCACCAATCAGGTCTGGCCGGGCGACGATCTGGATTCCAAGGCGACAGTCGCCGCGATTCGTGAGGAAGGCGGGCAGCATTTTGTCGATCTGACTCTTTCCACCACCAATCAGGACGGCAAGGAGGTCGCCAGCGGAAGCGCGACCGCACGGATCGATTCCTGAACCTGATAGTGAAGGAACATCCGCGTGCGTCGCACAGCAGCCAGTGCGCCAGACGCGCACCGGAACTGGATCGCGTTACCGACGAAGCTTACTGCTCCAATGGGGTGATCCAGGGCGCCGAGGAGACACCGTTCTTCCGACGACGAGCGCGTGCGTCGGCTTGCGATGACCCTCAGACCGCGCCGTCTCGCCGCAGCCCTTCCACCTCCGCTTCGCTCAAGCCCAGCCAGGCGCCGAGCACCTGGGCGGTGTGCTGACCAAGTACCGGGGAGGCCACAACTTTCGACGGTTTGCCGTCCACACGTACCGGCCACGCCGGCATCTTGAAGTCGCCATGCACCGAATGATGCATCACCTGCATGATGCCGCGCTGCTCGAAGCTGGGATCGTTCTGTAATTCCATCGTGTCGAGCACGGCGCCGGCGGGAATGCCAGCGGCGCCGATCAACTGCATCGCCTCCTGCTTGGTGTGATGGCGTGTCCATTCGGCGATCACCGCGTCCACTTCGGGCTCGCGCTCCAGCCGGTCCATCGGCGTCGCATAACGCGCATCACCGATCAGGTCCTCGCGGCCGACCAGCTTCAGCAGCCGGTCCCAGTGATCGGGATTGGCGCGGCTCGTCATCAGATAGACGTAGTCGTTCGGCCCGCCGGGCTTGCACGGATACAGCCCCATCGGGGCGTTGCTCACGCCCGGAACCTTGTCGCCACCGCGCTGCGCGGGTTTGCCGGTAAGCCCCTGTGTGGCGAAGTTGATGCGCATGTAGTGCAGCATCGCATCCTGCATCGCCACCTGAAGCCGGCGCCCCTGCCCCGTCGCGTCGCGCTTGCGCAGCGCACCCAGGATGGTGATCGCCATCAGCATTCCCGTTCCGGTGTCGCCCACCGAGATGCCCGGCCGCATCGGCGGCCCGTCGGGCGCGCCGGTCACGCTGAACGTGCCGCCGCAGGCCTGCGCGATCATGTCGAAGGCGAGGTTGTGCTCGAACGGGCTGCCTTCGCCGAAACCCTTCACCTGGGCGTAGATGATGCCGGGATTCAGTTCACGCACCACGTCATAGCCGAGCCCGAGCCGCTCAATCGTGCCGGGCGCGAAGTTCTCGACGCAGACGTCCGCCTTGCGCAGCATATCCTTCACCAGGGCAAGGCCGCGCGGCAATTTCAGGTTCAGCGTGATCGACTTCTTGTTCGCGTTGAACACGTGGAAGTAGTACGGATCATCGTCGGGCTGTCCCGGCCGTAGCCTGCGCCCCGGATCGCCCATCTTCGGGTTCTCGATCTTCACCACCTCGGCGCCGAGCCAGGCGAGCGCCTCGGTGCAGGAGGGACCCGCTTCGAACTGGGTGAAGTCCACGACACGGACACCGGACAGAAGATCCAGTTCGGCACTGTTTTCCTGCATGGTTCGCGGTTCCTTCAGCTCGATGCGCGATACGATCGCGCTCGCCGGTGCAAGGCTGCCACAAGCGAACGGCATCTACAAACTGGCTGACCTACAAGGCACTAGCTAGTGCCTCGGCACAGCGGTTTTGACAGGTTGCCGGAGCGTTCTTCCAGGCCGCCCGAAGGCACAACCGCCCGGTTTTAATGAGGAGGATCGGCTTGCTGCAGAAGGACCGCTATGGGTCGTTGGCGGTCGTTCCAGATCATCTCTTCGGCGCGTTCAATACGTGCGACCACACCGGGCGAAACGCAGGCTGATCGCCGGCTCTGTCGGCTATTGGACCAAGCGGGCCCGCAGCACGGCGTATTCCTTTTCCGAGATCGAACCGCTCGACTTAAGCCGATCGAGCTTCTCAAGCTCGTCCGCCGCGCTGAAGCCCACCAATTGGCGCAATTCTTCGCGCGCATGTTGGGTACGTGCCTGGTTTCGCTCGGCCATGCCTCGTCCCTGCGTCAGCAGGTAGGCGAATATGCCGATATAGGGCAATACGATCAGCAAGATCACCCAGAGCACCTTGGTAAGCCCGGACACGTCATGGCGGCGGAACAAGTCGCCAGTGATCGTGATCAGCAGCCAGAACCACAAAATGAAAATGAAGATAGCAAAGACATCGGCCACAAAATTCGTGAACGTAAAGCCTCCATTAAACAACATGAGCGTTCTCCAACATTTTTTACCGACATTCCCCAGACGGTCGCCGCTTCGCCAAACCAGAACGGACGGTAGTCGTCGTCACAGGCTTGTGGCAAGATGTTGCCGCGCAGATTCCCGCCGTCGCCCGCACTGTGGTGCTATAATCGCCAAGATGCCGCGTCACCATGATCCATGGCCGACATTTGCACGCGCACCTCCGCCGCTGCCTGGCGTCCCAGATTGATTAGTTGCCTGGCCTTGGGCTACCAAGGTGAACAAGCCCTCTCGCAGAATGGGCCGCTCCGCTCTGTCAATAGCATTGGGCGGAAGCATCGCTGAAACACAGCAACCAGAGACGCCGGCTGATTCGCGGCGGTTGCGGACAACGGGCCCGTTGATAAAGTAGTGCCCACTCGGAGGATGCGTCTTGGCAACAATAATCTCCATCCTTGGTGGAGTGGGCCTGTTTCTTCTGGGCATGGCCGTGATGACTGACGGCTTGAAAGTACTCGCTGGCTCCGCCTTGCGTGGAGTGCTGGCGAAAGCGGCTGCGACGCCTATGCGCGGCACAATCTGGGGTGCGATCATCACCCTCCTTGTACAGTCATCCAGCGCCACGACCATGACGACCATCGGCCTCGTTAGTGCAGGACTGCTGACATTCCCTCAAGGCTTGAGCCTCGTCTTTGGAGCAAACATCGGTACGACGGGGACGGGATGGTTGGTGGCGCTTTTGGGCGTCAGGATTTCACTCACGGCGGCAGCGCTGCCAATCGTCTTCGTGGGGGCGCTGCTCAAACTCGTGGGTCGGGACCGGTGGGCCGGTGCGGGTAGCGCGATCGCCGGATTTGCGTTGATCCTGGTGGGGCTGACAACGCTGCAACAAGGCATGGGCGGACTGGCTGAGCAGTTGAACCCCGCGGATCTGCCCAGCGTCATCGGCGAGGCCGGTGTAGCGTGGTGGTCTGGGATTTTGGGTGTCCTGGTGTTGGTACTGGCTGGGATCGTGATGACGACGGTCATGCAATCGTCGACGGCCGCGATCGCCGTTACGCTCTCTGCCTTGTATGCTGGTGCTGTTGGGCTGGATCAGGCGGTGGCGCTGGTCATTGGCCAGAACATTGGCACAGCGACCAGCTCTGCGATGGCTGCGGTTGGCGCGAGTAGCACGGCGAAGCGGCTGGCTGTGGCGTATATTGCGTTCAAACTCGTGGCCGCCGTGGTGGCGCTGCTGCTTTTCCTTCCGACCGTTCGACTGATGATCCGAGCAGTGGACACTGTCGATGCTGTCACACTCCTGGCAATTTATCACACCGGGTATAACGTCGTGGGGGTCGCGATCCTGCTCCCTCTGATTGTTCCCTTCACCAGGATGATCGAGCGCCTCGTGCCAGAGCGGGGCAATCCCCTTACTCGCTGTCTTGATCCTGCGTCGCTGACGTCTACCATCGTCGCCGTGGAGGCAGGCCGCCGGACAGTTGCCAGCGTGCTCGGATCGCTTTGTTCGTCATCGGCTGACTGGCTTGAGAACACCTTGCGAGATGGGGCAGCCGCAAACACCGTTGACAATGCGATGCTGCATCAGACGTCGGATGCATTGCGGGAGACCCGCGCGTTTCTCTCACACGTGACCGATCAGCTGCCGTCGGACGAGGAGCAGCGATGGTTCATTAGCACGCTGCATGCCCTCGAACACACAATTCGGCTGGCCGACGCGCTCAAGGAGAACGTCAAGATCGGGCCGGATGGCGTTGACGGGCGGCGCGCCACCGTACTATGCGCGAAGGCCATGCGAGGCGCGTCTTCGATCGCCACCCACCTCGTGCATTCGCCCGTGCCGAAGAGCGAGGAGCCGCAATTCGGCACGTTGGGCGCAGGTCCTACCGAAACGGATGCTTCGCCTGCGGTATCGTCCGATAATTCGATCCCAAACATCGAGCACTACTCGACTGAACTGGCCGACGTCCTGCCGTTACATCGCCGCGCAACGCTCGAGTCGGTCGCATCCGGCACGCTGACTGCAGATGATGCCATTGCTCATGTCGAAGCGGTCCGCTTCCTTGACCGGCTCGCGCATCACGCGTGGCGCGCATCCGCTCATATTGCAGGTGCTATCGTGCAATACTGAACCATGCAAGCACTTTGGGGCAACGCTACGGCCCACCGATCCGGATCCTCGGATTCGTTCTCCCGGGTACCAACCGGCGGTGGTCCGCAATCGGCACGGGAGATGACCTATGACTGAGGCGAGGAAGGGCAAGCGGACCAGAGATGTCGAGGTGGTCGGTCAAACAGGCCATACCGGGAAGCTGAAGCGTGCGATCTATGAGCGCCAGCTTGCCAAGTTGCATGTTGAGTTGGTCAAGTTGCAGCGGTGGGTGGTCCACGAGGGGCTCAAGGTCTGCGTGGTGTTCGAGGGACGCGACGGCGCCGGCAAGGGAGGGACCATCAAGGCGATTACTGAACGTGTGAGCCCAAGGGTATTCCATCTGGTTGCATTACCCGCTCCGACCGAGCGAGAGAAGACGCAAATGTACGCGCAACGCTACATTGCGCACCTTCCCGCCGCTGGAGAGATCGTGATTTTTGACCGCAGTTGGTACAACCGGGCTGGTGTCGAGCGGGTAATGGGGTTCTGTACGGAGGATCAGGCAAAACGCTTCCTCCAGATCGTCCCGGAGTTTGAGCACGTGGTTGTCGAGTCGGGTACGATCCTGCTGAAGTACTGGCTCGAGGTGAGCCACGAAGAGCAAACCAACCGACTCAAGGCACGCATCAATGACGGGCGGAAGACTTGGAAGCTGTCTCCAATGGATCTTGAGTCCTATCATCGCTGGTTCGATTATTCTCGTGCCCGCGACGAGATGTTCAAGGCGAGCGATACGGCGTGGGCGCCATGGTTCGTGGTTCGATCTGACGATAAGAGACGCGCGAGACTGAATGTCATCCGGCACCTGTTGGACCATGTTCCCTACGAAGCTTTGGCAAGTGACGACGTGACGCTGCCCAAGCGACAGCCTCCGGAAAGCTACAGCGAGCCAGATCATCCCCTCAAGCTCGTTCCGGAATATGACTGGACTGTAGAGAATTACCGACAATCGACCTGAACGTGCGCCCAGATGGAGCGAGTGCAATCGCCAGAGCTTCTCGGCGCTCGTTGTCGTTTCAGGTCCCCGCTTCTACCGCCGTGACAGTGCTGCGCAACGCGTCAGAGGAACGGATGATGAATTTCTCCGCTTCGACGATGAGGAAGAACAGGAGGCCGCCCAATAAGAGCCACGGCCATACCATGAGCGGGATTGCCTCGTTGCCGAACATGACCTGCAGCGGTGGCGCGTAGGTGAACAGAAGCTGCAGCACCACGACGGCGCCGATCCCGTAGAACAGATATCTGTTGTCGAGATGCGCCTTGAACGAGATCGACGAATCGAGCAGGTAACGGCTGTTCAGGAGGTAGAAGACCTGTCCTATGGTGATCGCGTTGACCGCGGCCGTCCGGGCGAGCTGGTCCGAGGCGCCCTGCGACTTCATCCAGAAGAATGTCAGCAGTGTATAGGCAAGGAGCATCAGGCCAACAAATGCGACGCGCCAGATCCCGAAGCCCGTCAGGATCGGGCGGTCGACCGCGCGTGGTGGCCGATCCATCACGTCCAGTTCATGCGGTTCGAAAGAGATCACCAACCCCAACGCCACTGACGTAACCATGTTGACCCAGAGGACCTGCGGCGCGGTGATCGGCATGGTGAAGCCGAAGAAGATCGCCACCGCGATCACCAGTGCCTGCGCGACGTTCGTCGGCAGCATGAACAGAATAGCCTTCTCAATGTTGTTGTAAACTGTGCGACCCTCTTTCACGGCGGCGGTGATCGAGGCGAAGTTGTCATCGGCGAGGATCATCTCGGCCGCCTCCTTGGTAACCTCGGTGCCCTTGATCCCCATCGCGACGCCGATATCGGCTTTCTTCAGCGCGGGCGCGTCGTTGACGCCGTCACCCGTCATCGCCACGATTTGCCGGTTTGCCTGGATCGCCTTCACAAGGCGAAGCTTATGCTCGGGGCTCGCGCGGGCGAAAACGTCGACGTTGCGAACACATTCCTGCAATGTGGCGGTATCCATCTCCTCGATCTCGGCACCGGTGATCGCGGTTGTTCCGTCGCCGATGTCGAGCATTCTGGCAATCGCCGCGGCAGTGATCCTGTGATCGCCGGTGATCATCGTGACGCGAACGCCACCGCGGTGGCACTCCTTGACCGCTTCGACAGCCTCTCGGCGTGGTGGGTCCAGCAGCCCAATTAGCCCAAGCAGGACCAGGTTCCTCGGCAGATCCGCTGGCGTGAGACCGCCGTGCCCGACTCCGGGATTGTCGAGCCATGCCAGCCCCAAAACGCGCTCCCCCTGGCCGGCGAGTTTGTCCGACGCCTGTGCGAAGTATTCGCGATCAAGCGACACCCGCAGTCCACCCGCGGTCTGTTGCCGGTCACAGTGTTCAAGGATGACTTCCGGCGCCCCTTTCACCAGCAGCCGCGGCTCGCCATCGGCAGCCTGATTGAGCGTCGCCATGAACCGGTGTTCCGATTCGAACGGGATAGAGTCGAGCCGGGGATACGTCGCCCGCTCGACCTGCCGCGTCATCCCCAGCTTGTTCGCGAACGGGTAGAGCGCCCCTTCGGTCGGATCGCCCTCCACCTTCCAGTTGCCCTCCTGCTGGAACAGCTCCGCATCGTTGCAGAGCAGCGAGACGCGCCCCATCATCTCGAGAACCGCGTCGCGATCTGCCGGCTTCCCGTCTTTCCTGACGTCGCCCTCGGGTGCGTAGCCTTCGCCGGTGACCTGATATGCTGCGTCGGCGGTGACGGCCGATACGACCATCATCTCCATCAGCGTCAGCGTACCGGTCTTGTCGGAGCAGATGCGCGATACCGAGCCGAGGGTTTCAACCGCTGGAAGTCGGCGGATGACGGCGTTGCGCTGAGCCATTCGCTGGACTCCGATCGCCAGCGTGATCGTGATGATTGCCGGCAAGCCTTCCGGTATGACCGATACAGCGATGCCGACGACCGCCTGGAAGATATCGACAAAAGCCATACCCAGCCCCCACCTGCCGTAGGCGAAGACCAGCACACTCACAACCCCGAGGACGGCGGTGATCGCATAGCCGAATTGCTTGATCTGACGCAGCAGCGGGGTTTCGAGGGCGTCGACGCCAGCCAGCAATTGGTTGATACGACCGAGTTCGGTGCCACTGCCCGTCGCAACCACCACGCCTTTCGCGCGGCCAGACACCACCATCGTTCCGGAGAACGCCAGGCATTCGCGATCCCCAACGGTCGCGTTTGCAGAAACCGGGCCGGCCGTCTTTTCGGCCGGGACGGACTCGCCAGTCAGCGCGGCCTCTTCGGTGCGAAAGTTATTGACGTCTGTCAGTCGCAGATCTGCCGGAACCTTGTCGCCTGATTCCAGCAGTACCAAGTCTCCTGGCACAAGCTCATCCGCCGGGATCATGCGCGTCTCTCCGCCACGTATGGTCCGTGCTTCCGCGGACAGCATGTTGCGGATCGAGTCGAGCGCCTTCTCAGCCCTGCCTTCCTGGATAAAGCCGAGCAGTCCGTTCAGTACGACGACGCCGAGAATGATCGCTGCATCGATCCACAGGCTGAGCATCAGCTTGGTGAATCCCGCACCGAGCAGGACGTAGACCAGGACATTATTGAACTGCGACAAGAGGCGGGCGAGCGGCCCGCGCTTCCGGCCTTCAGGCAACCGATTGGGTCCAAATTCTTGCATACGGCTCGCGGCCTCTCCCAGATCGAGGCCCGCTTCAGTGCTGGTGGCGAGCTTTGTCACCACCTCGTCTGCTGACATCGCATGCCAGGCCAATACCGTACCAGCAGACCCGGCTGTCACCAATGTATCCATGGGCGTTCCCCGATTTGTCCGGCCCGGTTTGGCCTCCTGGGCCGACAGTTCAACAGCTCAGTTAGGCACCGGTGCAGGACATTGCCGTGTATCATCCGTCCGAGTCGAACAATGGCAGAGCTGCGCGGTAAAGAGTACCACAACCTACGCCAAAGCAGCACTGGCAGAACGAACTTCCAAGACTCGGCGGTAAGCGCATGTAGCTGCCCAGCCGACCCGCACTATTGTAGCAACGAGACAACCGGCGAGTACTTTGAGTGCAAGGCGTCAAACGGCCAGGACGACGACCAAAGCGATCGGTCCGCTCAGAAACAGAGCGACGAGATGCTCGAACTGCGCTGCAGCGATATACCGCGCCCGCGCTTCCATCGCGATGCGGTTGTTGCAGGCTATGGAGCAGCTTTCCCGTCGTCCTTTACCTGCGATGCCTCCCGCGTGGTATTCAGAGTCAGTCCCAGAATGGCGCAATGCGGTGGAATTTCCGCCAGGCGCGCGCAATCCGCTCGCGCGCGCGCCCACCATGCGCGCCAACGAAGCCCAGCACCACGCCGCTCGCGAAGGCCAGCCTGCTGCCTCCCAATTCGGCTAGCAAACTCTCGGCCACTGCTCCGTCGTTCAGTGCACCAAGCCGATCCTGCAGGGTTGCGAGCCGGCGAATGAACCTTTTGCTCGCTTTGCCAGCATACAGCGGGGCAAATATCTCCGCCGCATAGCGCAGCCGCTTGGCGCGTATTCGTATGGCGTGAAGTTCACCCGGTTCGAGCGTCTCGATGTCGCCTTCCAGCTGTGCCAGCCGCTCCAACCTGCGGTTCAGCACAACACGGGCGAAGTCGTTCAGCGGGCTGGCCAGTTCGTTCTTCTCCGCCTCGCCAAGCGTTGCCTGCCACGCATCGCCACCGGCAAGGCACGCGAGTTCGATCCCCAGGCGGCGGAACTCCGCACCCTGAAGATAAGTGCGCAGCTCTGCGTTGCAGGCGAGGCGACGCCGTTCTGCCGCCGCCAGCAAGCGGTGCAGGTTCCGCTCGGTCGGGAAGGCTGCGCCTACCTTCGCACCGGTCTCCGTCACGAACACATCCCAGTCACGCGTGGGCCCCAGCCGGGATGCAAGCGCCTTCAGATGAGCGTTGACCGCATCGACGGAGGGACATCGCACCGCGCGGCGGAATACCGTGATCGCCGAACGCAGACGGCGCACCGCGACACGCATCTGGTGCACCGGCTCGGGACCGTCCCGCCCATCGGCCGCCAATGAGGCGAAGTAAAGAGTCACGTCGGCCAGATGGCCGGCGACACGGGCGAAGGCGGCTGCGACGGAAAGTCCGGCGGGCAATTCGGGCGGACCCTCGTGCCGCGGCACCGAGGGCATGGCACGCGTGACCGAAAGTGCCTCGGCCGCCAGACTTGCACGCGGCACAGCCACGCGCAGCTCTCCGGCCATTGCAAGGGCAATGGCCAGTATGGCCGGTTCCGCGCCTGCCAGCACGATGCGACTGATGCGATGTTCCGCCGCGACCGCGCGGATTGCACCGTTCAGGAGGGTAAGGGTGACCGGTTCCTGATCGACTACCAGTGGCAGGGTCAGCCCGCGTCCCTCGAATGCCGCCACCGGAACCAACGGGTCGGGGAGCGTGTGCCCGAGCATAGCCTGCGAGCGGCCCTCCGCCAGGACCGGAGCCGGTGCGCCGGGCGGCCAGCGCTCGCCATTGGGATGCAGCCGCTCAACCCGCCACCCCGGGCGCTGTTCGGCGATAATGAGGCCCTGTTCGGCGAGCGCACCGTCGATGCCGTCGTGCCAGACGATCCTGATCGCCCGGGAGCGTGCCCTGCCTGCCCTCAGTGGTGCGAGGAGTGCGAGCCGAGGCAGGCGCGCCGCATCGTCGGGATCCAGGCCAAGCTCCAGCTGCATGCGCTCAGGCCGACGACCCCAATGCGTCGCCGTCGCGCAGGTCGCGCGGTGCGAGAAAGCGCACCAGGCGGCCACCGCCGGCATCGAGCTGATGCCAGGGACCGGCTACGGCAAATTCTGCCAGGGCACCTGTCGGGAATCCCGCGGCGATGCGCTTGGCCATCTCGCCCGGGCCACCGTCGCCATGGCTGCCGGCCAACATGACGGCAAGCTCGTGCATGCCCGGATTGTGGCCGATCAGCAGCACGCTGCGGACGGTCTCGTTCACGTCATGCAACACCCCGAGCAACTCCTTGGCACTCGCCAGGTAGAGCGACTCCATTGGCTCGATCAGGGGCGTGTCATCCCAGGGTTCCAGCTTCGCGAGTGTCTCCTGCGTGCGCCTCGCGGGCGACACGAGCACCATGTCGGGCGCAAGGCCGAGGTCGCGCATTGCCTCCCGCATCGCGGCGACCGAACGGCGTCCGCGCTTGTTGAGGGGACGGTCGCGGTCCGGCAGTGCTGCGTCGTCCCAGGAGGACTTGGCGTGCCGCAGGAGCAGGAGTTGGTGCATGCTGCAAGGAGGTCCGACGCTGGCAAAGGCGGACTCTGACACGCCGACGCGGACTTGTCGCGCCCCGTCGCGCCTCACCCTCGTCGCGCCTCGGGCCCTTATGCCCCGACAAATCCTGAACTAGCGACGGCTCGGGCTGGCCTGGGCAGTGCGGGTCGGGACAGGGCAGGCCATCAGTTCGATAGGCTGGGGCAAGGCCTTGCTGGCGGCATAACCCGCCAGGTCGGAGCCCTTCCGCAGTGCCAGCACCTCCGTGAAGATGCCAACATTCTGTTGGCAGAACAGAGTTCCCTGCTTGATCCCGCTCTCCGACTGGGTGTTCGCCAGGCTGGTGATGTAGTCGTCGTGCTCGTGCTGAGCGCGTCCGCCGCCGAACTTACGGGCAAAGTAGGCTTGCAAAGCTCGCTCCTGCGCCATCAGGTCGCCGCGGAAACGCAGGACGAATTCGTTGTAGCGGTCCTGCTGATTGCAGGTGAGCGCCGTCACCATCAGCTTGCTTTTGAGGCCGGCGATATCAAATGCCGACACATCGGCGGGTTTCGCGCATTGCTGGCCGCGGGCAATCCCGGCGCACAGCAGGCCGGCGCCGAGCAGAACTGGAAACGAAATGCGCATGCGATAGCTCCAGTCCGAGGGTGGCGGCCGGCAAACCTCACCTGGGACATGAGCTAACCTTGGCAATATCCTGTCTGGCAACAAGAAAGTGTGCGCATCCCCCGATTCGCCGACACTGTGGCTTCTTTGCAGCGGGTGTGCCTGCCACACTGAAAGGGGACAAGTGCCGGCAGAACAGAAGATGGCAGCAGGGTCGGCGACGTCACGGCGCTGATTTCAGGCCTGGCCGGTGGAAGCTCCCGGCAACCCGGCCAACGCCCGCACAACATCCGCACGGCTGACAATCCCGACCAACTTGCCATCGGTCAGGATTGGAACGCGCTTGATTCGGTGTTTGCTCATCAGATCGGCAATCTCCGACAGGCTCGTTTGTTCGGTTGCCGTGACGACGTCCGGGGTCATGAGATCGTGTGCACTGCGCCTGTCCACGCGAATATAGTCAAGAAAGTCCGGCGCGAGGTCAGTGCCCTCCGCCAGTACTCCGAGCCACCAGGCGCGGCGCATTTCGTTGGCGGCACCAAACGGGCGCATGAGATCGCCTTCGCTCAGCATGCCGAGCAGTGTTCCTTTTTCGTCGCAGACCGGCACCGCGCTGATGTCATGCTGGGCAAGCAAGGCCGCGACCTCGGCGACCGTCGCATTCGGACCGACCTTGATCACGTCGCGGGTCATGACACTGGCAGCATCGACCGGCATCTTCGTCTCCCTCGATTGCTGGCCGGCAAGAAACACCGCGGCGGCGGCCGAGGCAATGATCCAGGTCAATCAACCTCCGGAACCGGCCGCAGCCAAAGCCACGCCCCGAGCACTGCCAGCAGATTGACCAGAGCGGTCAGCATCAGGATATGCGGCGCGGTCGCACCCGCCGCGGCCAGTCCGGCTGCTATCACCGCCCCGGCAACCATGAAGGCCGCATTGAGCACGTTGTTGGCGGCCACCATGCGCGCGCGCCAATCCGGCCGGGCGCGCCGCTGGATCTCGGCATACAGCGGCACCGAATAGAACCCACCGCAAGCCGCCAGCAGAAAGAGATTGAGCAGGATCCGCCACCCCAAAGGCGAGGCAACAACGGCCGAGACGGACATCAGCCCCGTTGCATTGGAGCAGGTCACCGCAAAGTCCCAGGTGAACAGCGATATGCCCAGCAGCGCCGCAACGGCGAGGCGCGGCGAAGCCTCGTTCCGCAGCATCACCGCGCACAGCAGGGAACCCGCGCCGATGCCGAGCGAGAACATGGTGAGGAACAGGCTGACGACTTCGCCCTCCGCCCCGAGCGTGACCTTTGCGACGACAGGGAATTCGGCGACCAGGGTGGCGCCCAGGGTCCAGAACCAGCTGATGCCGAGGATGGGGGACCAGATGGCGCGGTCGCCGAATTC
>Ga0210402_10002598_pt1 | contig 17479 bp, 12 predicted proteins | sample IncBWC7MmetaG_FD_161055 | JGI IMG/M metagenome (GOLD analysis project Ga0210402, IMG submission 161055) | Forest soil microbial communities from Barre Woods Harvard Forest LTER site, Petersham, Massachusetts, United States - Inc-BW-C-7-M | ecosystem: Environmental > Terrestrial > Soil >... | reverse complement strand
CACGGCCTGGGTCAACAGCGGCGGCCGAAGCCCGCGCAAGCCCCGGTCTGGTCTACCCTCAAATTAGGTAGCCGACTCGCTGTTGGGCGGGCAACCGTCCGCGCCGACCCGCTCCGTCACCTCGGGAAATATTCCCGGCGATGTTCGGGAAACCGGCTCAAGCCTCCCTCCGCCCTTCTGCGCTATTACCGCGCGTGGTCTCCGCTCCGCGACAGCGCGAAAGAATAGCCAGGGAGGAACATATGTGCCCATTGCCTCACCATGCCGGCTGCTCTCACGCGGCAGACGGATTCAATCGGCGTTACATGCTGAAGAGGCTCATGGCCCTGGGCCTGACGGCGCCGCTCGCCACGCTCGTCCTCGATCGCAGGGCCATGGCGGCGATAACTTTTCTCGACCGCGTGGAGCTCATTGACGGCGTGACGGCGCTCATCGCCAGGGCCAAATCCCCCGAGCTCCGCGAGGCCCGCGTCTTCGATCTCTCAGGCAGCGAGTTGCCCTGGAAGGACCTCGGGATCAGCCTCGCCAGTGGACAGGAAGTGACGTTCCTGCTCGGCGGCCGCGTGCGGCTCGCCCGCGAACAGGATCTGTGGGTCGAGCCTGACGTTGCGTTTCACGTACGCACGCGGGGCGCCCGCCCCATGTTCAATCCGATGAGCAACACCGGGACGATGACGGCCGCCGCCGACGGTCCCCTCGAAATGGCGCGATCGCTCGTCGAGTTCAAGGATGCGGGTGGCGAACTGGCGGTGCCGAAAGATGAGTACGCCAAGGCCGACGCGCACATCTACGGCGTGGCTCTGGTCTGGCGCGGCAGCGCGCTCGCCGGCCTGACAAGCCTGCTCAGCCACGGCGACGTCGACGGCATCGTTGCCGCGGAACTGGCGCGGCTCCAGTCGGCCCGCAAGCTCCCCACGGGCTGGCACAACTTCTTCATGCTGGGCGGCGGCCCGGTCATCTTCAATGATATCGGCAATGGCGCGATTTCCGTCGAGCCGCTGAAGAATGCCGGCATTCTCCAGCGCCCCGTCGGCATCGAACTGAAGCCGCAGACCAAACTGAGCTGGCGCTGGATCGTCGAAGAGCTGCCGTCGCGGCTGCCGGAAAACCAGCTCACCTCGCACGACTACCTCTCCATCGCCGCGGAGTTCGACGACGGCCAGGACCTCACCTACTTCTGGAGTTCGAGCCTCCCGATCGGCACCGCGTTCCGCTGCCCGATCCCGCGCTGGACGCCGCTCGAGTCGCACATGGCGGTCCGCAGCGGCTTTGCCGATCTCGGCAAGTGGGTCAGCGACGAGCGCGACATCTACGCCGACTACAGGGAGCACATCGGCGGCCCGGCCAAGTCCGTCGTAAATGTCTGGCTGCTTGGCGTCTCCCTCTTCCAGCGCCGCAGCGGCTCGTGCCGTTTCGCCGACATGCAGATCTCCCAACCGGGCGCCGAAACCCTCAAGCTTTGAGAACGCGAGAGCGAGTTCGGTTCAATCGGCTCGCCGCTAGAGCCCTTTCCGTTCCGATTGAATCGGAACGGAGGCTCTAGTCTCTTGTTTTGACGCGTTTTCCTCACGCGAACCGGTACCCACCCCGGATCAAGTCCGAGGGCATGCTTCGCTCGAAAACGCTACAGAGCATGATGTGATGAGGTGGAATCGCTATCGTGCTCCGGCTCTTTGCTTGAGGATGATCTCCGCGCAAACGCGTTCCGCGTTTGTCGCGAGGGAAAACCGGTTTCCACCTTTCCGGCCTCGAGCAGCACATGCATGGTCCATTTGGGCCAATCCGCGCGAAAGTGCAGGAGCTGGCAGCGGCGTCTCGCGCTGCGAGCCAAGCTCTTCCTTCCAGTCATCATTTGCACGGCGCTGGCGCGAGGCACATGTCTCCAGAGTGCTTACGTCAGGTTAGGCGCCATCGAGGTGGCTCGGCAACCCTGAGATAGACCGGCATTCAGCCGTGATAGGCGAACAGCTCGATCGGGTCGTGGAAGCCGCGCACCGGATATTCGCCGACGCGTTCGAGATCGAATTCGCTTGCGACGAAGTCGGCGAACGCACGGGACAGCAGCACCGTCTTCCCCAATTGTTTGGTGAGGGTTTCGAGACGCGAAGCCATGTTGACCGCAGGACCGATGACGGTGAAGTCGAGCCGGGTCTGCGACCCTATATTGCCATACATGACGTCTCCGACATGCACGCCGATGCCGTAATTCAGTGGCGAACGACCGGTCTCGCCGTTCCTTTCGTTCAGGGCAACCATGGCCCGGCGGGCCTCGGCCACGGCATGCAGCAGATTTGCGCAGGCCGACGGCTGGCTGAGCGGAAAAATGGCGAGCAGACCGTCGCCGATGAATTTCAGTATTTCCCCGCCATGTCGCGCGATCGGTTCCGACATCGCATCGAAATAGTCGTTCAGAAGACCAATGACGTCATCGCGCGGCCAGCTATCGGAGATCCTGGTAAAATCACGCAGATCGCAGATCATGATGGCGGCGCGTACCGTCGTCCCGCTTCCGCGCCTGGTGGCGCCGGCCAGAATGAGCTCGCCGGCATGCGACCCGACATAGGTTTCGAGCAGCGTTCGCGCCAGCCGGTTCTTCATACGGATTTCGCTGACCAGCGCCAGAACCGGCAATAGTTTCAACAGATCGGCGATATGCGCGTCGTCGAAACCTCCGGGCCGGTCGGTCGCAAAGGTCACGATATGCCGCTTGCCGAGCGTATGGTAAAGCGGCCACGCGACATAGTCGGTCAGGCCTTTCGCCCGCATCTCGTCATAGACGGCGTGCTTGCGGCCCAACGACGGATCGCGTTCCAGATTCTCGCGCACCTCCTTGACGCCGTCACGGATTTCGTTGGCGGGGCTACCGATGTATTCGGATCGCTCCCTGACATCGTAGTCGACCCTCGCAATCTCGGCCTCGCGCATCCCGTCGGCCCACATGATCCGGGCGCCAAGCCATTGCGGATGGTAGATCAGGAGATGAAGCGACGCCCGCTTGACGGGAATGCCGGCTCGCTGGAGCCGGATACACAGCTCCGCGAAAATATTATCAATGAAGCGCTCATCGCGCGTATCGTTTGTCAGCCAGTGCACGACATCGCTGTCAGGCGCGGTGATGGGACCGACGTTGGGCGGCGCGTTCATATCTTGCTCCTGTGACTCTTGCTCCTGCGACCTGGATCGACGGTACAGGATATGTCGTGTCCCCGGTCGGCGGCGTCAACGGAGTCCGCCACAATCTGTTTGCGGACACTGGGTTGCCGGTGGGGTTGACTATGCGTCCGGCGACAGGGGCGCAGCAATAGCGCCGCGTTCTCTCATTCAACCCTTAACCTGCCTTTGGCAATTCGAAGGGCTTTCGGTCAAACATAGGCCGTTATCCGAGCCCTGCCCCGGAAAGGCAAGGTTCACACCACGCGGTCCTCTCCGCGAAGCGGGTTCATGCAGCCGCGGTATCGATCGAGCGGCGTATCACCCGCTGGACTTCCGCATTCGAGAGGAACAAATCATGGTTGACGATGCCCCAGCCTGACTCGGAGGCATCGATCACGCGCACCCCAAGCTGCTCGATCGCGGCCTTCTCGGCGGCGCCGACCCGCGTCATTCCGCCCGCGATCCGTCCCGACAGCGCCAACGCGCGATCGTTCGTCGCGGCGATGACAGTGATCTTGCTGGCGAGCGGTCCCATGCGGTTGATTGCCGACGAGAACACGTCCATGTCGATATCCGGCGCGGCGAACACGACGGCGCCGATCCTGCCCGCGACAGTGTCACCATATTGCGTGTAGAGCTCGCGCAGGCTTTCGAGCGTCAGCATCGTTCCCATGCTGTGCGCAACGATGTGGATGCGACTGGCGCCTGGGACCGACACGATGGAATGGAGCACACGTTCGAAGCCGTCGCGAGACCACATCGCGCTGTCGCGGTCATAGGCGTAGTCGAAAAATCCCGCTTTGGAGGGCCAGGAGAAGACCATTGTCCGGCCACGGAACTTGATCCCATCGGAGAGGTGAGCGGCATCGAGCGCCGCGGTCTCGAAAGTCTGCTTGAAACCATGCACGTAGATCAGGACGTCCAGTCCGCTGGCCTGCGCAAAGAGATTGCCGGGCTCCGCTGACATCGGCTCGACCTCTTCAAGACGCCAATCGGCAAGTCCGACCGCGGCGAGCGACATGCGGCCATCGTCTGGCGGCACCAGCTTTGCTCGTGCGACTGTCATCGCAGGCGCCCGCTCCGGCCCGAACCAGGGCTTCGCGCGGCCGCCATTCACGCGTTTGCGCGTGGTTGCGATGAGGAGTGTCGGATCCGCTGCGAGCGACGAAGCGTCGAAGGCCGCACCTGTCGCGCCCATACCGGCGCATCCGCCAAGCGTGAGCACGCTTGCCACGGACATAATCCCGCGCAAGACCGCGCGGCGGGATGCAATAATCTCATGTTGCTGGAGATGTCGGACGCTCACACGGAACCTTTGGGAACAATGCCCACCGTAGTACCCGCCCCCTCAACAGCTCCCTGGATGACAATGGCGGCTAGAAAAGGGCGGACAGCCCGCGACCGGCGGCTCGGCGCAAGAGTGCATGGCGGCGCAAATTTGCCGATTGCGCGTGGCAGGCGCCGTCCATTGCGAAGCAGCAGCGATCTCGGCGGGCGGCTACGTGGATCAGGTCGGCGGCGTGGTCCGCAGCAGGCGCCTCGGATGCAGACCGTCGACATGGCCCATGAAGGGCGGATGGATCGAATAGCCGATCAGCTCGCGGACGCGCTCGGGGAGCGAGTTGGCGATCTCGGCGGGGACAGCGAGACACATGTTCTCCAGCTGCCGCAGCCAGCCCGCGCAATATTGTGGCGTGATGATCAACCGCGCGCGGTCAGAGCGGTTGGCGCCGCCACGGTGCCAGAGCGTTCCCTTGGTGATCGCCAGCGATCCGGACGGCATTATCATCTTGATCGCATCCATCCTGTTGGTGGTTTCGCGATCGGCGGCGCGGCTTGCAAAATCGGCCGGGCTCACGGCACCCTCAATGATCGCGCCATCCCAGAGATGGCTGCCCGGAATGATTTCGGTCGCGCCATTCAGCTCGGTCGTGTCGTCGATCGCCCAGAAGGTGCTGACGCCGAGCGGAGGCCGCGGCCGCGGAATCTTGGCGCCGCCATCGTCGAAATGCCAGGGCTGCGCGGTCTCGCCGGGCTGCAAGTTGATCGCGAGCAGTGCCGACAACAGGCAGCTCTCGCCCAGTTCCGCCTCGACGAACGCCATCACCAGCGGATGCGCCACGAGTTGGGCAAAAAGCGGCGATTTCGTCAGCAGCGCGTAGACGCGGTTGGTCTTCACGCCCTCGAAATCGTTGCGGCCCTTGAGATCGCGCGCCAGATGCGGCTCCAGCACTGCGCGGATTTCGGCAACGCGATCCTGCGGCAGAACGCGCTCGAAGATGAGGTAGCCGGAACGGTCGAACTCTTCGCGCCAGGACGAGAAGGCCAGGCGCCGACAACAAGGAAGGCGCCGATCAGGGGCACCGCCGACGGATCGTATGGAAGCAGGCCGAATAAGTTGAAGACGTTGGTCGGGTCGGCCGCGGACAAATCTTGGACCCAGCCAAAAAATGGGGCGTGGCGCATCTCGATGGTCACAAACAGAACCTTGTAGAGTGCGAAAAATATGGGAATCTGAACGAGCGTGGGCAGGCAACCGGCGATCGGGTTGACCTTTTCTGTTCTGTAAAGCTCCATCATCGCCTCTTGCTGCTTCATCTTGTCGTTTGCGAAACGCTCGCGAATGAACTGCACCTGCGGCTGCAAGGCCTTCATCTTCGCCATTGAAGCATAGGATCTATTAGCAAGTGGGAAGAAGGCCACCTTCAACAGCAGCGTGACAATGAGAATCGCTACTCCGAAATTGCCGACCAGTCGGAACTGATAGTCGATCAGGCTGAACATCGGCTTGGTCAGGAACCAAAGCCGTCCCCAATCAATCAATCGATCGAAACGGTCGAGCCCGAGCGCCTTCTGATAGCTATCGACAATCGCAACCTCCTTTGCGCCCGCGAACAAGCGCGCGGTCGCGCTTCCGGTGGCGCCCGGACGGATTGTCTGTGTCTCCTGCACATAATCCGCTTGGTAGGTCTTGAGAGAACCAAGTTCGTTGGCCGCAAACTCGACGTGGAGCGATGCCGAACCCTGTGGGGCAAAGACAGCCGCCCAATATTTGTCCGTGAAGCCGAGCCAAGCGCCGTTCGATGTAAACGGCATGCGCTTTTTTTCGTCGAGGGTCTTGTAAGTCAGCTCTTGGAGTCCCTCCTCTCCGAGAACCCCGATGGCTCCCTCGTGAAGGAGATAATTGCCAAGCATGGGTGGCGGGTTGTGGCGCGAGATCGAGGCATAGGGCGCCATCGCTACGGGAACTCGTCCTTTGTTCTCGACCTCATCGCGGACGGTGAAGAGATATTTGTCGTCCACTGAAATCGTTCGCCGGAACTCCAGACCTTGGCCGTCCTGCCAAACCAGCAGGACCGGCTGTTCAACGCCGAGGCTGTTGGATCCAACCTGGTGCCAGGTCGTCTCGGACGTCGGCACCGAGGATGTCGGGCCCGACACATTGACCCAGCCGAACTCGGCATAGAACGGCCGTGAACTGCCAGAGGGCGAGAGAAGCTCGATTGCCGGGGATTTCGGATCTGTCGTTTCGTGATACTGCGCAAGCGACAAATCATCGATCCGCCCGCCCCTCAGTGAGATTGAACCGCGCAGGCGCGGCGTTTCGATCGCAACGCGGGGCGATCGGCCGAGCGCTTCCTGTCGTGAAACCGTCTGACGTTGCTGGGCAGCAGGAAAGGCTTCGAACGGTTTCTCCAGCCACCCCCCATTGGGCGCGGTCAGGTCAATTCGCGGAGCCTTTCGGCCGGCTTCCTTGTGGTAAAATGAAGTCGCGAAGAAGTATTGCCAGGCAATCAAAATAAGCACCGAGAGCGCGATAGCGAGGAAAACGTTGTTTTGATCGTGCATGTCCCGACTCCCATGACCAATCGCAGCGGCAATCGCCTTCGCCGTCAGTCAACTTGTGAGCACCATAGATAGTCTGATTGAATCGAGTTTGTAGCCGGGTAGCCGGCCATTAGAGCATCCGCCGATCACGTTGCGGCGTGTAGCAACTATTAAGTTAATCTCGAGATTCCGGGTTCGATGCTAACGCATCGCCCCGGAATGACGACGTAATGATTGCTTCGATCTGTTCGGCGGATGCTCTAGACCGCTGATGCGGAATTCTGACACATTCTGCCGCGACAGCCAGATGATCCCTCACCGATCGGGCCGATTCCCCTAGAACCGCTGGGCACGCCGGGAACCGGGTTTTGCGAACAGATCGAACGATGCGGCCCTCAGCCATCGGTGGCCGGGATCGCGGTGACATCTTTCGTGCCAGTATTGGGCGATCTCGAACTGAGGCAGCGGTATGGCGGGTCTGAACGTCGCCAGGCCCAACTGCTCGGCCAAATGCAGTGCGACATTTTCCGGTACCGTTGCAATGCCGTCGGTGCGAGACGCGACAATTGTCGCTGCAATAAAGCTCGACAAGCGAAGCAGGACGCGCTGCGGGGCGATTTCGGCTTCCAACGCATGTTGGGCCATATGATGGGCGGCGTGCCCAAGATCTGACGCCATCACGATGATGTGTTGCGCGGCACGAAATCCTGCCGGCGTACGCAGCCTGGCCAGCTTCGGATGATTTCTCCGGGCGACACTCAGATAGCTACTGAGGTAGAGGCGCTGCCGCCGCAGGCCGCCGGGCGCTCCGGGAAAGGCACCCAACGCCAGGTCGGCTTCACCGGACTCGAGTTTCGCCTCGAAATGCTTGGAATCGAAGGGCACAGCGCGCAGGCTAAGCCTCTCTCCATTGCTTGCAAGCCGGGTCAGGAGCGGAGGCAGGAACACGATCGTGCCGACGTCGGTGACCAGAAGCTTGAACGCGCGCTCGGATGTCCGGGGATCGAAAGCCGGTGTGGCGGCGTAAAGGCCATCTGAAGCAACAAGGAGATTGCGAAGCGATTCGATCATCTCGACCGCCTTCGGGGTAAGTTGCATGGCATGGCCATTGCGAATGACCAAGGGATCGCCGAAATGCGCACGAAGCCTGGCCAGAATTTTGCTTATGGCGGGCTGCGTCGTATCGAGCAGCTCCGCTGCGCGGGTCAAATTGCGCTCCCGCAAGACAACGCTCAGCGTCTTGAGGTCGTGCAGCCGCAGAGTTGCATCATCCCGAAATGACATGATCATCATTCCTGTTCGGACATAGGCCCGATCACAGCGCAGCGCTAGAATGCTGTCAATCGCGAGATCATCTGACACTCGCATTGCCGCACCGGAGAACAAGGATGTCCAAGTTCCTGATCGAACCGCACTTCCGCCTTCAGGAATGGGTCGCTGAAGAGAAGGATTACTTTCGCGACGAAGGTCTGGACTACGAGTTCAAGGAGTTCATTCGTTCGACCGGCGGCGCGCATCACAAGACTGTGGGTAAGGCGGGTGCTTTCCAGAGCATCCAAAAGGGGCGCGAGGCGAACGTGACCTGCGCGTGCCACTGGACGGTGAATGTGGCGGCCTCCACCGGCTATACGAAGCTCTATGCGGACGCCTACTCGGTGGCTCCGGCTGCGATTTTCGTGCCGGCCGATTCGCCAATCAGGACGCCTGCCGAGCTTTCCGGTGTGCCGATCTCGGTCGGCTACCAATCGGGCAGCCATTACTCCACCATCCAGGCGCTGGAGCAGTATCTGCCAGCCGACCAGATCAAACTATCCTTTGAAGAAGGGATGCTGTTTAGCCGCCTGGAGCTGTTTCTGTCCGGCAAATCGCCGGCCATCGCTCTGTTCAATGGTCCCTATTATTTCGCCGAGCAGCTTGGCTGCCGCAAGATCATCGACAACACTTTCATGATCGCAGCCATGATCAACGGCGATCCCGAACCGGACGATATCCGCAAATATTTCCGGGCGCTGCGGCGAGCGCAGCGAGACATCGATCTGCGTCCCGAACTTTACACGCATTATTACAGAAACGAATTCCCTGAGCTTTTTCACCCGAAAATGGACCCAAGACGTTGGGGACCCGGTGAGCGCATCGTCTTCGAGACCTACAGCAAGGAGATGTTCGAGCAGTCATTCGACTGGATTGCCAAGCACGCGATCTTCGAGCCCGGTGGAATGGGCTCCGGCGATTACGAACAGGCGGTTATCTCGCTTGCGGCTGAATAACCCTTGCGATGGGAGCGCCTACCTCACTGCGCGCCGGATCCGCCCGCCACAATCCTCTCGTTGAGTTTTTGATCGACGATCTCGACAGTGCGGTCGATCTCGGCATTGGGCGCGCCAAGCTGATGCGAGATCAATTTCACCAGCAGATCAACCCGCTCGATGAAAGGCGCACCACTGGCCACCGCGCGTGCCGCGGAAGAGGGTTTGAGGAGGCTTTCCGCCGCCTTGGCGTATTTCTCGAACGGCACCTGATCCTTCGGGTCGGCTCCCAGACGCCGGGCGATCGCATCCACATGCTCATAGATCGCCTGCGAGCGCTTCAGATCATCATGCACCGCGTCGCGGATCGACTGCGGCTCGTGCGGCGTGATGCAGCGGTAGTTCCCCGTCAATAGCATCGACCATTTCGCCAGAGGGACGAACAGCGAATCGAATACCTTGAGCTTCACTGGAACATCCTGGCCATCCAGCTTCACTGCGTCGATGTCCGCTTCCAGCTCCCGAAGCAGCCGGTTGTGTGTCTCATCTGCAAATGCCGCTGCCTTGAAGTTTGTGGGCAGGCCGACATGAAGGACATTCGGCGCCTCTTCCGGCGGGCGGAAGGCTTGCGGATCGGGCGAGCAGAGCGACACCAGTCCCGGCTTGAAGCGTTCCCATACCTGCGCATTGGTATAGGCCTCCTCCAGGTCCATGTCCGCCAGCGCGGGGATCCGTTTGAGATAGGGCAAGGGCGGCATGTTCATGATCGAAAGACAAGGCAGATTCGCCTCGGCGATTTTGATCATCAGCACCCGGATCGTGTGGTTGGTGTATTGCGGCTCCTGCATTGCAAGACCAACCAGGTCGTAACGGGAAAGGTCGACGTCCGCGGGCAGTGTCGCGTCCAGGGTCCCAGGCAGATCGCGCGAAAAGATCGCCCGATGCATCGCCTCGTCACGTAGCCTGATGCGGACCTCGGTGCCGTCGCGATTGATGAGCTCTGCCGTCTTCTTCCGGCACACGAGTGTCACGTTGTGACCGGCCATCAGCAGCTTCGTCGCAAGCAACGAGCCATACGAAGCTCCGAGGATCAAAATGTTCCGCGCCATGCTCTCGCTTCCATTGATGCTAAAAATCTCTCTGACGCCCCAACCCAAGCCAGCCAGCCTGCCTGCCTGGAATTTCAATCAGTGACCCGCTGAACGCAAGGAACGGAGCAGGCCGGACCTTATGTCAGACCGGGACAACCCGTTCGGGGAAGGCGCGCGGCTGTCTACCGCCAATTGATAGGTATTACAATCACATAGCGGTTCTTACTTTGACCCCCCTCCGACGCGCCATCTTGGGAGGGGCCAATCCGGACGGTCATAAGGCCGAAGGGCCGAATCCACCGCCGCTTCACGCGTCTCCCAAGCCGATCGGCCGGAAGTCGCATTCAAACAGGAACGGCCTTTCGCTGGCGGCAGGCCGCAACACCAAGTGGTAGCCATAGCGTTGCATCAGATTGGTGAGGTCGAGCGTTTTCTCGATTTCGAACAGACGGTCCTTGTGCGGCTTTTGCCAGTGACTGATCTGTGCCTTGGCCTTTTGCTTGGCGGTCTCGTTGTCGGAAGCGACAAGCAAGACGTTCCTGTGCAGCTCGCTGAACTCTGACGGGTCGTAGCCACCCAGATTGACAAAGAACAGTTTGTCCTGGCTGTCGGCCGGCTGCGCGGTCGAAAGCTCCACGTCATATCCGTCCGCCTGCTCGACGGCCCCCCAGCAATCCAGATGCAGGCTCTTCGGCTCGCCCCACCACTGCCGCCGCAGATCCTCGAAGCAATCTTCGGGCGTTTGCCCGATCGAGAATCGAACGTCGTGCAGCTCCACATTGGAATTGCCACAGTCGCCGCCGACATAGAACATGAAAAGCTTCATCGACCTGCCCCATGATAAGCGCCGCGTGCGCCGGCGCGAAGCCGCTATCGCCTTCTCCGCGTCACGGACGGCTGAGCCTGCCGGGCCTTTATCAATCTTGAGGTCGCACCGTCCCTTGTCTCGGCCTCAGAACGGATAATGCTGCGGCCCTTCGATCGTGATCCACCTCAAGTCCGTGAACTCATCGATCACTGCCCTTCCTCCAAAGCGACCGTAACCACTTGCTTTCATGCCTCCGAACGGCATATGCGCCTCATCGGCGACCGTCGGCCCGTTGATATGGCAAATGCCGGTTTCGATCCTGCGGGCCACCGCCATCGCGCGCTTGATGTCCTGGCTGAAGACCGCGGCAGACAGACCGTATTCGGTATCGTTGGCGACACGGATGGCCTCTTCGGCGCCGGCGACGCGAATGATCGGTTTCACCGGGCCAAACGATTCTTCGCCATAGATCTTCATCTGCGGCGTGACATGGTCGAGCAGCGTGGCCTCGACGATCGTGCCCTTCCGTTTTCCACCAGCCACGAGCTTTGCGCCCTTTTCGACGGCATCCGCGATCAGCACGTCCATCCGCTCGGCGGGCGCGCGATCGACGAGCGATCCGAGCACCACCTGGCCGCGCGGATCTCCGGCCGGCAGCTTCGAGGCCTTGGCCGCGAGCTTGGCGACGAACGCATCGGCGACTTTCTCGTCGACGATGATGCGCTCGGTCGACATGCAGATCTGGCCTTGATTCATGAAGGCGCCGAATGCGGCTGCGTCCACGGCCTGATCGAGGTCGGCATCGTCAAGCACAATCAGCGGGGCCTTGCCGCCCAGTTCGAGCAGCACCGGCTTCAGGTGCTCGGCGGCAAGCTTCGCGATGATCTTGCCGACCCTGGTCGAGCCGGTGAAATTGATCCGCTTCACCGCGGGATGCGCGATCAGGGCCTCGACGATCTTTGGCGCATCCTCGGGCGCATTGCTCAGGACATTGACAACGCCCTTCGGGAAGCCGGCATCGTTCAACACCTGCCCGATCAAATGGTGGGTTCCGGGGCAGAGCTCCGAGGAACGCAAGATCACCGTGTTGCCGCATGCGAGCGCAGCGGCGATCGCCCGCGTGCCGAGAATGACTGGGGCATTCCAGGGTGCTATTCCGAGCACCACGCCGACGGGCTGACGGATTGCCATGGCAAGAACGCCCGGCTTGTCGGCCGGGATCACCTCTCCAGCGATTTGCGTCGTCAGCGCGGCGGCCTCGCGAAGCATGCCCGCCGCAAGACGCACATTGACCCCCGCCCATGGCGCCGTAGCGCCCGTCTCTTCAAGCATCAGCTTGCCGAAATCGTTGGCACGGCCCTCCATCAAATCCGCGGCCTTCAGAAGCAGCGCGCGGCGCGCATTGGGCCCGGTTTCCGACCAACTCTCGAACGCCCTGGCGGCAGCCGCTGCCACCTTGTTCACATCCTCGATCGTCGCCGCGGCGGTCGTTGTCGCGACCAATCCGGTCACCGGGTCCTTGCGCTCGAACGTCGCTCCGTTCTTGGCATCCACGGCCTCTCCATCGACGATAAACGCTATCTTGTTCATGTCTTCTGCTCCCAAACATCCCGGTCTGTTGGCGGCCCGCATCAACTGCAGGCAGGATTAACGGCCGTCACATTTGTGGCAATTCGTAGCCCTGAACACCAATGGCTTTCTCTCGTCTAGAGCATGATCCGGAAAGGTGGAAACCGGTTTTCCGAAAAGATCATGCTCAAACAAGGAGCTAGAGCATGATGGCGATTCTACCTAATCACATCATGCTCTAGCGTTTTTACCTCACGAAGTCGCGATATTCAGTTGAATATAACGTTGACGCGATGACAAACCCGGGAGCAAACTGGCGCCGGTTCCGTCCGGCAGCATGCCGAACATGCTGCGAACCCGTGCCCGTATCCTCGCCCGCGCTCGGCATTGCTACCCGTGCCGAGATGGCAGATGCGCAAAACGACAGCCCCGACGCCGAAAAAGGCGCGCTCACATCAGGAGGAAATGCCATGTACCAGCAGGCTTTGGACAAAGTCTCCAAGCAGGTTCTGATCCGCGAACGCTATGACAATTTCATCGGCGGAAAGTGGGTTGCGCCGGTCGAAGGCAAGTATTTCGATAATCCGAGCCCGATCACCGGCAAGCGGTTGTGTCAGATCCCGCGCTCCACCGCGGCCGACATCGAACTCGCGCTCGATGCGGCCCATAAGGCCAAGGACGCCTGGGGCAAGACGTCGGTTCAGGAGCGCTCGCGCCTGCTGAACAAGGTTGCCGATAAGATCGAAGCAAATCTGGATTTGCTGGCGCTGGTCGAGACCCTCGACAACGGCAAGCCGATCCGCGAGACGACCCATGCCGACATGCCGCTCGTCGTCGATCACTGGCGCTATTTTGCAAGCGTCGTTCGCGCGCAGGAAGGCGCGATCTCCGAAATCGATCAGGATACGGTCGCCTATCATTTCCACGAACCGCTCGGCGTGGTCGGCCAGATCATCCCGTGGAATTTCCCGATCCTGATGGCCACCTGGAAACTCGCGCCGGCGGTTGCTGCCGGAAATTGCGTGGTCCTGAAGCCGGCGGAGCAAACGCCTCTGGGCATCCTCGTCGTCATGGAATTGATTGCAGACATCCTGCCGCCCGGGGTCGTCAACGTCGTCAACGGCTTCGGCATCGAAGCCGGCAAGCCGCTCGCCCAGAACAAGCGTATCGCCAAGATCGCCTTCACCGGCGAGACGACGACCGGCCGCATGATCATGCAATACGCTTCCGACAACATCATCCCGGTCACGCTTGAACTCGGCGGCAAGTCACCGAACATCTTCTTTGCCGACGTTGCGGATGCCGACGACGACTTCCTCGACAAGGCGCTCGAAGGCTTTGCAATGTTTGCCCTGAACCAGGGCGAGGTCTGCACCTGCCCGAGCCGGGTGCTGGTCCAGGACAGCATCTACGACAAGTTCATGGAAAAGGCGGTCGCACGCACCAAGAAGATCAAGCAGGGCCATCCGCTTGACGCTTCCACGATGATCGGCGCGCAGGCGTCGAACGACCAGCTCGAGAAGATCCTGTCCTATCTCGACATCGGCAAGCAGGAGGGCGCCAAGGTGCTGACCGGCGGCAAGCGGGCCGCGATGGATGGCGAACTCGCGGAAGGCTATTACGTCGAGCCGACCATCTTCGAAGGCAACAACAAGATGCGCGTCTTCCAGGAGGAGATTTTCGGCCCCGTGGTCTCGGTCGCGAAATTCAAGAACGAAGACGACGCACTCGCGATCGCCAACGACACGCTCTACGGCCTCGGCGCAGGGGTGTGGACCAGGAACATCAACCGCGCCTATCGTTTCGGCCGCGCGATCCAGGCGGGCCGGGTCTGGACCAATTGCTATCACGCCTATCCCGCGCATGCGGCGTTCGGCGGCTACAAGCAGTCCGGCATCGGACGCGAGACGCACAAGATGATGCTGGATCATTACCAGCAGACCAAGAACATGCTGGTCAGCTATTCGACCAAGGCACTGGGCTTCTTCTGATCTCGTCAACTGGATCACAGGCGCGGCCTCAGCTCCGTGCCTGTGATCTCCTTTATCGGCCATGGACTTTATGGATGATGGACAATGGTCAATCGGGTTGAGATTACCGAGAAAGCAATCGAGATCGTGGAGCGTCTCAAAACGCAGCATGGCGCGCTGATGTTCCACCAGTCCGGCGGCTGCTGCGACGGGTCGGCGCCGATGTGCTATCCAGTCGGCGATTTTCAGGGTCGGCCCGCAGGACGTGCTCTTGGGCAACATTGCGGGTTGCGATTTCTATATCGGCGCCGCCCAATTCGAATATTGGCGCCACACCCAGCTCATCATCGATGTGGTGCCGGGGCGCGGCTCGGGATTTTCCGCGGAAGCGCCCGAAGGCGTGAGGTTCCTCACACGCAGCCGGGTGTTCACCGACGCCGAGGTCGCCGAGCTTGAAGCCGCAGGCCCCCCGGCCCGCGCTGCTTGACGTGGCTCAAGCCGGAAATGAGTTACAATTGTAACAGTGTTCCGGTTACTGAAATCGTACCGTAACAAAGCCAGTGCACCTCCTTCTCTTAATCAAAGCAGAAGGGGCAGCAATGGCACTGATGAGTTTGCAACGACCTCGGCTGGCCGATTGGACCGCCGACGTGGCGACCAAGGCGAGATGCGCGACGCCTTTCGTCCTCTGTCGTGCCGCCATGCAAGGGCTCACAGCCCGCTGCGTCCAGATTTTCAGAGCCTTTTTCGTTCCGATTAAATCGGAACGGAGGCTCTATTTTGTTGTTTTGACCCGTTTTCTTCACGCGGACCCGCGCCCACCCCGCATCCAGTGCGGCGCAGGCTCTCGCTCGAAAACGCTCTAGTCTTGGAACTAGTCTTGAGTCTTGGAACTCGTCTTGGAAGTTGGCAGTGGCTCTGTTGTTACGCCTGTTCGTCTTGGTCGCGGTTGCGCTCCTGCCAGCCATCGCTGTTCAATCCTATAATGAATTCGACCTGCGCCGCTCACGCCAAATCGACGTGCAGGAGCAGGCGCTTGGCCTCGCCAAGCTCGCCGCGGCCGAGCAGCAGCAGATCGTCCAGGGAATTCGTCAGGCCCTGATCGCGCTCTCGGAGCTTCCGACGATAAAGGCGAAGGATGCCCACGGATGCATAGCCGACCTCGCCCGGATCAAGGAACGATACCAGGAATTCGTCAGCTTCATCGTGGTCGACATGAATGGCGGCTCCTTCTGCGATTCGAGCGGCGACTATAAGCCATCGACCGCCGCCGGACGGCCGTACTTCGCGAGCGTGCTCGCGACCGGCAAATTTACAGTCGGAGAGTTCGCGATCGGCCGAAGAACCGGTCGCAATGTCCTTCACTTCGCGCTGCCGTTCTACGGCGACGACGCCCGCGTGAGCGGCGTCGTCATAGCCGCCCTCAGCCTGGACTGGCTGGCTCACTATATCACGCAAAATATCATGCAAAACGGTGTTCCGCCGGGAGCTGCGCTCGCCGTCGGAGACCGCAACGGCGCATATCTCGCACGCTATCCCAATAACGACCGTTTCGCTGGCCGGAAGATGCCCGATGACCAATATTTGCGCTTGGATGATCTGGGCACAGCCACCGTGGTCGACCTTGATGGCGTGGAACGGATCATGGGCTACTCTGCTCTGCAAGCAGACTCCGGAGGCCTTTTTGTCACCTTCGGCCTCGACAAGACGCTGGCCCTCAGTGATATCCAAGAGCGCACGCGCCTTGGTGTCTTCCTGATTGTCCTGAGCACGTCGCTGGCGCTGGCATTGACATGGTTTGGCGCGCAACGCTTCATCCATCGCCCGCTCGGACAACTGGTCGGTGCCGCCAACCAATGGCGGCTTGGCGACTATGCACCCCGTTTGCACATCCGGGATAGAAATTCCGAAATTGCGCGGGTCGCCCAAGCGTTCAACGCCATGGCCGACGCGCTCGAAGGACGCGAACGCGAACTGCACGACGCCAAGGAGAAGGCCGAGGAAGCAGCGGCCCGGATCACGACGATATTTGAGAGTACCACCGACTGCGTGATCATCATCGGTCGCGACTGGCGGATCAGCTATCTCAACGAGCGGGCCAAAGCGCAACTCTTTAAAGGACGCGATCTCATCGGCATGGACGTCTGGCACGCCTTTGCCGATGTGATCGACGCGGACACCTCGAACCGGCTTCGCGAGGCGATGTCGGAACAGCGCTCGACCTCGTTCGAAGCGTTCTGTCCTCGCCAGGCTCTGTGGTACGAGATCAATGCATTTCCTTCGGGCGAAGGCCTCGCCGTCTTGTTGCGGGATATCACCGAGCACAAGCGCGCCGTCGAGGCGCGCCGCCTGGTCGAGGAACAACTTCATCAGAGCCAGAAGATGGAGGCTGTCGGCCGGCTCACAGGGGGCATCGCCCACGACTTCAACAACCTGCTCGTGGTGATTTCCGGAAATCTCGAACTTATCGAGGACCGTACAACGGAAAAGGACGCTGTCCAGCGACTCGCGGCGGCTGCGCGAAAGGCGGCCGACCGTGGCGCGGGCCTGACCGCGCAGCTCCTCGCCTTTTCCCGCCGCCAGAAACTGAACCCTAAGCCCGTCTATGCAGACGCTCTCATTCGGGACTTCCAGGATCTCATCCGGCGGGCGGTCGGAAAAGACTGCGAGGTCAAACTCGCCGCCGACGATCGATTGTGGCCGTGCCACGTCGACCCGGCACATCTGGAGACGGCGCTCCTCAACCTCGCCCTCAACGGCCGCGATGCCATGCCGAATGGCGGCACACTGAAGATCGAGGTACGAAACGTAACC
>Ga0210402_10002597_pt1 | contig 17480 bp, 14 predicted proteins | sample IncBWC7MmetaG_FD_161055 | JGI IMG/M metagenome (GOLD analysis project Ga0210402, IMG submission 161055) | Forest soil microbial communities from Barre Woods Harvard Forest LTER site, Petersham, Massachusetts, United States - Inc-BW-C-7-M | ecosystem: Environmental > Terrestrial > Soil >... | reverse complement strand
GCGCGCCGGCTCCCAATCCGAAGCTTTGCAGCAGATTGAATCTGGCATTGCCGTGTTTGAAGCTCTGACCCGGGAAAAGAACGATCTCGATTTGGCTCGCAGACTTGCCATCGCCAGGATGAAGCGCGGTGAGATTCAAATGATCGCAGGCGATGTGACTGGGGCGCGGGAGAGTTTCCGGGCGGCTCGGTTGACTCTGGATCCCATGGCCGCCGCCGACCCGCAGAACTTCATGCTTCGTTTGGACATTGCCGGGATCAACTATGAAGAAGCACGAATCCTTGCGACCACCGGAGACTTCGCGGAGAGTGCAGCCAGGCTGCGATTGGCCGCGAGCATCTTCGAAAAGCTCCACGCCCCGGACCGGACCATGGATGAGATTCCCCACGGCTTGGGCGCCATCTACATTTGGCAGGGAGAGGCCCTGGCCGGAATGCGAAATTTCAACGGCGCGCTGGAGAGTTACCAAAAAGCAGCGGTGGCACTCGACACTTCTCCTGACCACACGCCGGAGAACGACAGCCGATGTGAACTAGTTGTTAGCCTTACGAAAATCGGAGACGTCCTTACGAAAATGGGCAGGCTGGACGAGGCGTCGACTGCTTATAAAAAGGCGGTCGAGAGGGTCGAGCCGCCCAGTCCCCCGGAATATCAAAATGTGCCTGCGCTCTATGCAGCTGCCGCTGCGTACCGCGGACTTGGAGACCTCGCGCTCGCGCGAGCTCGCCAGAATGCCCCTACCTCGCCGCGTTCCCTCCTGCTGCAGGAAGCGCGCGATTCCTACGAGAGAAGCCTGGCCGCGTGGAAGCAGATTCCGAATCCGTCCCACATCAGTCCACTGGGATACTTGGCCGACGACCCGCGCCAGATCGCCCAGCGCCTATTGCTCGCAACATCGACACCACACGGCAACTGAAGACCGAACTTAGCTTTCATGCATGTCGACCAGGACTGTGGCCACCCAACGTATTTGTGCGGTATGGTACATTCAGCTGTGCGAGATCGTAACATTCGGGTCTCGGAGGTTTCTATGCCCTCACCTCGCAAGTCGCCAGCTGCGCGACCACGCCGGACCCCGAAGCCAGCCAGTCACTTTGACCCGAAAGCCTTTCTGACGAATGCTGGCGTTGGCCGAACCGTTCTTCAGTACACGCCAAAACAGGCGGTGTTTTCCCAGGGACAACGCGCGGACGCCGTGTTCTACATTCAGGAGGGGAGGGTAAGGGTCAGCGTAGTCTCCAAACAGGGGAAAGAAGCAACCATCACGCTGCTGGAAAAAGGTGATTTCCTGGGTGAAGGATGCATCGCTGCCGATCACCCGTTCCGGCTGTCAACGGCAACTACAATTACACGCTGCTCGCTGCTGAGAATCGAAAAAAACGAGATGATGCGCACCATTCACGAGGAACACGAGTTTTCCGACCTGTTTGTGGCGTACGTAGTCGACCGCCACAATCGCACTCAGGCGGACTTGGTCGATCAGCTCTTCAATTCCAGCGAAAAGCGACTAGCACGAGCCCTGTTAATCATGGCCCGCTTCGGAAAAAATGGCACTTCTGAAACTGTGATTCCAACCATAAATCAGGGGACTCTGGCAGAAATGATCGGCGCAACTCGCTCGCGGGTGAATTTTTTTATGAACCGCTTCAGAAAGCTGGGCTTCATTGAATACAACGGTGTATTGAAAGTGCATAGCTCTCTTCTTGAGGTTGTTCTGCACGAGTAGCTCGGGTCTGCGGTCGAGAGGGGCCCCACAGGCGGTTCCGAAATTTCCTGGCGTTGTTAGGACGGAATCAGTTGATCGGATGAAGCCGAGAAACGGGTGAGGTGTCAATACACCTCACCCTCCTTTGCCACTGAGACTAGGATGTGGGGCAACCGGGCAGTTGAATCGGTGACAGACCGCTCAGGGTTTTCTCGTTGGGATAGCTGTAGGAGCCATCGATGGCAGTGGAAGGCGATTGGAATTCGAACCACTGCAAGAGGGCTTCGTTTTGAGGGTGATAGGTCCTGCCGTTCATCTTTATTGGATAAGTTGCATGGGGCAGGCCCTCGATAACGTCGCCGACTTCCAGATCGTCCTGGCAATTGCCGTTGGGCGATAGCCACCAGGGAGTGAGGTTGTGTTTGCCATCGCTGACCACGAAGGGGTCGTTGAAGGTTTCCGCGACCTCGTGGCTGAGCGCTGTCACGTCGACAAAGGAACTGCCAAACAGGCCGGGACTGATCCACGAGGAGTAGTTCACAACGTAACGTTTCTCTCGATTGCCATTGCTGGCGTCTCCCGGTTCAAAATCGTAGGTGTGAAATCCGAGAACGCAACATTGGTTGGGATCCCCGTTGAAATAGAGAAAGGTGTTGGGGAACAAAAAGCTGGAAATATCTTTGGTGGTGATATCCCCGGCATTTTCGGCAGCGCCGATGGGCGTTGTGGTATCGCTTGGAAGGGCGGGGAAAAGTAAGTTGAAGAACTCGCCGATATCGATCAGCACAAACAGACAACAGGTACCGTTGTTCTTGAGGGCGTAGAAGTAGGAGCCCGAAGGAACCTGCATGGTCCGCTGCTGCATCAGGCTGGCGAGCAGCATGGTGTGCCAGTCGGGCGCCATTGTGTTCCAAAACTCAGCGCGCTGGACTGCGTCGGTGACCTGAGTGGGTGTCGGGCTGCTTGTGAAAGTCGAGTTCTCAAATACCGGCGATTGCAGCGTCGGCAAAATGTAAGGCTGGGGGTCGTAGTGTAGAAACACACTGCCGTCTGGATTGAGTAAATCGAGAGCGACTGGTACGACGGGCGCGTTGATGGAGGTGGTACCGCCATTCCGAGGCGGATTTCCGACCATATTGAAGTACCAGGTATTCCGTAGCTTGCCGTTGCCGTCAAAGCCCGGGGTCTTGAACGTGCCATTCCAGTTCGTGAGGGAATCGATTCCCGGAATCCCACTTGCATTGGCCTGAAGGCCCGAAGTGCCGTGGCCGTGCGGCGGTACCGCCACATATCTGGGACGAACTTTCGAGAGGTGGTTAGCTGGAAGCTGGTGGGCATCTTGCGCGACCATAGCGCCAAGCAAAGTCGCCACAGCCAGAAAAAAGTAGAGAGCGAACCGGGTCGGCGTGTTCATGTTAAACATCTCCTCGCAACATCAGGGACTGATTTGAGACCACACAGGGTACTTCAGTAGCGCGGCGTTGTAAATAGGCTGACGGTCGAAATGTCGCGCCCAGCAGCCTCTTTAAGGCCGCATCCGGGAGTCTGGTCGTGATATCGTTCGTCGCCACAAGTGGGTTCTCTTCACTGAGCTCCTCGCAAGGACACAGTCAGTCTTTGACTTCTCTTGACAGATTTCGACGGCCCGGTTCATAGTGGGGAACCACAGTGAGCTCTAGTCGACTCCCTAGACGACTGCTTTTTGGCGCAAGAGCCTCATCTTCCATGCTGCCTGAGAAAACTCAATGCGTCAGGCCGCGTGTTACCGATTTCGACTTCGCCACCATAGACGGTCCTGCATTCATAACCAACTACGGAATCGAACAAGGGTAGGAAGCTTGGGAATTTCGAAGCCAGATTTCGATGTCGCGATTATCGGCGGTGGGCCAGCCGGATCCTCCATGGGCGCTTACCTGGCCAAGGCCGGAGTAAGTTGCGTGGTGTTTGAGCGCGAACTGTTTCCACGCCCGCATGTGGGCGAGTCGCTCGTCCCTTCTTCCACTCGCGTGTTCAAGGATCTCGATTTCCTTCCCCAGATGGAAGAGGCAAAGTTTCCCCACAAGTTTGGCGCCGTCTGGACCGCGGACGACAAGCAAAAGGTTCCCTATCAAGTGGGATGGGAGGGCCTGGCTCCGGATTGCCATGTGGACATCCGCTTCGACGAGCGAGCACAAACTGGCGTCGACAGGAACTATACCTACCATGTGGACCGCGGCAAGTTTGACCTGATGCTGTTGCAGCACGCCCACAAATTAGGGGCGGAGGTATACGAGGGCGTTAAGGTAAACGCCGTCGATTTTAGCCCGAAGGAGCCGGTGGTCCGCTTCACCATGGGGCAGAACCGGAAGGATATGGGGGTGAGCGCCAGGATGGTTGTGGACGCCAGTGGCCGTAACACTTTCCTGGGCAACCAGCTCAAACTCAAGGTGCAGGATACCGTGTTCGACCAGTATGCCATCCACTCCTGGTTCGACAACTACGACCGCAGGGTCTTCTCTAAGAAAGACGATCACCGCGACTATATCTTCATCCACTTCCTGCCTATTTCCAACACTTGGATCTGGCAGATTCCGATCACCAGCACCGTGACCAGCCTGGGTGTGGTCACGCAGAAAAAGAACTTTGCCAAGTCGAAGAGCGATCGCGAGAAATTTTTCTGGGAAGCCGTAGCCTCGCGGCCCATGCTCGAGGAAACTCTGCGCAAGGCGGACCGGGTCCGCCCCTTCAAGGACGAGGGGGACTACAGCTACGCCATGAAGCAGCTTTGTGGCGATCGCTTTGTGTTGGTGGGGGACGCCGGCCGCTTCGTCGATCCCATTTTTTCTACCGGCGTAAGCATTGCGCTCAATAGCTCCCGCTTCGCGCACAAGGACATCCTGACGGCCCTGGAGAAGAACGATTTCTCACGGCAAAGTTTCTCGACCTTCGAAAACACGCTGCGCACCGGAACCAAGAATTGGTACGACTTCATCACGGTCTACTATCGCCTGAACGTGTTGTTCACCTACTTCATCAACGATCCTCAGTACCGCTTGGACGTGCTGAAGTTGTTGCAGGGTGACGTGTACGACGACGCCGCGCCGCCAGTGCTGCAGCAGATGCGTACCATGGTCACCGAGGTGGAGCAGAACGAAAACCATCCTTGGCACAAACTGCTGGGCGATCTGACGGCGAACGCATTCCGTCCGGACTTTTAGTTAGGCCTTGGGAGAAGAACGGCGCTTTGTTAGAGTGATACAACCCAGCGCTCGTTACACGACCCTGAAATGGGCCGCTGCAATCAAAGAGTCGCAAAGAAATAGCGGCTTTTAACGCCACATCTAAAGGAGAAGAAAATCTTTCTATGAAACGCACCATTGTTATCGCAGTCTGGCTGCTAATCGTAGCTCTGCCGGTGCTCTTGGTGGCCAAGCAAAAACTAGCCCCTGTGGACCTGAAGGGCATGAACAGCGTTTTTCTTGGATGGGTCAACATTAGCCCCGACGACTATCATCACCAGGGATACGCCACCCGGGAAGAGTATCTTGCCGTCATCAACCACGCGAATACCGCATTTCAGGAATCCTGCCAGAAAGCGCTCTCCGGACGGACGATGACCGCAGCCAAAAGCCAGGGCGACGAAAACACCGCGGGAAACGACGTTTACGTCAAATTCTCCGACGTGGCTTATGACCACGGATATCGCCTGCACCTCTCGGTTCATTTCATCGACCTGAAAACCAACGCTGAAATTGGATCCATTCCACTCAAGACCTACGGCGCGCATATGTGCGGCCTTGAGAGTTGCTTGATCAAGGAACTGGACCAGGTGAGCGGAGAATTACAGAAGGAGTTCGCCGGCGGAAAATAGAGGACCAAGTCGATAACCGAGAAGCGATTTAAGAGTGCAGTTGCGCTTGACTCGGGCTGGAGGTAGAGAAGGGAGGCATCATTCGATGAAACGGCTGACGATGGCAGTGATGCTATTGCTCTGTGTCTCTTTCCCACTCCCTTCTCTGGCGGCTCGCCACAAGGTGCCGCGCTACCTGAACAAGGAGTCGAGCGTCGACATGAGCAAGATGAATCACATCTTTGTCGGGTGGGTCGACCTGGGCGCCGACGATTGGGCTCTCTGGGGCTATCAGAACAAGACCGACTGGACCGACATTATTGCTTCCTTGAACTCTTCGTTTTCACGAAACCTGGTGCCGGGCCGAACCATTACCTCCGCCAAGGACAAAGACGACGGGAACGCCGCCGGCAACGACCTCTACATCAAGTTCTCCGACGTCCGAGTCGACTACAACAACTATCACTTGATTCTTTCCATACATTTCATCGATCCAACCACCAACGCCGAAATTGCCACGATTCCGGTGCGCCCTTATTACGGAAACGATTGGGGTCTCAAGAATTACCTGAAGGCGGCACTGGACGAAGTCGCCACGAAGCTGCAAGTGGAAGTGACCGGCGAGACGCCACCGAAGAAATAGAATTGGATGTTTAGAATCGTGGTCCGTCGATCTGCCGTCGCCATTACCCAAATCAACGGCCTAGGCGAAGACGCACACGGGTGGTCCGGCACCTAGTCGTCAGTGCGCCGGGTTGCACCAATGATCACCAACGCCGTACCGGCACCGGCCCAGATTGCTCCCGTAGCTCTCCAGGCTACGTCCACGCAGGTGCCGTTGCTACAAGCTACCCTTGTGTTCTGGCCATGAATCAGCGCCGCCGTCCCAGCCCCGATCAATCCTGCGCCGACGAACGTCAGAATTTTTCCCGTCTTGCTCCAGTGCCGGTGTGGCGCGACCGCATGGCCGGAATTGGACGGATCGTCCCCCATATCAAATGTGGGATTTCGCGATGCAATTCCTGCTCGCAACGCCGGGGCAGTCGGCAACAATTTAGCCGAAACCGACTCCTGGGCCGAAGCCTGCAAACACAGGCCTAGCATTGTCACGGCAACGAGTGTGGCCCAGCTTCGATAGGTCATCGCGGCTTGTCCTCCGAAATCGAAAATCGCACTCTGCTTGAGAAGAAACGCGAATTTAATGGCTCTCCGAACCTTTGTCAAGCCGTCCCCCGATCATCCCGGCAGAAAAAATGTCCACCGATGCTAAAATGGCACTCCGATTCCGCGCCACCTTCAGGCCTGGGACACTCGATATGCCAAGGTCCGCAATCTTTTTCTTGTTGGTCCTTGCGACCAACGCCTCCTTGGCCCTGCTTTATCCTTTCACGCTCCCGCGGTTCCTGCTTACGGCTTTGATTTACGGGGTCGGCACATCGCTTACGCTGTACCTGCTCTTTCATCCCCGCAATCAGTGGCTGGTCCAGAACCGGTCCAGGGTCAGCGGCGTGAATTGTCTGGCGCTGACTTTCGACGACGGCCCCGACGCCGTCGATACGCCCAAATTACTCGACCTGCTTCGCGACAAAAATGTGAAGGCGACGTTCTTCGTGGTGGGGAAGCGCGCTGACCAGTATCCAGAAATCGTGCGCCGCGCCTGCGCCGAAGGACATCTGATCGCCAACCACACCTGGTCGCATCGCCACCTGTTTTGTTTTCTCACGCCCTCGCGTCTGCGGGCTGAGATCGAACGCGGCACGGAAAGCGTGCGCCGGATTTGCGGTTTCCGTCCGCGTTTGTTTCGCTCGCCCGTGGGCATGCGCCACCCGCTTCTCAATTCTTATCTCAAGGACGCGGGATTGGAGTATGTTTCCTGGACCATCCGCACTCGGGATACGCTAACCCGGAATTCCGGCGCCCTTACCCGCCGTATTTTGAGCCGAGCCGCCAGCGGTGACATCATCCTGCTGCACGATCATTTGCCGCGCGGAGCGCATGTCATGCTCCAAGCCCTGCCTCGGGTCATCGACGAGCTTCGGCAACAGGGATTCGAATTTGTGCTCGCTGGACCGCGCGAAGATGCCGGTGCCGGGACACTCGAACGCGCGGCCTGCGAATCCGCGCCCTAGCGTCACCTACCCTGTTAGCGCGCTAATCCCAGCCCTGAGACTACAGCCAGAAACGCCCGGCTTGCGCCTCCCACCGGGTCGAGCAAGACTCTGCGGCGCTCCAGCATCGCGGCCACAGGTTGTCCCTTGTAGCTGGCAATTTGCCGGTAGCGCGACATAAAGAACATCACCCGCAGGAAAAGCTTCCAGTTCAGTGGAGCAAAATAATTTGGCGTGACAAACGGCACCGCATGGCCATCCTTAACTTCAGCAATGAAGTCCTTGAACGACGCGGCCTTCGACAGCGTGATGACGGAACTGGCAACCAGCAAATGGCTGTCGCCTCCGCCCACCACCGGCTTCCGCCACTGACGCGCGAGTTCCAGCACGCGATCATTTTCCTCCCTCCGTCGCATCCCGTTCACTTCCAAGGCATGGATCGCCCAGCCGTAACGCGTGAGCAGATCGGTGATAGGAATTGCCTCTGCCCCTGGCATCCAGGCAACCAGGGGATGATTCAGGACGACCAGGCAACCGCTGGCTGCCAGGGTTTCAAAGAGCTCGTCGTGGCGTTGACCGCGCGCAGCCGACTGAATTCGAGCGTGCGTTTCATCGATTCCATTCTCGGGCAGTCCGCTCACGCCCAGGTGAAATAAATGCCCCTGGTACCACACCGATACCTCTTCTCCGATGGCGACGCGGCCATTCAGGTCGGGCCTGCCGCGCAGCAGCGCGAGACTGCCGGCGAATTCGTCGTGATCGGTGATGGTCAGGTGCGCCCCGTGAAAGCCCCACTTGGCAGCCGCGGCGGACTCCATCTGATAGACGTCGTCGGGTGTATACGGCGGGTTGTACGTGATCTCTGCGTAATTCAGGTTCGGGACGCCCGCGAGGCCGAATGATCTCTTCAGTACGCCACTTAACGGACGCATGAAGCCCAGCTTGACCACCTGGTTGAGCGCCGCCAGCTTCTCCACGGAATGGCAGGAGTGGTTGTGCAGAGAAACCGCATAGCCGAATTCGCGGTCCGGATGCGAGCACTCGCGGTAGGTGTAGTTCTCAATTTTCCAGGCTGACCGGCGTCTCATCACGTTCCGAATAGGGCATCTCGCGGCAATGCTTCCCAGCCAGCCACCCCGGAGGAGGACTACTCTCCACCTTGTCCCTTGTCCTGCATGAGCATCCGGACGACGTCGGCCGATGGCTGAAGCGAAGTTGAGGATACATAGGTGCTCGGAACAATGCCACAAGAAACCGATTTCCAGGATGGTTCAAGGTCGTACACTCCCAGCAAGAAGAAGTTGTCGCAGAAGAATGCAATCTGATACTCTTCGACAACTAGGTTGGGGGGGTGGGGCCTCAATGGGGCTCTGAACCTTAGAAGCCCAAGGGGGACGGGCGTGCTGTATACCATCGATTCGTCAAAAAAGCCACAAAACGATGTCCTGACGGAGTTGTCGAAATGCCGTCGGGTTCTGTTGATCGAGGCCAACGACATGCGTCGCTGGGTCGGTGGCTTAGTTACGCCCGAAGTTCACATTCCTCCCGTCGGGCTCATGTACGTCGCCAGCAGCACGCGGCAGCGCCATCCCGAAGTACAAATTGAAATCCTCGAAACCTCGTTGGACGGGCGGTCGGACGAAGAGCTGGTGACGAAGCTCCTGGCGTATCGTCCCGATGTCGTTGGCATCCGCAGCATCAGCCTGTTTGAGGACGAACTGAAGCGCGTTGCCGAGTTGACCCGCAGCGTCTTGAATGTGCCCATCGTGGCCGGTGGCCCCATCGCCACCGCTCGGCGCGGACCCCTTCTCAAAGCCATCCCCGCCATCGATCTGCTCGTGGTTGGCGAGGGCGAGCTTACGTTTTCGCGCCTCCTGTCTGGCACTGCCACCAATGGGCTGGTTTTACGCCAAGGCGACAAGATCGTCGACCTGGGCGACGGCGACGTCGCCGACAATCTCGACGAACTGCCTTTCCCCGACTACAGTCTGATCGATCTTAGCCGGTACCAGGAGCACTTGAGCTACGCCTATAACCACCGCCGGCAAGGCGTCCTGCTCACCAGCCGGGGTTGCCCCTTCTTGTGCACGTATTGCAACACCTTCGCCGGCAAGACGGCCCGCCTGCGTTCCGCGGAGAACGTTGTCGCTGAGATGGAGCAGATGTCGCGCGACCATGCCATAGAAGACTTCTACGTAGTCGACGACATTTTTAATATGGACCGCAAGCGCACTGAGGCGATCTTCCAAATGATTATTCGGCTCGGGAAGGACTGGCGCCTCTACTTTGTGAACGGGTTGCGGGCCGACATCATGACCCGCAAACTTGTCGAGCTGATGGCCGATGCCGGAACCGTCTGGGTTACGTATGCGGTCGAGTCAGGAAGTCCGCGGATTCAAAAGCTGGTGAAGAAAAATATGCGCCTGGAGAAGGCCGCCGAGATCATTAATTACACCCAGGACCGCGGCATGGTCGTGAATGTCAACACCATGTACGGTTTTCCCACCGAGACCGGCGCCGACGCGCAAATGACGCTTGATTACCTGGCTCAGTTGCACATGCCGTCGCTCCTTCCGTATCACTTCTGTCTACGCGGATACGAAGGCTGCGAAATTGTCGACCAGGCGGCGGATGCGGGTTGGGATACGACCGCCTTTTTGGCGGACGGCACTCTGTCTTATCACGACATGCCCCGGGGAACCGATACCTTTCCCAAGAGCGAGATGATGAACCATTTGATCGAATATCACAGGCGATTTGGTCTGCGTAACACGAAGCATCTGCTGCGGTCCATCGATGTGCTGAAGGAGAACGGATACACGGATTGCGATCTCGTGGATATGTACAGCGTTCTTCAAAATCGCCCGTTCCAACATGTGGACGAAATTGTGTCTGGCTCTAAGCCGAGCGCCAAGGCGCCGAACGTCAATGTTCCCAACGTCAAGGCAAATGCATAAGCCCATCAAATACATTGAAAAGGCGATGTCAATCGCTGCGGATGGGGCGTGGCGGATATTTTGTTTGAGTAACGACCTGGTTCCCGAAAACCCATCCTTCACCCCCAAATGGTCCGACAAGCCGCTGCTGAAGTCCCGCGAGAAATCAAAGCCGCCCTTGGGATGGCCGCGGGAAACCGACTCGTTGTGTCCCCGCTGTGTGCCGGAGATCCGCAAGCAGATCGTCGACGGTAAACAGGACTACCGCGTGCTGTTGACGGAAAAGCCCGGAGAAATCAAGGCCCAGATTATCGAGCGTGACGGCAAGATCCTGATGGTCAAGGAATGTCCGTTGCATGGACATTTCGAAGATGTCATCTCCATCGACCCGCAATTTTTCAGGCATCTGGAGGAAATGTTTCCCGGACGGGACATCCGCGCGCATAACGACGAAAAGCTCCACAACCATGGCAGCAGCACGATTAAGCACGGGCGCGGGTCGGTTCTCACCATCGACCTGACCAATCGCTGCAACATGATGTGCGATCCCTGTTTCATGGATGCCAATCAGGTGGGCTTCGTCCACGAACTTGGTTGGGACGACATCAAGACGCTGCTCGACAACGCATTTTCAATCAAGCCGCGGCGTCAGATGTCGGTGCAGTTCTCGGGTGGCGAGCCGACCATGTCCCCTTACTTCCTCGACGCCATTCGTTACGCCCGCCAGCTCGGCTATGACAGTGTGCAGGCCGCGACAAACGGCATCGAGTTCGCCAAGAGTCCCGAGTTCGCGCGGCAAGCCGCGGAAGCGGGTTTGCGCTATGCGTATCTGCAATTCGACGGCATCGGCAACCCCGCAAATTCGCATCGCAATGTCGGAAATCTGTTTGACGTGAAACTACGCGCCATCGAAAACCTCCACTCCAACGGCGTGGAAATCGTTCTGGTCACGACGGTTGTCAACGGGATCAACAACGAGCAGGTCGGCCGCGTGGTTCAATTCGCGCTCGACAACCCGGACAAAGTTGCCATGGTGTCGTTCCAACCCGTCTCCTTCACCGGCCGCGACGAAGCCGTCACCGATGAACGCCGCAAAGCCCAACGCTACACTCTCTCGCACCTAGCCCACGATGTGAAAAATCATTTGAGCATGGGCAACCCGTCCGCGACTGGTTCCCTCTCTCCTTCCTAAGCACCTTCTCCGACTGGGCCGATCTTGTTCACGGCCCCGAAGCCGCCTGGGGCCAAGTCGCCTGCGGTTGTCATCCTGGCTGTGGGATTGGGATGGCGATTATGGTGGATAAGGAGACGCGGGAGGCGGTGCCGGTGACTGCATTCGTGAATGCCGGTCAGTTCGCTAGGGATATTGCGCGGATCAACGACTGGGCGCGTAGTAAGTGGACGTCGGTCGCGGGGATGGCGCTGGCATTGTTCCGGAATTACGATGCGTTTCGAGCACCGGTACATTTTCGCGCGGTCGATATGTTGAAGAAGCTCGACAAGGGCATGGGAGCAACCGGGCGCAACTATGGCGACGTCTCGGCCAAGCGCACGATGGATGACATCTTTCGCCGCCGGCAAGACCGGTGGAACCTGTTATTCGTGGCGGGCATGTGGTTCCAGGATCTGTTTAACTACGATTTCCGGCGGACCGAGCAGTGCATTATCCCGTATGCGACGCAGGAGGGAGAGATTTCCTTTTGTGCTTACAACACGGGGATGGGGTGGCGGAACATCATCGAGAAGATGCATATGACGGCCACCTTGACCAAGTGGTACGAGGAGCACGGGCGGCATGAGATTTTCGCGGGCGGGAAGAGCGTGAAGCTCAGCAGTACGGAGCATCACCTGGTATTGAAGGACGAGATCGTCACCAACGAGGCGCAGCACGACCTGGAGCAGCGCGGCATCGCAAAGAACGCCCGCGAGGAGAAGCTGCGGGCGCGAGCCGAGCGGGATGCGGAGAACGTACGGATGGCAAAGCTGTACCGCGAGTTCGTATTGAAGGAACAACCGCTTCCGAACCTGGTGCAGATCGGGACTTCGTCTGCTGAGGATGCTCGAGAAGCGGTGGGACGGAGCGGGGATTAGTTCGGGCGGGGACAAAGGCCCGTTGGCATTTTCCCGGCCTCACGCGGCGCTGAAGAGCCGCTCTTCCGCGGTTGAGGACACGTTACGACTGCACATATCTCATCGCGCCTACAGCGGTGATGCGCAAGCACAATTTCAAGTCTAAGGTCAAAGGCGACGGACAGGAGTGTCCGTCCCACATTTTCGATCAGGCGCCGCGGAGGGCTTCGGCGGAGTTCTCTGCGGCGGACTCGGAGATTGCCGGTAGGCTCCGAGGGCTCAGGATTTTTGTCTCCCTCATGTAGGCCTCGGGATCCATCAATGCTTGGGTGCGGGAAAGAATCTGGGCCAGGCGCGGAATGTCCCGGACTCTGACCTGCTTCAGCCACTGCCACCACTTCTTTTTTCCCGCGACGTTGAGAACGCTTCGCCGCCAGCACTCGCAGTAAAGCTCCCAGAAGCGTTCCACTGGCAGGCGCGGCTGCCAGAGAAGGTGGTGCAGGTCGTACTGGCTCCAGTCGAAGACGTCGATCTTCTTCTTGCTTTTCTCGAAATAGTACGTGCCCGGCAGGGGGGTGAGAATAGTGAACCCGACGCGATAGAGTTGGTGCGCGTCGAGGAAATCCCACAGGCCTTGAAAATCTGCCTCGGTAAAATCCGGATCGATGATGAAATTCCCGGTGACCCCGAATCCGAGTTCGCGGGCAATCCGGACAGCCTCGACGGTCTTGTTGATGTCAGCGTCCTTGACCAGCGAGTTGAGGCCGGGGCTGGTGTGGGATTCCAGGCCAAAGAAAATGTCGAAAGATTTTGCCAGCGGGCGCCAAAGCTTCAAGAGGTCCGCATTTTCCGTAACCAGATCCGCGCGGGTCTGAACCAGCAGCAGGTTCTTGCGCTCTTTCGAGCGGAGCAGAGTGCGGCCTAACTCTTCGCTGCGCTGACGGTCGGCCCAGAACAAATCGTCGACCATGAAGAGGTTGCGGCCCGTGGCCTCGAAGTCTTCGCGTACCTGTTCGGGCGCATGACAGCGGTAGGTTCGCTTGTAGAGTTGCCAGACCGAACAGAAGTTGCAGCGGTAGGAGCAGCCGCGGGCCGTCTCCATGGTCCACATGGGCATGTAATTCAGACAGCAATAGCGCTTCTGATAGCGAGCAACGACGGACCGGTCAGGCAGGGGCATCTGCTCCAAATCCAGCCACGGGCCCGGCTTGACGGTGGTGGCCTGAAAGTGTCCGTCTCCTTTGGGAAGTAGCAGGGAAGGAAGCGTGTCCAGCGGGCGGCGGTTGGCGACGGCGTCGCATAAGGCCGGCATCAGCGCCTCGCCTTCGCCGACGCAAATTGCATCCACCGAGCGGTTGAGATCCACGGCCTTGGGATAGGCAGAGATGGCGTGGCCACCAAGCGCGACAAAAATCTTCGGATTGTGGGCCTTGATCTGGTCGGCGATCCGGAGTGATGTCGGCGCTTCGAGGATATGCAGGCAGGAAATTGCAACCAGATCGGGCTGCGATGCGCGGAGGATTTCTGGGATACTGCGTCGCTCGAAACGCATATCTGCCAAGGTGACGGAATGTCCGGCAGGGCGCAGCGCCGCCGCGAGATACATGAGACCTAACGGTTCGGTTTGGAAAAAAGGCGCCAACCCGAACTGCGAGGTTTCCTGAGACGGCCTCAGCAGCAGGATTCGCACTGGTTGCCTCCGTGGCGCCAGCGCAGCCCGACTCCTGCGTGCGGAAATTCAACGACCACCGATGGACGACTCGTTTTCATCGCATTCGCGGCGATGCAATTGTAACAAGAGTCTTCCCGGACTCGGATGGGTCAAGTGACTGCTCCGTCGAAAGCAAGGAGGCAGGTATTGCCGGTCTCGGCTGAACCGGTTCAGGCCGAGGCCCGGACGTCCGTGGCGTGTCCAGCAGCTTTCGCCAGGAAAATGCCAAACGCCTCTTCAGCAGGGAACGGCGCGTGTCGCGAAACGGGTCGTCCGAAGTGCCGTAGACCGGGTGGTAGCTGTCAGTTCTCTCCAATCCGGGAACCTGGACGCCGAAATTGTTGAGCTGCAGGAACTGCCGCATCTGCAGTTTGTAGCGGCCTTCGATGCCGAACAACAGCTCCAGTACCCGCTCATTCAGCCAGACGATGTGGCGTAGGCCGAACGCCCACACATAGCTGTAGCCCTTGAAGAACTTCCAGTCGCTCTTCGTGGGCCACCACATGCCGATGATCTCGCGGCGGACCTTCCAGCGGGCGAAGCTGAGCTCTGCCGGGGACAGATTTGAAGTGCGCACGTTGCTGAAGTAACCGTCATACCAGCGGAAGTCGGAAAGATTCTGGATCTGGCCGTCGCGGAGCATGTTGTCGCGCAGAGGGGTCTTGGGATACGGGGTGATGATCTGATCCATGATGCTGCTGACGCGCTGTTCTTTAATGAACCGGTAATTTTCGCGCATGCTCTCGGGATCGTCGTCGGGGAGGCCATTGATGAGACCGGCGATGACGACAATGTTTTCCTTGTGCAACTCGGCAATGGCTTTCTTTATAAGGGCGAGATTGTTGGGCTTTTTCATGGCCCGCAGGTTCTTGGCAGAGGCATTCTCGATACCGAGGAAGATAGAGACGAAGCCGGCCTTCGGCAATTTCTTGATCACTTGGGGATGTTGAGAGAAGCCGAGAACCGTAGCCTGCGTGGTGAAGTGCAGGTTTTTCAGTTTGAGCGAGATCACGCCATCGATGAGTTGCTCGAAGCGCTCCATGTTCTGGGTGATGTTGTCATCGGTGCAAAAAATGTGGCGGGCGCCTCGGCTGTAGGCGTCTTCAATATCGGCCAGCACGCGTTCGAGCGGATACTGGCGGATGGAGCTGCCGTACATCTGATGAATGCTGCAGAAATTGCAGTGGTAGAGGCAGCCGCGGGAGGTTTCGATCACGTCCGCCCGGCGGAAATACATGTGGAAGTTCTTGATGATGCGCTTGTCGCGCGCGGGCATCTTGATCTTAGTCACGTCTTCAAGGGGGCGAGGTGCGTTGTGGTGGAACTGGCGGTTTTCGGTTTTGTAGGACACGCCTAAAACGTTGTCGATGCCGCGGCCCTGAGCGTCGAGCGAGTCGAGCAGTTCGCCGAAGCTGAAGTCGCCTTCGCCCCGGACGATGAAGTCCCAGTAGTCGGCGCCGGGCGAACCCTCAATGGTGTCGTAGGAGAGTGTGGCGTGGTAGCCGCCGAGGACGGTTTTTATCTTGGAATTGAACTGTTTGGTGAGGTATGCCATCCCGAGATTGCATTCGTATTGAAAGGCCATCCCGGAGAAGCCCACCACGTCTGGGCGTTCTTCCTGCAACGTCTTCATTAGAATTGGGATGGCGCGCTTGCGGGCGGGCGCTAAATCCAGGACTTTCACGTCGTGGTTGTCGATCTGCGCGGCGATGGTGGCCAATGCTACGGATGGCGGTTCCCACTGTCGTCGTGGAACCCAAGGGGAAGTGGCGGGGCATTGCACGAGCAGGGCTTTCATGGTCGCATCCTGGAATCAGTCTTGAGATTGCGCGAAATTTTATCGGATTGCGGAAACGCTGGCCGCTAGTATCCCCAATTGCGGCCACAGGTTACTCCACTCCGCGGATGGATTGCAAGACGGAACTGGGGTGGTGTCGGTTGGTTGGTCCGAAGAAGAAACCGTCGGGCTGCGCTCGACCCTTCGGCTTCGCCCTATCGAAAATCCCCACTTCTCGCGCAAAGAACGCGCGAGAAATGGGGCACCCGCCAATGTACCGGTTCGAAGAAGAAACCGTCGAGCTGCGCTCGACCCTTCGGCTTCGCTCAGGGCAAGCCAGCCGGGGGCGGCTGTCCCTACATGAGCATCTCTAGACTAATGGGGAACTTCGCGTGATACACTCCCAAATTCCAGCGTACTGGCTGGGCGCATTTAAGCCCACGCTGGAACCTGCGGTTATGCGAACCTGCGCGCTCATTCCGGCATTTAACGAAGTCCCCTACATCGCGGATGTGGTGAAGGGGGCGCAACAGCATGTTGAAAAAGTCGTCGTCATTGACGATGGCTCAGGCGACGGAACAGGGCAAGTTGCCCAGGATGCGGGAGCGACTTGCCTGCGATCACCAACGAATTGCGGCAAGGCCTCGGCGCTGCGAGCGGGCATCGAGTTCGCCCGCGCCCAGAACTTTACCCACGTGATTACTTTGGACGGCGACGGACAGCACTGGCCGGAAGATATTCCAGGCATGCTTCGGGTTGCGGAAGAGACCGGAGCGGATCTGGTGATTGGGGCGCGCTCGTTCGATCGCGCTTCGATGCCGCGATCGCGATATTACTCGAACACGATTGGCAGCCGTATGGCCTCGTCGCTGGTCGGCCGGGAGATCCGCGACAGCCAAAGTGGGTTCCGGCTTTTCCGGTTGGACAAGCTTCATGGGACGAAATTGCGCAGCCGGTATTACGAATTAGAGATGGAAATGTTGATCAAGATGGCGCGATCGGGGTGCAAGATTGCGCATGCGCCGGTGCGGACGATCTATCACGACGGCGAAGCGCGCTCCAAGATGAAGCCGGTGCGAGACACGGTGCGGGTGTGCCTGTGGTCGCTGGCATTTCGTTTCCTGGGGGCGTGATATGAGGGGCGTGAAATGATCGCGCGGATCAGAATGCTGGGCGCTGGCCTTGCGTTCTTGATTCTTCCAGGAGTGCTGGCCGCCCAATCTGACGAGCTCTTGAGCCGGATTTGGGATGGAGTTCAGCAGGCGCAGAAAAAATATACGAGCAGCTGCGGGACCATTGTCGAAACCCGCACTTCCAACCTGATGGTGAAGCCGATGGTGCTGC
>Ga0210402_10002596_pt1 | contig 17480 bp, 9 predicted proteins | sample IncBWC7MmetaG_FD_161055 | JGI IMG/M metagenome (GOLD analysis project Ga0210402, IMG submission 161055) | Forest soil microbial communities from Barre Woods Harvard Forest LTER site, Petersham, Massachusetts, United States - Inc-BW-C-7-M | ecosystem: Environmental > Terrestrial > Soil >... | reverse complement strand
GAGCCGGATTAAAGACATGACTTGTCATACAGCCATCTGGAACGCCATTCACGCCGCATCGCTGGAGGCCATTGGTGATTCGCGGGTCCAGATTGTTGAGATTCAGCGGGATTGGAGAACAGGGGCTGGTAAGCGAACCCGCGGGATTACAAACGGATGGGGGACCATTGAGCAGAACACCGGTAAAAGGATCGACCGTGGCTTGAGCCGCGACGGCGGCACTGTAGACCGACGGCACCCAGTTATAAACATTGTTGTATTTCTCGTGCCAATTTCCGTACAGACTCACTCGCAAACCCAAGTTGAGGGTCAGCCGGGAAGTGGCTCGCCAGTCGTCCTGGAAATAAGGCTCGGCAATACGGTAGCGGTTGTAATAATTTCCCTGGGTGCTATCTTGCTGAAAGGTTTTGACGCCCCCCTCGAGAATGCCCGGCGTGCCGGTGGGTGCCCCGAGCAAGAAGTCGGCAAAAGCATTCCCCTTGCTGTTGAAGCTACTCACATTGCTGAATGTCAATATCCCCTGCTGATCGCCAGTATTCGCTCCCACTGCCTGGTTTAATTCGTTTCTTTGAAAGATAACGAATTGAACTCCAAATTGAAGGTTATGTTTGCCGACAACCTTGCTTAGGCCATCCCCAAAAGAGTACGTCGGATTGGAATGGTGCCAGGGCAAGTAGGCCGGATCAACCCCAAATCCGAATCCGCCGTACGCGGCATTCGTGCCTCCGATCACGATTCCAGGCACTTTGCCGCCAAATCCGTTGTTGAAAATGTAGCCCGCGGTCAACCCGGCTGGCCGCTGCCACTGCACACCGTTGGCATCGATGTTCTGGAGGTTAATGTGGTCGGTGGTGTAACTGAAGACGAATTCGTTCAGCAGTGTCGGTGAAATCGTGTTGGTGAGGTGGGCCAGCATGCTGATTCCCGGTCCGGTGAATGTACTTTGAATCGTCGGGAAGCTGTTTTGGACCACGCCCCATTGCGGCGAGAGGATGGTCGTATCCCACGAATCATGAATGTAGCGAAAACTTGCTTTTGTCTTGGAGTTGATGTTTTGATCGATGCGGAAGAGTTCTTCTCGCCAGTATGTGCTCGGTGAGACCGTAGCGTCGAAGCACGACCCGATGGTTGAAGTACACCCCGTCGTCGAAGTAGGAACTGGAATTATGTTGGTGCCGAGAATGGCTTGAGCGTTGGGATCGATAGGTACCTGATTGCCCGGGTATGTTTCAGGCTTCCCCGTATTTTGATCCTTGCCGAAAGCGGGACAATCAGGATACGCGGAACGCGTAAAATCAGTCTGAAATCCTGGCAGTACTAATGGACAAACATCGCTGAAATTTCCCCCGCGCTCTGCGACAGACGGGACCGCCTGATTGAAATCAGTCGGAGTGCGCTCATAGCGAAATTCCTCCGAGAAAAAGAAATAAGTTTTGTCCTTATTCGTGTTGTACACGCCCGGAATGTAGAGCGGGCCTCCGATCGTGCCTCCAAAGTCGTTTCTGCGGTAAAGAGGCGCTTCTTTAGTCTGATCAAAGTAATTCCGGGCGTTGAAAAATTCATTACGGATGAATTCGTACCCCACTCCGTGGAATTGATTCGTCCCTGATTTGGTCGTCGCCAGAACTGTGCCCGATGCGCTCTGCCCGTACATCGAGCCATAGTTAGAGGTTAGAACCTGCACTTCACTGAGAGCGTCCAGGCTGGGATAGACGATGAGCGTGCTCTGATTGCCGTTGAGCCCTGCGTTCAGAACATCGCCCCCGTCCACGTTGAAAGAGTTGTACTCAACCCGGCCGCCGTTCACGCTGTATCGGACGCTGCCCAGGATCCCAACCTTGGCCTCGTCTTGACCGGTTTGGCTACTGACACCCGGAGTCAAGGCAATCAACTGGGTGAAATTGCGACCGTTCAAACCCAGGCTCACGAGTTCCTTCTGTGTGATGTTGCCGACAATCTGAGAAGTCTCGGTCTCGACTTGCCCGACTTTCTGCCCTTCGACATTCACTGAGGTGGATGTCCCGGCCGGTTCCAGGACTGCGTCAATCGCGATACTCTGCCCCCCGACCAAGGTCAGTCCATCGCTGTGGGAATCCTTGAATGCTGGAGCCGAAATCGTGAGGCCGTAAGTTCCAGGTCGCAACCCCAGGAGAGAGTACTCTCCGCGATCGTTGGTGGTGGCTGTCTGGGCCACCCCCGCCCCATTCGTGATTGTGGCAGTCGCTCCCGGAAGGACTGCGCCCGTCTGATCAGTAACGATGCCTGTGATAGCGCCCTTTTCTTTAGCGGAATTAGCCGGTGTCTTCGCACCCTGCGCTGAGGCTGGCACTGAGCTGAACAGAGCGACAGCAAAAATGCACAAAGATACCCTCAGAATTCTCACCGCGTTCACCTGTCCTCTCAGGGATTAAAAGGAGCCACATGGTTACAGAGAAGCTGTGACGAGATTGTGACGGGCAAGTTAATTTCAGATGAAAACCGCCGTTTCGCGTTGAGACTCACGCTGCGACAAAATGTTTTCGCTTCGCGGCTAACCCAGTGCTGTTCGCACGAGCCAAGAGACGGCACATTGCATCAAGATCGCGCTTCAAAGGACTCGTCCATCCGCAGAAATTCACGGGAATTTAATCCTCGGGTAGTTTTCCTGCAACAAACTTCGACGATATTCACCCCGACTCGATCTACACGATTTCCTGTTGCTTTCTTGCCGGAATGCCGAATTCGGAGCTTTGGTAGCGAGTCTGGTAGGCGGTGCGGTGCCGCCTCGCAGATCGGTCTTGGCGTGCGGCCTCAACATCTGCTGCACTGCCGCGGCTTAAACAGGGGACCTTCCCCATAACCGCGCACAATTGCGCCGAGAGGACTACTGAAATGACAAAGAGCGCCACAAAGACGGCGGCGGCGATGTCGCTAGCCTTGATGATCTTTATCGGAGCGAACTGCTTTGCGGTCAATCCTTACTTTAATGCCGCAGGCTCGAGCGGTGCGTTCAATTCCTTTGCTTTGGCTGCGGGCCCAGCTGAAGGCGGCAAGATCTGCGGAGGATTCATTTGGACCAAGAAGAACGGCGCCCAGGGAGTGGACCACCGCGGAACTAGCCTCCTGGAGACCGGGAATGTTTGGATCGTATGGAATAACTCCACGAATCCCACGATCGTTTGCAGTTACATCGCCGTCGACAGCATTATCGGGCAGCAGCTATTTTTTGCCACTCCGGCGTCGACCTTCAACATTCTTTTTCCTGCCGGCACAGCAGGAGACAACTTGATCCCAACGCTTACCGACACGGCGATTCCACAGGCTGTGATCAACGTTCTGCAAGGTAAGGCGTTCAATGCCGCGCCCACGGACATCCGCCCAGAGGACGCTCTGTTCGAAGAGACCCGCGTTTTGGCCCCTCTGGATACCGTCCACTACAACGGCCTTGGCTACGGTCCTGGCCCGGTCGGAGCTCCTATTCTGAGCGCATTCAGCACCAAGTCGTCGACGCCCGCACTTTACGCCCTCAGCGGCACCGACCCAATTACCGGCCAGACCGTTCCAGCGCACTCGACTCTCGACGTCGGAGTACAAGTCGTGATGGCCATCGTCAATGCTGAACAGGGTAGTGCCCAGAATTCGGGTCACTTCGGGGATTCGACATCATTCTTTAACGTGAATCGCCGTGATCTCACCTTAGCGCAGAACGGTGGCTATGCTTACACCAAGGATCTGACGTCAGTGCCGGGTCAGGCGACTGTGCCGCTCAATGTCATCGCGCGCGAGCCCCTCTCTGGAACCTTTACTGTGATGGAGTTCAACATTCCGCGGAACGTGGAGACCAACTCGACCCAGGAGCTCAACGTCAATCCGGCGACTGGCCAGGGCACAACCTGCCCAGGACAACCTTGCGGTAATCCATTGTTCCTTTCGAATGGTGGGGGATGGCGCAAGCGAGCAATCGGCAACGGCGAAATGATCTCCGAGATTGGCACTGCCGCCAACGGTGATGCACTTGGCTATGCTTTCTGGAGCGTTGGCAACCTGGCTGGCCAGTCACCCAACATCCGTTACCTTTCAGTCGACGGGGTCGACCCGATTAACCTGAATTACGTTGACGGAACACTCCCCACTTGTACCGCTCCATGCCCGGGCATTGTGAGTTTTGCCAACGTGTCATCGGGTAGCTATCCAATTTGGAACACTCTTCGCGTGGTTGCCCACAAACCGGTACCGGTCGGGGTCACGGCCCTAATCGCGACGGCGCAACAGCAGGTCGTCAACATCTATCCGGATTTCCTTCCGCTCAGTGCAATGGGTGTGTTGCGATCTCACTACTTTTCGGAAAAAATCGGCCCGATAAACGGGACCGGAGGGGCATGCAATGTCGGTGAGTCAGGAGGCGATGTGGGCGGCGCTGTGATTTCGATCCAAGGAGACCAGGATTACTGTGCCGCTACTGGTATCAAGACTGGACGCGTCGGCATGAAGCAGTAAGTCGGAATACAAGAACAAACGAGAAAGCATGGAGGCAGACCGGCAGTTTCGCGGCCTGCCTCCACTTACCAAAAGCGGATGCTGCCTCTGGTAGTGAGTATGAAGTTCATTGTTGAGATTCCGGACCTTGAAGTGTTTGAGGCGGCTGAGCAACCTGAGGACTTAGCGTGCGAGATCGCTGAGCTGATTGCCAGCGAGATTTTTGGATTCAGTTCGGTGACCGTAATTCCTCAGCAGGGGCCTGTCGGGATTCAACGGGTAATTCAGCCTTGAGTTCGAGATCATGGGCCGTAAAGAATCGGCTGAAAAAGAATGATGTCCAGGAAAGAGGGCGGAATGCAGCAGGTGTGGAGGAGAGCCCGCCGTGGCGCGCTTTTCGCGGCTTTCCTTGTATTGTTGTCCATAAACGTAACCATCGGGTGGGCTCAACAATCTGGATCGAACCTCGGTTGGTCGAACCCGGCAGGGTTAAATCAATCTGGTTCGGTAAGCGCTCGTCCCGTGGGAAATCTTGAGGACTGGAGTTCGCTCTCACTGGCCAACAGCGAGTTGATACCAGAACGGCCACTGCTCGGAGAAAAGGTTGAAAATCCCCAGTTCACTCGCGAGCTCTGGCAAGTGAAGTGGCGCCAAGGCGATCCCATCGATCTGTACGTTATCCGGCCGAGAGGCGTGGCTAAACCTCCCGTCATCCTCTATCTCTATAGCTACCCTTCTGAAACTGAGATCTTCCGCGGCGACCACTACTGCGCAGACGTCACCAAAGACGGATTCGCGGCCATCGGCTTTGTGTCCGCTCTCAACGGCCATCGTTACACCTATCGGCCCATGAAGCAGTGGTTCGTAAGCGAACTGCAGGAAGCGTTGGGCAGTTCTGTTCATGACGTCGAGATGATTCTGAACTATCTCTCCACGCGAGACGATTTGGATATGAGCAGGGTTGGCATGTTTGGAGTGGGTTCCGGCGGGACCATCGCCATCCTGGCCGCCGCGGCTGACCCGCGCATCAAGACGATCGACGTGATTGATCCTTGGGGAGATTGGCCGGACTGGATGGCCAAGTCTTCGCTGATTCCCGAGAGTGAGCGCCCAAATTATGTGAAACCGGAGTTCTTGAAGAAGGTCGCGCCCCTGGATCCCGTGGAGTGGCTGCCTCAGTTGAAATCGCAGCGCATTCGCGTGCAACAGGTGCTCGATGATTCGGTTACGCCAAGAGTTGTGCAGCAACGGATTAAGGCAGCCACTCCAGGGACGGCCCAGATCGTATCTTTCGACACTACGCAGCAATTTTCGAGCGCCGTGTCCGGCGGCAAGCTCTTGCAATGGGTGAAAGATCAGCTCCGGCTCACTTCTCCGCAGTCTGCGAGTCAGGATTTGCAGAATTCGCGGGCAGGTAAGCAAGCCATCGAACCGAACCATATCCATTCAAACGATGTCCAGTGGGTCCATGTCCAAACGAAACTCGATGATTAGATTTTCTTGGCGCAGCGCCTGAACACTCGGAGTCCCAAATGTTGAAGAGTTCTCAGTTGGTTCTGGTGGTCGCTGTCGCGTCAATTGTGCTCGCCTCGGTAGGCTGTGGCGGAACGGGCGCGGCTCCAATCAACGGCGGCTCCCTTGCAGGCGTCGCGGTCAGCGTGCAGCCTGCGACGATGACGATTACGACCGGAACTACCCAGCCATTCACCGCGACCGTAATCAACACGAGCGAGACTGGCGTTGGCTGGCTGGTTAACGGCTTCCCCGGTGGAGTAAGTCCCTTGGACGGAAGTACGCCATTCGGAACCATCGACAAGAATGGGAATTACACCGCGCCCCCTTTCATTCCGGCTCCGCCCTCCGTTACCGTGACCGCCGTTGCCAATGCCGACAATAGCGCGACCGGAAATGCATCAGTTTCAATAAACGGAACGCCGTCGCCGGTGTCCATTGCCCCACTAACCGCGAATCTGGAGGTCGGAGGAATCGCGCTGTTCACCGCGACGGTGAGGAACTCCGATTCGGCTGTCACATGGCTGGTAGAAAATGTGCCAGGAGGGAACGATGTGGTCGGCACAGTCTCCCCCATACCTGACACTCTGAACCAGGTAAACTACGTCGCACCTCTCGTGGTCCCAGGCGGGAATGCGACTGCCCAGGTACACGTGACTGCACAGTCCGTTGCGCTTCCGCAAGAAAGTGCCTCGGCTGTGGTCAACTTGTCAGTGTTAGGCAGTACGGTAGTGGCTATCACCAGTCCTTCGGTTCCGCCAACGGTATCGGCAGGACAAACTCAACCTTTCCAGGCTAGCGTGACCGGCACGAGCGATACCACGGTCTCATGGGAAGTGGACGCCATACCCGGGGGGAATGCAAATGTAGGTACGATCACAACCGAAGCTAAGGGTGCAGCGGTCTACACAGCCCCGGCACAGGTGCCCAATCCGCCTCAGGTTATCGTAACCGCAGTCTCGAATGCTCAACCCGCCGCGCAGGCGTCAATTCTCGTGAACCTGATTCCAGCTCAGCCGACAAAAGTCACGCTGACCCCCGACATATGCGCGAATACGGATGCGGTGCCGATATCAAGTCAAGTGAATATCAGCGTCTCGGTCTCCGGACCGCTGAATCAAGAGGTGACGTGGCAAGTCAATAAAATCGCTGGAGGCAACACCACCGTCGGAACGATAACCTCAATCGGAACGACGCAGGCGGTCTTCACCGCGCCCGCCGGAATACCCGCCCCTGCGACGGTGACTATCGGCGCTGTTTCCGTCGCAAACTCTGCTGCGTCTGCGACGGCACCACTTACGATCACGTTGACGGCGATGCCGAAGGTTTTGATCAGTCCAACCTCAGCAACGGTCAACGCTTCAGGCGCGGGTGCGGATTTCAAGGCTACGGTCGAAGGCCTGGGCGATTCAGTTGCTGCCGAGAATTGGTCAGTCGATGGCGTGCTCGGAGGAAACGACACAATCGGGACCGTCGGGCCGACACTTGATGAACCTCCCACAGGCTGTGAATCCTTTGGGACCTACGACCCACCCGCAACCGTACCTAGTCCGCCCACGGTTTTCGTCACTGTTGCCACCGCGGACGGTGTTTCGTCTCCAGGGGCTGCGGTCACAATTAACCCACCTCCGGTATACACAGAGGCATTGATGCCGGGACACGACGATCCCCAGAGCGTGCAGGTGCAACCGCCCAACAACAAAATCTTATACACGTTGACGCAAGAAAAGAACGGTGTTATTGACACCACCGATCCAGTTAACTGGAGTATCACGAGCCAAAGTCAAGATTGCAGCGTCAGTGCCGGATCCATCTGCGGCACGATCACGCCTACTGGGATTAACCTTAGCCAACAATTCACTGCTACCTACACTGCCCCAACGACCGTACCTCCGAATCCTCAAGTAACCGTGACTGTCGCCTCAGCGGTTGATTCTAGCGCTTCGGATTTCAACGTGGTCACAATCGGAAGCGGAGCACCAACCATCGCGATTAACGGCCCAGTCACCGTTCAAGCAGGCACCGGTCCCTATTTGTACAACGCGATCATTACGGGCGCCGACCCGAACACGTTGGTAGTCTGGCAACTAGGATGCATCTCCGATTGGGACGGTATATCGCCCGATGGCAATTGTCAGCCGACAAGCAAGGACGATTTCAAGGACGGTCCTGGATGCATAATGTACGGTCGGGCGAAGGTTTGCGGAGCTGCGGGGGATCTCACTATCCCCGGAAAAAACGCTCTCTCCTACACTCCACCCCTTGGAGTGTCGACAACCGACTACTTCCAAAACGTTTGCACGCCAAATGGCGACCCGAAGGCTTCAATCGTACCTATCAACGCGTCGATGCAAGTCACAGGCTGCCCGGGCGGGCTGTGTACCGCGGTTGCCTGTGTCACGGTTACATCACCATAACCCCGATTGTTTGGGTTGTATTTTGCCGCGTGGGTAGCCTTCTGCACGACTATATCTTCCGGATCTCAGTCGCTAACAAATTCTGATTGGCGTCGTTCTAATCAGTTGTGTGTCGTTCGTCCGCCACATCACCCGTAGCACGCCGAATCATTTTGTGGCTCGAGTTGTTGGCGGATATACGAGCGTCTGATTTACGGATTCTTGGTTGTGAAGGGCTTGCCGGGGACCGCAGCGCTTCTGACTGCTGGGTTGAGCTTCGAAATAGCGGATCGCGTACTTACGATGGCGCAGATTGTGCTTTCGCCGACTCGACTTCTTCCACGCCCAGACCCGATTCAGCATGAGAACAACATAAAACAAGTTCTCGGTTGCTTACCTACGTCTTGTTATGCGTCTGTGTCGGAGAGGCGCGGCGGTTGCCCGAAGTCGCGATTCCCGAGAATTACGAACTGCTCTTCGCGCCCGACCTCAGCAAGGGCCAACTTCGTCGATTGCATCACTCACACGCCCCTGGATTCGAAGAGGCCGGTGTGAGTTACAATCTTGCTCTGCTCCCCCGCAAGGAGATCTGATGCAACACCCAACAATCGAACATCAACGGCTGGAGGAGGACCGGCTGGGCAAAGTCGCGTGGAAGAAATGGGGTCCTTACTTGAGTGAGCGTCAGTGGGGCACGGTTCGTGAGGACTACAGCGGCTCCGGCGACGCCTGGAACTATTTCACTCATGACATGGCTCGCTCCCGCGCTTATTGCTGGGGAGAGGATGGAATGGCGGGGATTTGCGACGACAAACAGACATTGTGTTTCGCTCTCGCGTTCTGGAACACAACAGATCCGATCCTGAAGGAGCGGCTGTTCGGACTCACGAATTCGGAAGGCAACCACGGCGAAGACTGCAAGGAATATTATTTTTATCTCGACAGCACGCCGACTCACTCCTATATGAAGTATCTCTACAAATACCCGCAGGGCGCTTTTCCCTATGACGACCTGGTAGAAACCAACGGGCAGCTCTCCCGGAACGAACCGGAGTACGAGCTGATTGATACAGGCATATTCGAGGACGATCGCTATTTTGACATTTTCGTCGAGTACTGCAAGGAGGAACCAGAAGACATCTTGATTCGAGTCACAGCGATCAATCGCGGCGACTCCGCAGCGACGCTACACCTGCTTCCGCACCTGTGGTTTCGCAATACCTGGACGGATCCGAACGGGAACAGGACCTCATCGCCACCCCAGTTGCGAAGCGTCGATTCTGGGCGCGCACGCTGCGTCGAAGCGTCCCATCCGACGCTTGGGAGTTTTTACTGGCACGTTGATCGTCAAAGCAGGCTACTGTTCACGGACAACGAGACAAACGCGGAAAGGATTTGGGGTCGTCCGAACTCCAGTCCGTTTGTGAAAGACGCCTTCCATCGATTCGTTATCGAAGGACTGCATGACTGTGTCAACCCTGCCAATCAAGGGACGAAAGCAGCTGCGCACTGCACCGTAGAGATTGAACCCAAGGGTCAGTTCGTTCTCAAAATGAAGCTGAACCGGAGCCGGAGATGCGATGAAACCTCGTTCCATCAGCCTTTTGATACAACCTTTGACAGGCTTAGGCGGGAGGCTGACGACTTCTACCGAACTATTTCTCCTGCCAATCTGAATGATGACGAACGCATGGTGATGCGGCAAGCCCTCGCTGGCATGCTGTGGTCCAAGCAATACTACTATTTTGATCTTGAGCGGTGGTTGAAAGAGCACGGAGTCAGGAGCTCCGCGGGCGCCGCGGGAATACGAAATGGCAGCTGGATGCACATGGTAAATGACGATGTAATCTCCATGCCGGACAAATGGGAGTACCCGTGGTTTGCGGCGTGGGATCTGGCTTTCCATGCGGTTGCGATTTCGGCGGTGGACATGGAATTTGCCAAGGCGCAGCTTCTGCTGATGGTTCACGAACTGTATCAGCACCCTAACGGTCAGTTGCCAGCCTACGAGTGGAACTTCGGTGACGTGAATCCGCCGGTGCACGCATGGGCTGCGATTTTCATCTACCTGACCGAGAAACAGCAAACCGGGAAAGGCGACACCAGATTTCTTAAGTTGGCGTTTCAGAAACTTTTGATGAATTTCACGTGGTGGGTAAACCGGAAAGACCGCGACGGCCGGAACGTTTTTGAGGGTGGATTTTTGGGGCTCGACAACATCGGAGTTTTTGATAGGAGCGCACCCTTGCCCACCGGCGGATTCCTGGAACAAGCTGACGGAACCGCATGGATGGCGTTCTTCTGTCAATCGATGTTGCAGATTGCTCTGGAGTTGGCTCCCGAGGACTCGACTTACGAGGACATGGCGCAAAAGTTTATCGAACACTTCTTGCGCATCGCGGGCGCCATGGATCGCGTGGGAATCAATATGGACGATCTGTGGGACGAAGAAGATGGGTTCTTCTACGATTTGCTTCGACTGCCAGATGGCCGGGCTGAAAGAATTAAGGTGCGTTCGGTCGTCGGTCTGCTCCCGCTTTGCGCTACAACTGTCATTTCGCCCGAACTCTTGTTCCGCTTCCCCAACCTCTTGGACAAGGTTGACCGGTTCTGCGAACGTCACTCCGACCTTATCGCCAACATCGCTCCTCCCAGAAAGCCCGGCCATGGCGGACGGTTCTTGCTGTCGATTTTGAACGAGGACAAGCTGCGCCGTGTCCTCAGACGGATGCTCGATGAGGAAAGGTTCCTGGGCCCGCATGGCATCCGCGCCCTCTCTCGTTGGCATAAGGATCATCCTTATGTTCTCGCCGTGAATGGACAAGAGTATCGGGTCGAGTACATGCCTGCGGAGTCCAACAGTGGGATGTTCGGAGGAAATTCAAACTGGCGGGGGCCGGTTTGGATGCCGGTTAACGTCCTTATCGTGCGTGCGCTGATGGTGTTGTACCAATATTATGGAGATTCTTTCTTGATCGAATTCCCCACAGGCTCTGGGGTACAAATGACTCTGTTTCAGGTAGCGCACGCCCTTTCCGATCGGTTGGTTGCTACTTTCTTGAAGGATGCGGACGGACACCGCCCGGTCTTCGGGGGATGCAGCAAGTTTCAGAAAGATCCGCACTGGCGCGACTGCCTTTTGTTCTACGAGTACTTCCACGGAGACAATGGCGCCGGCATCGGCGCAAGTCACCAGACGGGATGGACAGGCACAGTGGCGAAGCTGATTCAGCTCTTTGGATACTTACGGCCAGAAGACATTCTGTCGAGGTCCGATTTTCTGCGCGACAGCTCTTAGCAGTGACTGCAGAAGCCAAGTCAGTTCTCGCTCTGGAAGGAGCTCAACCCGCCCGACCCGGCCGGGATCAACTTCATCCGCGCCCCACATCTCCGCCGATGGCAAGGTTTGCGCCTGTCTAAACCTGGTCGATCGGCGAGTTCCGGGAACGACCTGCCACTGACCGCCGGGCTTCGGTACGCGCCGCGTCCAGTCGGGCCCCGAGCTCCGCGAAAGCGGATGTTGGGCCGTTCCAGCGCAGCTGGTCCACGTCGTTGAACAGGACGATGTCAGTTCGGAGGGTGGCGAGCGTCCGAAAAAGCAGTGCGCGCTCCCGCTCCCGCAAGAGAGTATCTGCGAGGGCGCTCGCGTTGGCGGCGTTTACTCTCCACTCGCGAGGGTCCGAAGGGATGGATTCGAGATGGACAAACTTGGCTAGGACGGCAGCCGACGACTTCGCGCCCCAGCCTTGCAGTCCCGGATAACCGTCTGCTGCATCACCCACCAGTGCCAAATAGTCGGGAATTGATACCGGCGAGACCCCAAACTTTTTGATCACACCGGGCTCGTCTAAGGTGACGCGCGTCCGGCGATTCAGTTGGACGATGCGTGTGCCGCGCACACATTGGGCAAGGTCCTTGTCCGGCGTGCAGATGACTACGCGTTCGACTCGCGCGTCTTCGGCGGACGCCACGGCTGCCGCAGCCAGCGCGTCGTCCGCTTCAAACTCAACCATCGGCCAGACCACAACGCCAGCTGCCGAGAGCACGTCTTCGAGTAATGGGAATTGTGCTAACAAGCCGGGTTCGATTCCTTCACCCGTCTTGTACCCTGGCCACAGTTCGTTGCGAAACGATTCGATAACGTGATCGGTCGCAACCGCGATGTGCGTGGCACCGCCTTTGATCATTCCCAGAATCGAAGCGAGGACACCCCGGACCGCGGCCACCTCCCGTCCGTCCGAGTCCTTCGCGGATGGCAGGGCGTAGTAGTGCCGGAACAACTCGTAAGTGCCGTCGACCAGATAGACGTCCAGAGGGTGCAGCTCCAACACAAACCTATAGGATCGCTGTCGTCTCAATCAACTGCGATCAGAATCATGAGAGACGTGCCAGTCGCCTCGCGCTACTGCGCTCAAATCAAGTCCACTGGACATTAAGCGGCGCATCGCTTTGCCTGTCTTTGCACCGCACTGCTGTTCACATGACGATCTTCGTCTTGCTTCGGTAGAGATGGAAACCCGAGTACCGGTGGAGTTGCTGCACCACTTGTCCCTTGAAATCCCAAGTAATCGTTGCTTCCTGCGGAAGCCAGAGCGGGTCCGCCACTTCTGGGACGCGAACCTGAGAGAAGCGAATTTCCGAGGTGAGCGTTCGCAGGGAAATATCCGGGCGAGGCGCCAGCAGATCTTTTCGCAGGCGAACGATGCGGAAATCGGCCTCATCAATCCAGGCGATTCCCTGGAAGAGCACGGGAACCGACGTTCCCGAAAGGTTTACCTGGCCGGGGAATTTCACTTTGTCAGGAATTTGCGCGAAGGCTAAAACCATGGTGGCGTGTCCATCCATGCGCTGGCGGCCCAAATAACGAAACCGCGACTCAAACTGGTTGCCTGGATGAAATAGCACCCATGCGTTGGCGGTGCCCTGCGAGAGTGGCGCGTGCCCGGTGTTCGCCTTGTCGGTGCGATACTCGTCGAGCGTGACCTCTCCAGTTTCCTCATGACGCAAGACCAGATACTCGAACTGCTGATGCCAGCTCTGACCTCGCGGCTCGATCTTGGTGACCACACTCTCGTGAGAAATTACGTTCGGCATTCTTCTCAGCAGGTCGAGACTCTTATCACCAGTCTTCTTGAGAATTTCCGCCAACAGCAGCTGGTCTGGCGCCGGATCCAATCCGTGCAACTCGGGAATCTCAGCAGTCAATTGCGGCGCGGGATCGTCTAAATAAGGCTTCGCGCTGGCCCACACCGATCGGTCGAAAGACTGGGGGGTGAGCTCCACGTCGGAAGGGACCTTACTCGCTGAGTCGACCTTTGAGAAGGGACGTAATAATTGGGCTAACGCGTGGAAGTCGGGATCCTTCCCCAATTTATTTGTCGCCAGGAATTGCCACGCCGCTTCATTTAGTTGTATAGCATCGTAGTTTTGATCGTGGCCGGGGATCTCATGAAGTTCTACGGGAAAACCACGCGCGTTGAAAGCATCCCGAGTCGCTTTCACTTGCGGAAGAGGAAACGCCGTATCGTCTGTGCCCGCCCAAATGGAAATCGGAACTTTCCGCTCCGAGGAGTCGATGAGTTTCAAATTGCTCTCTGGCAGGAACCCGTCACGAACCGTCGTCGCTGCGAAATATTCCGATTCCACAATCGAGAGGTAAAGCGCGTACGCAGCACCTGCCGAGTCGCCAAACAGGTATACACGCCGGGGATCGACGGCGTGTTTGGACTCGACCTCTGTAATCACCGCATGCAAAAAGTCAGGGCTGTCCTTGCGATAATCCCACTCGGCAGGATCGCTCGAATCCGGCGCCACCAGAATGATTCCTTCTCTATGGGCGAGCTCCTCCCATACATCGATGAGAAACTTGCCGTCTTGGCCAGAACCATGAAGCAACAGGAGCAACGGCGCGGGTCCTGATAATCCGCTTGGGGTGAACACGTAGTAAGTGCGACTCTCAGGACCGAAGGTCAGGGTTTCCTTTTGCGATTTGGTGCCGGCTTCCGCCAGACTGAGGGCGACCACCGCGAGACCCCAGACCCATCCGATCAGAAATCTGCGCCTGCCTTTCCGTCGCTCAGGTTCGCCTTGGCTACACATTTCCGCACGGCCAACTGGCAGGATCTTGATGGAGCGACGGGCATCTCGCCCGTCCAGCTTTGCCGGAAACACAGGCGGGGACGCCCGTGCTCCATCGAAACTTAGACAACAATACACCGATCCAATGTTCCAAGCGACTGCCAACTTCGAGAAGACGGATACGTCCGACAGCGGTCGTTTCCTTGACGACGTCATTTCGGGGGTGCGTAGAAGTAGTAGTCAGCCGTGTAGCGGCTCTTCATTTCAGCGTTTTGCTTTGGGGCATCGCAGGTGGCTGCGGCAGGCGGCTGACCGCCGTGAGTGTGAATGCGCTGGATGCTGGTGACACGGTTGAAGACGCCTTCTCCGGAATGACCAGTGGCGGTCACAAGCAGCCAGGGAATCGAATCCGATTCAGGCGAATCGACGCGTGCGACGGCTTTGCCTGAGACTTCGCTGCCATCGTTGTCCTTCCAGGTAGGGCCGGCATAGTGTCGACCCACGACCGCTCCTTGCTGATCGTGAAGCTCTGCATCCGGAGCCTTCAAGGTCCAGCCGTACTTGCCATCCGCTCCCGGCTGACACGTATAGATCTGCGATCCTGAAGCGTGAACCTGCAAGATGACGTCTTCACCGGCAGGAGCTTTAATCTTGTCGGGTGCGTCAGGGCGAGGAATCGCTTGTCCATTTGCTAGGGTAACGACTCCGATCAACACGGCAGTTTGCAGAAAGTTTGTAATCACGGCGAGAATTCTAACACCAGAAAACTGACCAAGTGATCTCGCACCCTCAACCTATTTACACAAGCAGCTTGACGTCACCCGTGTCGCAAAGCCGTTGACAGGTTTCCGGAAAGATGCGATGGTATTGGGAATCCACCGCAGTCTAACTGGCACTATTTAAGATGATAAGTTCTGTTCAAGCCTCGTTGTTGTCGTTGAAACCGGTCCTCCGGTTCCGGGCGCAGCTATTTGGCGTACTCATTCTGCTGGTACTTTTTATTATTACGAGTGTAGCCGTAACACCCGGAGCCAGCGGATGATGTAGCCCTGAAAAGATTCAAACCAGAGGCCATCATCCAGAAAAGATGATGGCCTTAAGTTTTTTGCGGGCTTTTTGAGCGGCCGAAAGACGGAGCGAGAATGAGCGAAGCGAAACTCAACAGTGCAGCCCTTACCCAAGGGCCTAGCCGCGCGGGAGCCCGGGCCATGTTGAAAGCGGTGGGTTTCACGGACCAGGATCTGAAACGGCCCTTAATCGGAGTAGCCAACACCTGGATTGAAATCGGCCCCTGCAACTATCACCTGCGCGAGCTCGCGGCCTCGGTGAAGACGGGCATTCGAGCTGCCGGAGGAACGCCCATGGAGTTCAATACGGTTTCCATCTCCGACGGCATCACGATGGGAACCGAGGGCATGAAAATGTCTCTGGTCAGCCGTGAGGTGATTGCCGACTCGATTGAACTGGTGGCGCGGGGCAATCAGTTTGACGGCATCGTCGCGCTGGTGGGATGCGATAAAACCATCCCCGGAGCAATTATGGCGCTGGCGCGGTTGAATATTCCGGGCCTGGTGTTGTACGGCGGATCGATTGCCCCGGGCAATTACCACGGGCACGACGTCACGATTCAGGATGTGTACGAGGCCGTGGGAGCGCATGCGCAAAAGCGAATGAGCGACGCGGATCTGCTGGCCATGGAAAACAGCGCGTGTCCGGGAGCGGGGGCGTGCGGCGGCCAGTTCACTGCGAACACCATGGCGATGGTCTGCGAGTTTCTCGGGCTTTCGCCGATGGGCAGTGCCAGTGTTCCGGCGCTGGATGCGAGAAAGCCAGAAGTTGCTCAGGCTGCTGGTGCGAATGTGATGGAACTTCTAAGCCGCGATCTTCGGCCGCGACAAGTTCTCACTCGCGATGCGTTCGAGAACGCGATTGCCAGCGTGGCTGCAACCGGGGGCTCAACCAACGCCGTGTTGCATCTGCTCGCCATTGCGTACGAAGCGGGGGTGGGCCTCTCTTTGGACGACTTTGATCGCATCTCGGAGCGCGTGCCTCTGCTGGCAGATCTCAAACCTGGTGGGAGGTTCGTCGCTACCGATCTGTATCATGCGGGCGGAACCGGGCTGGTCGCGAAACGGCTGGATGAAGCCGGGCTACTGCACGGAAGCGCTCTCACCGTCAGCGGTAGGAGTATCGGCGATGAGGCAAAAGACGCGAACGAAACGTCGGCGCAGGAAGTCGTACGTCCGCTCGACCGGCCTATCAAGCCGACTGGCGGCCTCGTGATCTTGAAAGGGAATCTTGCTCCCGAAGGATGCGTAGTAAAGGTGGCGGGACACGAGCATCTTCATCACCGTGGACCGGCGTGCGTTTTCGACAGTGAGGAAGCCGCGTTCGCAGCGGTGCAGCACGGACGTATTCGAGCCGGGGATGTGTTGGTGATTCGCTACGAAGGTCCGCGCGGCGGTCCTGGCATGCGAGAGATGCTCGGCGTTACGGCGGCTCTTGTCGGCTCAGGTCTCGGCGACTCGGTTGCATTGCTGACGGACGGCCGTTTCTCCGGGGCCACGCGTGGATTGATGGCTGGTCATGTCGCGCCGGAAGCGGCCTCTGGCGGTCCGATCGCCGCGGTTAGAGATAGAGATGTCATCGTCTTCGACGTAGAGCGGCGTGAACTTCGAGTAGAACTTTCCGACGAAGAAATTCGAAAACGGCTCGCGTCCTGGAAGCAGCCCGAACCACGCTATCGGACCGGAGTCATGGCGAAATACGCGCGGCAGGTCTCGTCGGCAGCGCAGGGCGCGGTTACAAATTAGGGAAACGAATCCTTTGTGTACCTTCGTTTCCTTTGTGGTTGATGAAGTTCAAATGCTCGAACTACAAAGGACACAAAGGAACACGAAGGAATGACGTCAGGGAATCCTTAGGTACGTGAGGACTTATGAAGAAAACCGGTGGAGAGATTATCTGGGAATGCCTCAAGCGCGAAGGCGTGAGGCATATCTTCGGTTATCCGGGTGGAGCGATTTTGCCTGCCTATGA
>Ga0210402_10002595_pt1 | contig 17480 bp, 14 predicted proteins | sample IncBWC7MmetaG_FD_161055 | JGI IMG/M metagenome (GOLD analysis project Ga0210402, IMG submission 161055) | Forest soil microbial communities from Barre Woods Harvard Forest LTER site, Petersham, Massachusetts, United States - Inc-BW-C-7-M | ecosystem: Environmental > Terrestrial > Soil >... | reverse complement strand
CCCCATGGTCATCTCGACCGCGGTCGAGAGCGACACGTGGCAGCCGGAATCCTTGATGAGCTGCAGCGGCTCGGGCGGCATGTGCAGGAGATGGATGAATACGTCGCCGGGCCGCAGCAGCCCGGCGTGTGACAGTGCCTTCAGGCGCGCGCCGTCATCGCGCTGCGGCAGCGTGTTTCGCAGGTGCGCGACGACGGGCACGTCGTTGTCGCGCGCGATCTGGAACATCTTCGGATCGGGGCCGATGCCGAGCGCCAAGGTGAGCAGCTGATCCTTGGAGCTGAAATACGTGCGCTTGAGGCGTGCGATATCTTGCGGGTGCTGCATCCCGGCGCCGGCCACGCCGGCCGAATAGCCGAACATCGCGCGGATGCCTGCATCCTGCAGCGCCCTGATCAATGCATCGCTGTGCTCGGGCGTGTTGTTGACCTGAGACACGTCGATCACGCCGGTTGTGCCCATATCGATCATGCCGAGCGCGGTGGCCAGCATGCCGATATAGGCATCCTGCGGCGTATAGGCCGGCGTGATCCTGCCGACGATGTCGCGGTTGTAGTCGGGATCGACCCGGCCATTCGACAGGATGTTGCGCAGGATGCCTTGATAGGAATGGCTGTGGGTGTCGGTGAAGCCTGGGATGACGATCCGGTACGACGCATCGACGGTGGCGGCGTCCGCGGCGGCGATGCCGGGACGTACGTCGCGAATCTTGCCGGCCTCAATCAGCACATCAGCGTTGGCGAAATTGCCGACCTGCGGGTCCATGCTCAGCACCACGCCGCCCTTGAGCAGGATGCGGCGCTGCGATTGCAGGCGGGCAAGGTCGGGATCAGCCCCTTGGCCGGATTGCGCCGATGCCGCGGCCGGCAGGGCTGTACCCGCCGCCACGCCAGCGGCGGCTTTGAGCAATCCGCGGCGCGACGCGATGGTACCGCTCCCGTACTTTTTGCTCATCGTGGTCCTCCCGTTCACCTATTGCGGCTTCAATGCGTCGCGCGCGCGCTGCGCCAGCGCGGCGGGGGTGCCCATGATCCGCGTAACCAGCGCCTCAACATTCTCGCCCCGGGCCGGATCGATCTCCATGCCGAGTCTCTTTGCGTCGGCAAGGAACGCCTCGTCCCGCACCGTCGCATCGAACGCACGGCGCAGTGCTGCAAGGCGGTCAGGCGCCACCCCGGGCGGCGCGAAGAACGGCCGCGACATGCCGAACTTTGCGAATACCACCTCCATCACGCTGCGGTCCTCCGGTGTCTTGGCGAGATCGATCGCCATCGGCACGTCCTTGAGATCGGGGTGCGGCTTCATCCCCATCTGCACCAGGATGTTGATCTTCCTGTCCTTGATCCACTGCGGCCGCGTCGAGATGAGCGTGGTCCAGTCCTTGCCGGCTTCGCCCTGCACCTCACCATTCTCGACCGCAAGATCGACCTCGGCTGCACCGGCATAGCCGTGCACGACCCTGAATTTGGTATCAAGCAGCTGGTTCGCGAGCATCGCCAGGACGTAGCTGTCGGAGCTCGTTGCGCTGGCGCCGAGGATCGCCTCCTGCGTAGCCGCATCCTTCAGCGTCTTCACCGGCGCGGTGTGCCAGGTCACGGTTACGAACACCGTCTGCGTGATGCTGCCGATCCAGCCGAACCTGGTCGCGTCGAACAACGCGTTCCGACCTTCCGGCGACAGCGTCTGGAACAGCTTCTCGAACGGGAGCCCGTTCTGCACCGTCGCGAGCTCACTGCCGTCGGCCGGTGCGCGGTTGTACATGTAGTTTGCGAGCGTCAGCCCGCCGGCGCCTGGAACGTTCTTTGCGATGACAGCCGGCTGGCTTGGCAGGTGGCGGCCGATGTGCCGCGCCAGCGCCCGCGCATAGAGGTCATAGCCGCCGCCGGACGTGGTGCCGATCAGCACTGCGACTTGCGATTGTGCCTTCGCCGGCGCAGCGCAGCAGGCGAGGGCGCCCACGACGAGAGCAGCACGCAACGTGGCCGGCCTGACCGTTGCGACAATGCCCCGCCACAATGTGAAGCTCATCGGTTTACCCCGTGCACTATTTATATGAAGTGCTAACTTGAGGCGAAACATCAGTCTCTCGGTCGTCATCGTCCGCGCATGCGGACGATCCAGTAATCACGGAAAGTCGCATTTGGCAGCGCTTTGCCAGAACCTGCCGCGCGGGGCTTACTGGATGCCCCGCTTGAAGCGGGGCATGACAAACGATTGAGGCGGCCTGCGAAGGGGAGCTTGCGATGTATGCGTGGCGCGCGCGGATCGGGCTGATCAAGCCGACGCACCGGGGCAAAAGCTTCCATTTCTGGTACAAGCGCGCGCCCGAGGGCGTCGAGATCGTGCCGACTTTCGTCGGGTTTCGCCGCAGCGACCGCCAGACGTTCGAGAACGCCTTCGAACGGATCGAGCAGATCGCCGACGATCTGAAGGCTGTCGGATGCCATATCATTTCCTTGAGCGGCACGCCGCCGGTGCTGCTCAAAGGTCTCGACTTCGAGCGCGAATGGTGCGATCGGCTGTCGCAGAGGATCGGGTTGCCGGTGGTCTCGCAAATGGAGCCGCACGCGCTCGCGCTCCGCGCGCTCGGCGTCCAGCGCGTGGCGATCGCCACCTATTACGGCGACGAGCTCAACAACGCGATCAAGCGCTACTTCGGCCGTTTCGGGATCGAGGGGTTGGTGATGGGCGGCTTGAGCGTGCCCGGCAAGTCGGAGGCGCTATATACGACCTCACTGATGGCGCTCGACGAGGTGTCGCACATGCAGGTCTATCAATACTGCAAGGCCGGCTTCCAGGCGATCAAGCCGCGCGTGGACGCGATCTACATCAACGGCGGCGGTTGGGATGCGCCGCCCGCGATCGACATGTTGGAGCGCGACCTCGGCACCAAGGTGGTGTTCGCGCTGGCGGCGGAAATGTGGGCTGCGTATCAGCGCCTTGCGATCGACCCGGTGATCGGGGATTGCGGCGTGCTGCTGCGCGACAATCCCGCTGTGCCCTCGACATGACAAAGAGAACGGGGGATACCGATGTGAACAATCCAGCGGGAGGATCCATGCCGATCTCACGCCGTGCGCTGATCGCCGCCTTTGGCCTTGCGGCCATAGACACGGTCATGTCGCTCGCCCCGCACGACATCGGCGACCTGGGCTTCATTTCCCCCGCACAGGGCCAGCCGGCCGCACTCACGCAGTCACAGTCCGATGTGCTCGACAGGTACAACAATGCATTGAAGGACTTCAGAGCGGTCCTGAGCCAGCGGCGCGCACAGATCAATGCGAAGCAACAGCTGCCGAACCTGCCGGGACAAGCGCTCTATCTTGCGCGCAACAACATGATCAGCGCGTACAAAGATCTCACCGACACGCTTCCGGCCAAAATCGGAAGACCCAACAAATTTGCCATCCCCCCGGCGTATTTCGATGCCGACAACGAGCCGCTTCTCGACGAGTATGCAAGCGTCTTCAGCATCATGCAGGCGCCGCCTGCCAATGCGCAAAACTCCGCTACTCCATTCAAGGACGTTGTTGACTTGGCAACGGCTATCGCACGAGCCAAGGGTCTTGATGGACCGACCGCTGAGCTGGCAGGTCGTATCAGCCTGGGCCTCTTCTTTGCCGAGACGAACGGCAATCAAAACATCGGGAATGCGCGCTCGAACACATACAAGGGAAGCTTGCAAACAGGCCCCTCCGAAGATCGAAATGGTCAAGGCAAATGGGCCGCGATTAAGAAGGCAATCGCAGCTTTTGATCCGGCATTGATCGCTCGGGACGACAAAGAAGAGGCGCGGGTTGGCAGCTCGGACCATCGCTTCAATCACTGGACCGCCGTGAGAGATGGCCTCATGAATGCACATGCCGAGCTTTTCCTGCGTATCCCGGCGATTGTGAAAGCATTGCCAAATGCGATCGATCAGATGAAGCTTTACGAGCTCATCCAGATCATTCCCAGTCCGACAAAGACGGCTCTCAATTCAGGCAACTTGACCAGCCATAGAATTTCCGACCCGACGATCATGGGATATTTGCGCAACAACAGCATCTTCACCTTTGGAAAGGCCGACAGGGCGAGAACATCTGCTACCTTGCGCGAAATTCTCGATGCGATGTGGCTCTTCAACGACAAGTTCGAGCGAGCGCTGGCGAAATACAACGAGATCAAGGCGCAGCAGCGGTCATGAGACCGGAAACGCGACGCGTTGCGGGCGTGACTGTCCGACCGGGCGGGCTCCACTACGCCTGGGTTGTCGCAGGCGTGACATTCGCCGCGTTGCTCGTCGCCGGAGGAGTAAGGGGTAGCCCGGGCATTCTGGTCGTGCCGTTTGAAACCGAGTTTGGGTGGTCGCGGGGGACAATCTCATTGGCCATTGGCATCAACATACTTCTCTACGGCTTGAGCGGTCCATTCGCCGCGGCGCTGATGGAACGCTTCGGCTTGCGCCGAACCATGCTGGGAGGACTCACGGCGATCGGCGTCGGCGTGCTGGCAACGCCCACGATGCATCAACCCTGGCAACTCATTTTGCTGTGGGGGGTGGTTGTGGGTGCGGGAAGCGGGATGGTTGCAAACGTGCTCGCTGCCACCGTGGCGGTGCGCTGGTTTGCGGCGCGACGCGGTCTCGTTGTCGGCCTGCTGACGGCGGCCGCCGCCGGTGGCCAGCTCGTGTTCCTGCCCGTGTTCGCCGCCATAGCTGTGGCCTACGGCTGGCGCTGGATGGCGCTCACCTTGGCTGCCGTGGCGCTGGGTCTTATTCCTCTGGTCGCCACGCTGATGCGCAACCGCCCCGAGGATGTCGGAGTGGGACGCTACGGCGAGCCCGCAGAAACTGCCGGCCGACAGACCTTGCTCGTTGCGGGCAACCCCATCACCGCCGCCTTTGGCGCGCTGGCCCTTGGTCTGCGCTCACGCAATTTCTGGCTGATCGGGGGAGCCTTTTTCATTTGCGGCGCCTCGACCAATGGCCTCATTGGCACGCATCTCATTCCCGCATGCATCGATCATGGGATCCCGGAGGTAACCGGCGCCAGTCTGCTGGCGGGAATGGCACTTTTCAATTTCCTCGGCGGCGTCGGCTCGGGTTGGCTCACCGATCGCGTCGATCCACGCATTCTGCTCCTCGTCTATTATGGGCTGCGCGGCCTTTCTCTGATTTATCTGCCGTTTGCTTTCGTGTCCTTCTATGGTCTCTCGCTCTTCGCGGTGTTCTATGGTCTGGACTGGATCGCGACCGTGCCGCCGACCATCCGCCTGACCGCAAACACGTTCGGTTCGGAAAAAACGGGCATGATGTACGGGTGGATAACGGCGATCCATCAGCTCGGCGGGGCTTCGGCAGCCCTGCTCGGCGGCATCCTGCGCGTGGACCTCGGCACGTACCTCGAAGCGTTCATGCTTTCGGGCTTGCTCTGCCTGGTCGCCGCGGCGATGGTCATGCTCATCGCCGTCAAGCCTGTCACGCCACGAGCGCTCGCCGCACCTTTGCCCGCCTAGGTCCGCGCTCGCGCCGCGAACCCATCACCCGGCCGCCGTCGCTCGCTATGCCTAGCTCCGTCAGCCGACCTCTCCCATGAGTGGGCGGAATGACACAGAGTGCGTTGCACGTCACCCAGCTCCATCACTGCTCCCACCGCGCCGGTCTCTATGTTCAATGCATGTAGGGGCGCCTGAGCCGCGCCATAGTCCGTCCAAATTCAACTATGCTGTCATGGAACTGCTTATTCTGAATGCTGATCTCTGTCCCGCAACCGTGGCAGGTCAGGTTTGAATGATCGCGAAAATATCCGCTGGGCCTGCAGTGTCCGGTGCCGCAGTCGCGACAAATGACTTCTATCGTGACACTATCCAATGCATTTTTCCGCATCTGACAATTTTCATTCCAGTGATTCGCCGCATCAGATTGTAGCGTTCGGCGTGCTGGCAAATGCCGCCGCTCTCCGAGTTTCGTGTGCTTTTCTGTGGAAAATTAAACGGACGGAGGGGTAGCCTGATCATCAGGCTGCCGACTGGACCGAGCTTCACTGGATTGCCACCGATCGTGAACACGACCGGGATCGTCGTGCTTGCCGCTCAGCAGGGGCAAGCTCTGGTCATCGCTCGTCAATCATAAGGTCGCATCCGTGCGACGACATATCCGGTTAACTGTGGTTGTTAAGCGGAACGAGAGCGTCGTTCGGCATGCTGTCGGCAACCGGGCGGAAACGGCTCGGGGCTGGGAGTCAAGTTCGGGGCGTCAACGGATAGGCACGAACAGAGGGTCGGGCTGCAAATGCACCCGACCCTTTTTGCCAGCTGCGGACATCCGTCACATTAGGCTACGTGCGAGAAGTGCCAATTGCGGAAGTCGCCGATCCTCATTCGATTACCTCGTCGGCGCGGGCCGACAAGGTCGGCGAAATTTCGAGCCCGAGCACATTTGCAGTTTTCAGGTTAATTAGAAATTCGTATCTGGTCGACTGCATCACCGGTAGGTCGGCGGGTTTATCGCCGTTGAGTACACGCCCGGTATAGAGGCCGATCTGGTGATAGGCGTCTGTGAGGCTCGTGCCGTAGCTCGCCAACCCACCGACCACCGCAAACTCGCGCTGTTCATAAATAGCTGGAATTGCATAGTGCGCCGCCAGCGCGACAATGTGATCGCGCTGACTGTTGAAGAACGGGTCAGCGCAGACCTGCAGCGCTCCGACTCGCAGTTGCGCCAATGTCGCGAAGGCCGTATCGAGGTCTAGCTCGGTGCTGGCATGAAGAACCTGAGTCTGTAGTCCGAGGGTCCGAGCTGCTTCCTCAACCACCTTCAATTGGGCCTCGGGAGCCGTATATGTCGGGTTCAGGAGCACCGCGATCCTTGTGACTGTCGGAACCAGCTCCCGCAGGAGCCCCAGTCGCTTGCCCTCCATCACAGCGGTCAGGATAAACACCCCGGTGGCATTGCCACCCGGCCGGCTGAGGCTGGCGACGAGCCCCGACTTCACCGGATCGGTACCTGCAGTGAAAACAACTGGGATTGTTGCTGTGGCTGCTTTGGCCGCGAGTGCGGCAGGATCGCCGCCGGTGGTAGTGATCACTGCTACCTGTCGGCGAACCAGATCGGCCGCCATTTCAGGCAGCCGATCGTACTGACCTTCCGCCCAACGGAATTCGATCACCAAGTTGCGGCCCTCGACGTAGCCCATTTCCCTCAGGCCTTGGCGGTACGCGGCGACGAGGTGCGCGAACGGCGCTGACGGTGTGCCGCTGAGGAACCCAATCACTGGCATCGCCGGCTGCTGTGCGTGCCCGGCGAGTGGCCATGTCGCCGCTGTGCCACCGAGCAGCGTGATGAACTCGCGTCGTTTCAATTGATCGAATTGCATCTGATCCCTTACCAGCGAGGACTGTACCCCGCATCATGTCGAATTGGCTAGGTCGCGTCAGGTGGTATGGGGGCTATTTAACGACCCACCAACGCAGTCTGAGTCTGCTCAAGGTCAATAGCGGCGGTCCGGGATCAGGCACACATGCTTCCGCAGTACCTCAGTATAACCGGACCCGCGGTGGCAGGACGGTGGCAGGGGGCTGATGGTTTCTCAGGTGCCAGGAGCCGACATAAATAAAAGCCCCGGCCAGCGTCTAGGCCGGAGCTCGGTCTTGTCTCGCGGGCCAAAACCTCAACCCCTGTTTAGGGGCTCGGTTGAGCGCTCGTTGGCGCGCGCGAGACAAGCTTCACGTCAGCGCAAGCGCCGAGTCTGGCTCTGGCGCGTTTTCTTCCTGCGTGGCGAGCGCCATCCACTCGCGGGCCATTTGGAAAAGTCGTTCCCGGACCTGCGGGTCAGTAGTAAGCTGAGCCAGCCGCACACACTCGCGCGCGTAGCCTTCGATGTCCTTGTCGGATGGCATTATAGCGCTCACCGGCTCGCCAGTCTCTCCTGCCCCCTCTGCGCACCCGCATCAGCGAGCATGTCGTCTTTTCCGAGCCCGTATTTGATCAGCCGCTCAACGTCACGTTCGCCACCCTTCGAGGCTGCTATGATGCGCTTCGCGACTGCTTCCCGAACGGTCACATCCGGGGCCAAGCCCTCGCAGGCGCGTTCGTAGGCGAGCCCGAGAAGGCGTGTCGTCTCGGCATCGAAGGACGCACCTTGTATTAGCCGAATAGGCATTGCCGTCGCTCCTTTCAGCCCCAGGCGCTTACGCCCGTGGAGGTAACGCTGAGCATCGCTTTTATGCACACCGCGTTCAAGAAATATTACAGCATAACTATTTGAAAAATATTCATTTTTTGCCTTATCAAGCCAATCACCCTAAATCTCTGTTGACGCATAAGGAACATTATGCTCAAGATACTATTTATGAGTAAGAATATCCCTTAGCCTATTTTCTGGTTTAGGCAATTTAGGGGGATTCTGAAGCACCGTTAGCAACGGAGGGTCACGATGCCTGTGGGCCGCGTTGAACGTCTGCAGATAATGTTGAAGGAGGAAGAACTGGTAGTGATCGACGATTGGCGCTTCGAGCGGCAAATGCCGAGCCGCGCAGCTGCTATCCGCGAGCTGCTCCAACGTGGACTGGCCGCCGACGGATTTGCCCTCGCTGATAGAAGCGTGAAGTCGAAGAACTTTGGAGTTGTGTCAAAGCAGAAAAGCAAGCGTATCGACGGATTGAATGGCGCAACTTCCCCACGACGTGACGCAACCCAGAGCGTGCTTCGCGTAGAAGTAGAAGGAGTAAGCCGCCCGACGCCGTCAGGCCGTTCGTCTAAGACTGCCTAATGTCTCAGTTGGGTCAATAGCGGCGCTCCGGGACCACACACGCTTCCGCAGTACCTCAGTAAGCGGACACTCGGTGGCAGGGGGCTGGTAGTCTCTTAGGCCAAAACCGGCGGTCATCAGTGCGCTTGAATAGGGCCGCTTTACCCCAATCACCCGAGCTTTGCGGCGCGCACCGGCAACATCGCGTTCAGGCCGGGAATATCCGCGGCTGCCGCGTCCCAGTCCTGCCAGCTCACTGGCAGCCTGGTCATTGCGACAATGCTCCGCAGCGCCCCACTGGGACCCGGAAAATGTTAGCGCCAAAAAGGCAGGCGAAAGCGCGGACGCTCGTACCATGCTTCGGTCGCCGGACGGCGTCGTCGGATAGCGATTCCTCCTTGCGGCTCGCCGCTCAAGAGGACCACGAAATCCGTGCCCTTGCCGGTCTCCGAGCTCAACTCCTCGTCAGAGATGATCAGGGAAGACCGCGCCGACGCCATCTCGGCGATACGATGGACGTCCTGCGGAATCACAATCCGGTCAAGCGCGGTTTTCGCGTCGCTCGGCTCCTTCGCTATCGGCTCGACTTGCGGGCGTTCGCTCGTCCCCGCATGCGGCTCGACCACGTCGCCGTGCGGACCTCCGCCGTCTAATGAGACGATGCTCCACCGCATCCCGGTGTCGCCGTTGGTCTGCTCCATGGCGGTGAAGACATGCGTGCCGATCGGACGTTCGGGTTCGAGGATCGTGATCGAAGTCTCCAGGATGGGCTGAAAGGCGCGGCGGACATACACACGTTGAGTCTTGCGGCTGATAAACACCGACACCGGTTGGAGCGCACGCGCGGCCTCGCGCGCGGCCTCGGCTGCAACGACCCGAGCGGCTTCTGCGGTCACAGCGGCCTCGCGCGCAGGCGCGACTGCATCGAGCTTTGGTTGCAGCTCGGCGCTGGCAGCGGCCAATTGCGCCTGCAACTCTTCGATCTTGGCGGCAGCCTTCGCCCTAGCGTCCGTAGCCCGCTCCTTTTGCTTGGGCGAGATTGCGGAGCCGAGCGCAGTCTCGGCGGCGGCCAGTTGCGCTTCCGCTCTGAGCTTCAGATTCTCCGCCGCGCGTACCGCCATCATCGCCCGCCCCGACTCCCGGGAGGCTGTCACGGCGACCTGTCTCGCCTGAGCAGCCTTCCTGGCCGCGTCCTCCGCTTCCGCGGTACGCGCGGCGGCCAAGGCGTCGCCACCCGGCTTCGGCATGAACAGAGCCGGGTGGGCGATCTCGATGGGCGCCACATCGGTAGGTGCCACGATCACGCGGATCCCCACCCGCGTTAGATCGAACAAGCGTGCGGCGAAGTCGTACGGCAGCCGGATGCACCCATGGGACGCCGCAAATCCCGGCAGCGGGCCGCCGTGGAGTGCGATGCCCGACCAGGTGATGCGCTGCATGTGGGGCATGAACGCATCGTCATAAAGGTTCGAGTAGTGCTCCGCCTCCTTCTGAATGACGCTGAAAATGCCGGCAGGCGTCTCGCGTCCTTTCTGGCCGCTCGACACTGGCGCCCGCAGGATCCAACCGGTAGCGTCGTAGAGGGTGATCCGTTGGTCGCGCAACGAAACGATAGCCATGATCGGCTCACCGGCGATACGCGACTGGATAGACTCGACCGAGCTTTCCGTCCGAGCGCTTCTGGCGGCCGCATGGTCTCCCGCCACGACCAGCGTCGCCAAACCCGCAATGACAACATGCGCGGGCCACAGCCTTCCCTGCTTGTGCTTCAAGTTTACGCAATGAGACGTCATGCGCTGCATCCGTTTGGGGTTGGGCGGGCTTACACTCACGTTCCAGCCCACCACGCGGCCACTCCCATCGACGCGCTGAACGGCGCCACCAGGCTGTCGCTATCGTAAGGCCCGTGGTGAACCCAGCAAAGGCAACGCTCGCAAGCGATAGATTTTCATGAAAGCTGCCGGTTGATTGCTGCCTGGCGCAGGGTTCCGAAGTTGCGAGGGGACGCGTTCCTACGAAGGTGACAATAAGATCAACAATCAGCGGCAATAATGGGGCGCCAGAAGCATTTTTAGGAAGCACATGCACCAGCCAGCTCTTGCGGGCCTTTGTTGTTTTCGACCCTCTTGGAAACCCTATGCGGCGCGTTCCATTACTTTCGTTTCGGCGTGTTGGCAGGGCTCACAGTAGAAAGCCAACATCTCGGGAAGTCCTCCTGCTATTCGATCACCTCGGCGGCGTGCTGGAGGAAACCCGCTCTACGGTACCATATTGCCTCCAATCAGCAGCCAACAGCCGAGAGGTATCAGATGGCATCAACGGCGGCTGCTTGAACGCGACAAGCGGCGTGGAACTCTGCTCGCAATCTGTGGAAAACGTAACGACAAAGCTCTCGCTTGCCCAAAGAAACGCGCATTACGTTGGGAGCTTTACCTATCGCTAAACAGATACTCCCATCCCGTCGGAGTATTGCCATGTTCAAAGATGCCACTGAGGTGGAACGAGCAGAGCAGGATCAGGATGACGATAGTGCTCGCATCAATGCTGCTATCGACGCAGCTGAAAAGGCCATTGCGGCTCTTGTAGCTCGGCAGCCTGACCCCGATGAAACGCGCAAGGAATGGTCGTCTATCCGCGACCAAACAATTCTTGCCATTCGCAACGTGCGTCACAACGTCATCAAGCGCGCAAACTACGCCAAACAGACGGAGCGGTGGATGGTGGAGAAATGGTTGCGCGAAGTAAACGACGGCAGGATACTGCGTGAGTTTGCAGCCGACCTGCAAAAAGTGCCTACCAGAGGCCTTCTTGATTATCTCCGCTATCTGATTCAGTTCTGCGACTTGGCTCGCATTCAGAGCATTAATGCGGTCTTTGCAGCGCGAGCGGACAATCAACGATATAAAGCTGCTTTTGACAAGATATTGGGGCAATTCACTCTGTCACAGTGCGGAATTATAGGAGCTCGCATCGCGAAGATTTATGACCTAGCCGAGATTGTCGATGTAAAGATAGCCTATCTTTTTTCTGCTCATAGCACGACCAAGCGACCGTCCTTGCCTGTGTCGCAGCAGCTACCTAGGGTCGAAGGTCCGAGCATTGGCGCGCTCGACATCGATACCAGCCTGCCAAGCCTGCCGGGAGGAGCCATCCACCTTTTGCAAAAATCTTCCACCCATGACCTCTGCCGGCCACCAAGCTCCGTTCCCCCTGCGGCCCTCCTCATTTAACTCCGCTGGCGCGTCATCGCGCGCGATGATTACCGTGCCAGCCGAAGTGGACTACTGTGGCATCTTTCGGAGTACGAACAACCCGAACGGTGGAGTGCCGAGAGGTCCAGTAGCGCAGGTCGCGGGAGATTCTGTTGCTCATCTCAAGCGCATTTTGCGGCTTGGGCGTTTGCGATTGCGCGGGCCGCGCGGCGCTCAGTTCGAGTTCACGCTGGCAGCGATCGCACAGAACCTTCGCAGGTTGGCCAAGCTCGTCGCCCGCCCGCCGCCGCTGGTTGCCTTATGTGTCACGTGAGCGTTTGATCACCGCCCTGTAGCCTCCGTTGATAAGTCAACGCAATCACTCCAGCCATCGCTTCCAACGAAGCAGTGGCAGCCAGCCTAAGCTCACGACTGCGTGCCGCCAAGCGCGGTCGAGGCCGAGCCGCGCAGCGCGAGGCCGGCACGGCTCCTTCGTGCCCATAACCGGACGTTACCTCAAAAGCGAGCGGTGGCCTTCAGGCGGACGGTCCGCGATTGACCCGGTGAGATGTTGTTATTGGCATCCGCCGAGGCCCAGTACCCCTTGTTGAGGAGATTTTCGACGGTGACCTGTGCTTTCCAGGTCTGGTTGATGGTCGCATACAGGCCGGCATCGAAGCGAACGAAACCCGGCAGATACACGGTATCATCGGACGAAGTGTACGAGTCCGAGAAGTATATGGCACCAAGGGAGACGGCCCAGACAGGCGTGATCTGATATTTGTTCCACCACGAGAACTGATGGTATGGAACCAGCTGAATGCGGTTGCCTATTTTAATGGTCGGCGACGTATCGCCGGAAACCCGCGCATCGGTGTAGGCGTAGCCGAGCCAGGACTGCCACTTGTCGGTCATATACCCCTTCAGCTCGGTTTCCAGCCCGTGCATCGTGTTGCTGCCCGACAATATGAAGAAACCGGGATTGTTCGGGTCGGGCAGAGGAACATTTGTCCGGATCAACTTGTATACTGCAGCGGAAAAAAGCAGCCGTGGCAGGATGTTCCACTTGACACCGATTTCCTTGTTTACGAATTTCTGCGGCGCGAGAATGAGCGTACCGTCCGTAAGCGCGCTGAACTGGTCGCCGGAGGCCGGGAGGTACGAGACCATATACGCATAGTAGATAGACAGATTTTCTACCGGCTTGAGGATTGCGGCTGCTTGCGGTGAGATGAATCGATCGACCCGGGTCCGAAATATGGTCGTATTCAGGTCCTGAGCCGAAAGGTCGAATCGATCATATCGCCCTGCCCCTATCAGCTGTAGCCAGCGCGTGATCTCGACGGTGTCGCGCACGTAGGCCGACTCCGTTTTCAAACCGTATTTGCTGTTGGAGTCAGCCGTGGTGATGCCGGGGAAAAAGGACCCCGGGAACTGATGGACGAAATAGATGGGCCCAGGATAAGTCGGAGCAAATGGATTATCTGCCTCCGTCGCGGTTCCATTTGGAAACAGCCCGGTATTGCGGACGTCGATCCCCTCCTGGCGTCCCAGCTCCGTTCCAAATCCGACAGTGTGAAAGAGCGCCCCGGTATAGCCTTTGTAGACGAAATCGGTATCGTTGAACAAATTCGCGCGGTTCGTCATATGATTGTATGCTGCGCGATTGAACGCAGTATCGGTCGGATTTACCGCGCCAGCCAGGGGCCCATTCCCTGGATAGACGTTTTGATAGAATTTCTTGTAGTCGGCAAAGTAAGTACCGTTCTTTACCGTCAATCCGTTTTGGAAATCGTGGTCAATAAAGCCCATGACGGTCTGCACATTAGCCCGCGCGACGTTCAGATCCGGGCTACCGAAGAACGCAGTCAAGTCTCCATTGGGAGCAAACGGAAAAGCCGGATTAAAGCTGGTCGATGATGGCGCCACAGAGCTGCGCCCTTGAGAAGGATTGCCACGATCTGCTGTACGTTCATCATGGAAATCTTCATAGCTCAACCTGATTTTGGTGGCATCGTCGACCTTCATTGTTACAGTTGGGTTGATGCCATAGCGCTCGAGCCAGCCGTATTGCCGGAAAGCATCGCTCTTCTCGTACATCGCGTTAAGACGTACAGCGACATTCTCATCAACCGCCTGGCCGGCATCGAGCGTGAAGCGCCGGTCCAAAAAGGACCCGGTCTGGGCCGTCGCCTCGTATATTCGTTGGCCATCGGCCTCCTTCAGCGTCCGGTTCACGAGGCCACCACCAACGCCCCGGCCGAAGGTAATTGCGCTCGGTCCCTTCAGCACTTCGACGCTCTGGGCATTGTAGAGGTCGCGAAAGATCTGCACGTCATCACGAAAGCCGTTCACGAAGAAATTGGCGCTGGAATCGACGCCGCGAATGATAAGCTCGTCGCGGTTGCCTTCGCCCTGGTGTACGTCGACGCCTGGAACGTAGCGCGTGATGTCGGTGAGGTTCTGAAAGCTCGCATCCGATATGAACTCCCTGGTCACAACGGTGAGCGACTGCGGAATGTTGACCAGCGGGGTATTGATCTTGGTCGCCACCGACGTGCTGTTCGCATAGACGCCCACCGTTCCGGTGCGCCCATCCTGGGTTCCGCTGGCCGGCCAAGCGGCCTGAATCGCCGCGCTCGGATTCTGCACGGCTGGTGAAGGCGCATTCGTCGGTGGCGCACTCGGCGGTGGCGCGTCCGGGGGTGGTGGCGCTCTGCGCTCCGCCGTCTGCGCCGGTGTCGATGTGGACCGTGGCTTTGAGCGCGACGTCTGGACGGTAACCTGGGACAGCGGTGTTGTATCCGGCTGGGGCTGCACCGGAGCGGCCTCCGGCGACGGAGATGCGTCCGGCTGCGTGGCAGGAGCTTCCGGCGATGGCGTGCTTGGCGCTGCTGGAAGCTCGTCCGACTGCGTGGGTTGCTGCGCCGGCGCCGATTCCTGCCCGCGCACCTCATCTAGGCTCGCCGCAGCGAGCACTAAATAGGCAGTTGAAACGAGGGCTGCCTTCGCGAGAACCTTATTCCGTTGGCACAATCGATCCTTGGTCATAATCGCCCCCAAGAAAATCATAACAACGGCTGACGGCTGAGTCTCTCGGATCTCCTTGGAATCGATTTCAACTGGACGCAGTTTGAATTTGTATAATTCAATTATAGGAATTAACTGTCTCGTGCTTCACGGCTTTTCATTGCGGGCGAGAACACGCCTCCTCTTGCCCCGTGGTTGTGAATCTCTCAAATGTTGTACTGCAGCCACAGTTCCCGCCTGAGCGAGGCGCACATTAGAATTGGAAAAGAACCAAAGTAGATAGGCCGGGACCAAACGCGCGGGCTGACCCGCCTTGCAGGTGCTACCTGAATCCCTCGGCTACTCTATCCGGACCATTGCGGCGCTCTCGCATTGCCATCATCCACCATTGGCCTTGAAGCCGGCGGCCTTGACCAGGCGGGCCCAGCGCGCGGCCTGGTTCCTGATATCGGCGGCGAATTCCGGCCCGGTCTCGCCAGAGACCTCGAGGCCAAGAGCTTCCAGTTTGGCCTTCACGTCTGTATCCGCATGCGCAGCCTTGGCCGCGTTCAACAGGGTCGTCACCACGTCGGGCGGGGTTTCGGCGCGGAGCATGAGGCCGAACCAGACATTTGCCGTGAATTCCCCGTGACCAAGCTCCGCGAAGGTCGAGATATTCGGGAGGAAACGCGACCGTGTGCCGCTGGTGATGGCGATGGCGTTGAGCTTGGCCTCCTGGATCAGCGGCAGTGTCGACTGCACCTGCGCGAAGCCGAACATGACGTGCCCGGCCATGAGGTCGGTTGCCTGAAAGCCGGACCCTTTGGCCGGCACGTGGACGAGATCGAGCCCGAAGCGCTCGTTGAGCTGGAATCCGAGAAAATGCGATGGGGTGCCGACGCTATAGGATGAATAGCTGAGCTTGCCCGGATTTTTCCTGATCCATGCGACCAGCTCGTCCAGCGTCTTCGCCGGCACGGTCGGATTCGCGACCAGCACAAGCGGCGCTTGCACACCGCGAATGAGCGGGATGAACTCGTCCAAGGACCATTTCCGGTTGGTGAAGGCGCTGGGATTGATCTCGGTCATCGCCTGCGTGGTGAGAAGGATGAGATTCCCGTCAGCCGGTTCGTGGGCGGCGTACTGCGTGCCGACGTTCCCGCTTCCACCCGGCTTGTGCTCGACGATGATGACGCGTCCGAGCGTTCTTGCCATGTGCTCCGCGATCAGTCTGGCATAGGGGTCGGTCGCTCCGCCCGGGGCCAAGGGAACGAGCAACCGGATAGGCCGGGACGAATCGGTTTGCGCCAGGACTGGATGCACGTCGCCAAGGCCGCCGGCGAGCGCCGCCACGAAAATGAGGAAAGCTCGTCGTTTCTCCGCTTGAACTCGTGACTGAATTTTGCACATGCTGCCGAGATGAACTGGAGGAGGGGGAGCCGATGCAAGCGTTGCATGACCGAACCGTGCGGGTAAACAGCGGGCACGCGTGGGAGATGAAGAAAGGCCAGCGGGTTCGCATAACCTTTCAGTCCATCGTGGACTTCGTGGTGTTCAATCTCAACAACCTGCAGGAGCGATTCGATCAGGCGAGAACCAAGGCCAACCAGGGCAAGATCTATTTGAGCACGGGCGACCAGCTGCTCGCCAAGACGAACACTCCCATGATGACCATCGTGGAGGACACGTTCAAAGGGACGCACGATCTGCAGTACGGAATGTGCAGCGAATGCTCATACACGAGCCGTTGGAACCGCAGGCACCTGCCGCCCTGGAACAAGCTATACCCGGAAGCCGGGATCACCTGTCGCGAAGATCTGCCGCTCTGGGGCTGCTACGAAAACATCATGACTGCTCTGCAGAACTATCCGATCATTCCGCTCGACATTCCTGCCCCGCTGAACATCGGTCAGCACATGGAGCTCGACGAGAAGGGGCACCTGATATGGGCCGTGTTCTCCAAGCACAAGGAGCTTTTCGAGCCGGCCCCGCACATCGATTTCCGCGCGGACATGGATTGCTTGTGCGCCGCAAGCTGTGATCCCGGCAGCGGCAAGCTGGGGAGCTCCAAGGGCTTCTATCCCAAGCCGATACGGATCGAGGTGTTCGATCAGTGAGGGGGATACTGCTTTGATGCTGCGCGCGCTCGCGGCGTAGGGTGGGCAAAATCGCTCGCGAGTACCAAAGTGAGGGTACGCAGCCTCAATGGCGATTTTGCCCACGCGGTCGGCCGTCGCTGGTGGGCACGGCGCGCGAGATGGGACGAGACCCTGAGGATGGGTTGGGCGCGCCTTTGCCCACCCTACGAATTCTCAAATCATAAAATGTACGTTGGAAAGCCGCTGCCTCGCCCCGAGGATTTCCGGTTCCTGACCGGGCGGGGGAAATACGTCGACGACATAAAGCTGCCGCGCTGCGCGAGCGCAGGGTTTCTGCGCAGTCCGCACGCCCACGCGCGCATCGTGCGCCTCGATACGAGCCGGGCGCTGAAAAGACCCGGCGTCATCCGCATCGTCACCGCGCAGGATTGGGCCAAGGCCGGTCACGGCAA
>Ga0210402_10002594_pt1 | contig 17481 bp, 12 predicted proteins | sample IncBWC7MmetaG_FD_161055 | JGI IMG/M metagenome (GOLD analysis project Ga0210402, IMG submission 161055) | Forest soil microbial communities from Barre Woods Harvard Forest LTER site, Petersham, Massachusetts, United States - Inc-BW-C-7-M | ecosystem: Environmental > Terrestrial > Soil >... | reverse complement strand
AGCAGCAGCGCGCCATGCAGCTTTTCCGCCGAGGTCATCACGTCCGACTGCGCATATCCATCTTTGTCGTCTTTCAGCAGCCCCATGTAGCGTTCGGTATAAATCGTATCGTAATTTCTCTGATCGGTCACCGGAGCCACCGCCACGCCGGCGCGGAAGCGGTCGGAATGCGTCATAGCATAAAGCGTCATCGATCCGCCATTCGACCAGCCCCAGATCGCGACGCGATCCTTATCGAGCTGGGGATATTGTGCCAACAGCTGATCGAGCACGGTGAGCTGATCCTTCAATTCCACTGCGCCAAACTCGTGCCGGATCGCTGTCTGGAACTTGCGGTCGCGTCCCGGCGTCCCGCGATTATCCACGGCGAAAATCGCGAAGCCCTTCCGCGCCAGAATTTCGTCGAACGGATCCGGCGTGTTCTTCGTCACCATCTGTCCCGCCGGCCCGCCGTAGATATGAATAATCAACGGAATCTTCACACTGGTCGAAGCGTCCGGAGGCAGCAACAGTCGGCCGTAGAGCACGGTCCCATCGTCCGCCTTAAACTCCAGATATTTCGGTGCGCGCAATCCGTAGTCGGCAACAGCGTTCCGCGCCGCCCACACCGGATTGCACGCTCCACCCACCGCGCACAGCGACAGGCTCGGCGACTGCTGAGGGCCAAAATACATGTGGGTATAGTGCTTGCCATCGCTGCTGAAATTTCCGACGTGCATTCCCTCTTCCGTGGTCAGCGCCTTGAACCCCGACCCATCCAGCTGCACCGAGAAGATGTGTGTCTGTCGCGGATCGTCTTTATTCGCCGAGAAAAATACCGTCCCGGCCGCTTCGTCCACGCCCTCAATCCCCAGCACTTCGTAGTCGCCCTTGGTCAGTTGCCGATCGAGCTTTGCGTCCGCAGCCATCGGGTTCTGCTTGTCAAAGCTGTACAGATAAATATGCATGTTTCCATCGCGCCAACTCGGCCATAGAAACTGCCCAGCGGTTTTCAGAAAACGAACTTCCACATGCTCGAAGTCGATCCACGCCCCCGGTGTGGTCTCAGTCAGCACGATCCGTGATTTGCCCGATTTCGCGTCCACAAGATAGAGGTCCATCTTGTCCTCAGTGCGGTTCAGCACCTCGGCCCAGATCACTCCTTCCTTCACCCACCCGAAGCGGGGAATGTAGGACTCCTCGTCGCTGGTCAGCGAAATCCAGCGCACCTTGCCCTTGTCCGTGTCGACCACGCCCAGCTTCACGACCGGATTCGGATCGCCCACCTTGGGATATTCCTCATTCTCCACATTGGGATGCGTCGGCATCCAATCGGTGATGGGATAGATTGGCACCTTGGTCTCGTCCATGTGCAGAAAAACAATTTCCTTGCTCTCCGGCGACCAGAAATAATTGCTGCGCACGCGCAGTTCTTCCGCATAGACCCAGTCGATATCGCCGTTGAAAAGGTGTTCGCCGGTATCTTTGGTCAGCGCCTTCTCATCCTTGCCGTTCGTCTCGCGCACGTACAGGTTGTGTTTGCGCACATAGGCGACATGTGCGCCGTCGGGTGAAAACTTCGGGTCTCCGCTGGGGTCGGACGCCGAAGTGAACTGCACCGACGTCTCGGTTGCCAGATCGTAAAGCCAAAGCTGCCCCTGCGAATCGAAAATCAAGTGCTTCGAATCCGGAGCCCACAAATAGGCCGCCACGCGATAGCGCGTCCGCCGCTCCTTTTCCCGCTCGTTCTTCACGTTGTTGACGTCGGGGTCGAGCGCCGCCAGCTTGGCCGCGCTCACCAGTACCCTCTTCTCGCCCGTCGCGTTTCGAGCGTCTGTGTCCATGTACCACAACTCGCCGTTTTCTCCTTTTTCGTCACGCTGCACGAACGTCAGCTTCGTCCCATCTGGACTCCACTCGATAGTCTCCGGCCCGCGTCCGACCAGCCCCCCGGGCTGATAGATGGCATCAAGGGTCAGTGGCTTGGTCGGTTCGGTCTGCGCCTGCGCAGACTCGAAAGCGGCGACGCCGCAGATCGCGAGCAGGGCACAACAGGCAAGGAAAGAAAACTGTCTTTTCACGAAGAGACCTCACAGGAGAGAAAGTGACCGCAGATGCGCATTGGGCGAAGGGAGAGTGTACACCTCCCAAGCCCCGGCCTGCACGCCGCCGCCCCTTGCGCGTTGCCTTTGTGTCACTTCGTGCCCGTGGTGGTTAAAGCCTTTCGAGACCCCGCAAAACGCGCCCCTCCGCGTGGTAGAATCAATCCATATTCAATGCTTCCTGACATCGAAAACCTGCTGAAACTGCAAGACACCGACAAGGAAATCCGCCGTCTGCAGGACGAGGTCGCCGAATTCCCCAAACGCGTCGCCGTGATCGAGCAGAAGCTGGCCGGCACGAAAGCTCAACTGGAAAAAGCGCAGGCTGCCGTCAAAGCCGACGAAGCCGCCCGCCGCAAGTACGACACCGCCATCAGCGATCTTCGGGGCAAGATTTCGAAGTATCGCGACCAGTCTCTCGATGTAAAGACCAACGAACAATACAAGGCGCTGCTGCACGAGATCCAGTTCTCCGAAAAAGAAATCGCTGCCAACGAAGACAAGATTCTCGAAATGATGGTCAACGCCGACGCGCGCGACAAAGAAGTGAAAGCCGCGCAGGCTGAGCTCAAGGCCGAAACCGCTGAGATCGAAAAAGAAAAAGAAGAAGCCCGCGAGCTCACCGCCAAAGACGAAAAACTGCTGGCCGAGTGGCGCGCCAAGCGCGATCAGATTCGCACCAGCGTCAACGAAGACCTGCTCCGCCATTACGAGCGCGTATCGAAATTCCGCGGCAGCGGACTTTCCGAAGTCCGCGACCAGAAATGCATGGCATGCCGCGTCATGCTGCGGCCGCAGACCTACAACGAAGTTCGCTCGGGACTGCAGACCATCGTGTGCGACTCCTGCCAGCGCATTCTCTACTTCAATCCCGCCGAAGAAATGCTGGACATCAAGCCCTCGACCACACGCGTCAAACGCCATCATCCCAAAATCGACGCGCCGCAAGCCTGGTACTACCGCCCGGAATTTGGCGACATCGGCGAAGTTTTTCTCTGCCTGACCACGTCCCGCGGCCAGTCCAGCCGCCGAGTGTATGATGTCCACACCGGACGGTTGATCGGCGACATCCTGATCCGCGAAGGCGATTACCGCCAGGCCTTCCCTGAAGACATCACCGGCTCCATCCGCCTGAACGGCAGCTGGACCGAAGACGAACTCGACGCCTTTGGGAGCGAACTCCCCATGGTGGCGTTAGATTCACTCCGCTTCGATCTCGACCACGCCCGCCACGAAGCCGCCTCCGGTTCCCACGCGAAACCGCAAGCCCCCCCAACCCCCACGGAACACGCTGCCAGCTAACAGGTCTTAGTTTTAAATTTTGGTTTTTGATGATGTGGGGACAGCCGCCCTCGGCTGTCCGTTGAGCGCCAGCTCAACTCTTGCCTGCCGCAATCACAAGTGCCAGCTGGTTTAAGATTTCCTGCACCACTTGGAGAACTGCCATGCCCACACCCGACACCTACCAGATCATCGCCAAGCACTACGACGGGGCCTACGGCGCGAAGCAAGACTTAGTCGACCTCCCCTTCTACCTGGACCTGGCTCAACAATCCCGCGGCCCAATCCTCGAAATCGCCTGCGGCACCGGACGCGTCACCCTCCCCATCGCCCGCCAAGGCAAAGAAATCTGCGGAGTCGACAACTCACTCGCCATGCTGAAAGTGCTACAAGAAAATCTAGCGCGCGAGCCGGAGCCAGTCCGCCACAGAATCACCGTGCACCAAGGCGACATGCGCACTGTCCGCCTGAACCGCAAGTTTCCCTTGGTAATGATCCCCTTCCGCCCCATGCAGCACATGTTCACCGTCGAAGATCAGGTCGCCGCGCTGAAGACCGCCGCCGCCCACCTGACCGACGATGGCATCCTCGCCTTCGACGTCTTCTATCCCAAGTTCGATTCAATTTGGACTAAGGTCGGGGAAGAAGTCCCCGAAATGGAGTGGAGCGTCGATTCCGATCCCCCAAAAATTATCCGCCGCTTCTTCCGCAAAGATTCCATCGACAAGATCCATCAGATTTTCAACTTCACCTTCATCTTCCGCACCTACCAGTCGAGCACGCTAACGCTCGAAGAAACCGAAGCCTTTCAACTGGGCTACTACACCTATCCCCACCTGCGCGCTTTGTTCCAGCTGGCGGGACTTGAGCCGGTCGCGGAATACGGCTCCTTCGCGAAAACACCTCTCGACAACACCGCCGAGCAGATGATCTTCCTGCTCCGCAAAGCGCAGCCGTAAAAGGCTTATGTAGGGACAGCCGCCCTCGGCTGTCCGCCGGGCAAAGCCCGGCTGGGGTCATGTGGCAGCGGAATCCTGGCCGGGTTGTCGAGTGTAGCTCGACCGCAGTCGCGCACGATTGCAGCGCGGCCTGCGATGGAATTTAGATTCTCCTCAGTAGTTCGCCCACGGAAACAACTCCCGCGGCATGTACGTGTAGTAGTGCACGCAGCTCCCGTCGTTATGGTAGTCGCTGACCAACTGCTGGCACGGAGTGAATTCCGGCTTCGCGCCCAACCACATGCGAGCCAGCATCACCCGGGTCAGAAGTTGAATCTCGGGGTCGGGAATCTGCTTCACCCGCTCCAGCGCGTACTGCGGCGAGACCTTCGTCGCAAGAACCGTAAACGCCTCCCAGTTTTGCGTGGAGCGCCAGGCCGGCTTGTGCACCTGATTCGGATCCGCCGGATCGGTGTCCAGCTTCCATTCCCCCAACGCCAGACGGTATCCGCGGCTCACGCCCTGTTTCGCCAGCTCCACTTCGCCCCTCTTGAGATGATTCTCCAGCGCCTCCAGCGCGTGCGAGACTCGGTTCTCGTCGCACCACGCTTCCTCTTCCAGGCATCCGTTCACCACTCTCGGTTTCGTCGAGGCGTGCGTCGCCGGAACCGGAGCCGCAGGCGTCGCGGGATTCTGGGCGGGAGGCTCGTCGTATTCGCCTCGGTCAACGATAGTGAATATCCCGGCGTTGCGCGCTTCTTCCCACGCTTGTTTTTCTCCGCGTTCCCATTCTTCCGCCTTCGCCGGATCCAATTGCTTCAAGATCGGAAACAGCGTGGACTTCGAATTCGTGTACGCCTTCACGGGCCGCATGGCGGGAAACAGTTCGATGCGCATCGATTCCTTCAGGATTTTCGGAATCGCATCCACCACTTGATCGCGGGGCAACTCTCGCCAGAATTGTTCGATTGTCGTGGACAGCCCGGAAACCGCGGCTCTTTTTCCATCGCAGACGAAATACTCCAACTCAAAGATCGCCACCCGGTCGGCAACCCGTTGCGGCCGCAACTTGCCCATCAGGCGCTGTGCCGGAGCAAAGGGAAACCACCGGCTCTTCGGAGCACTCTTCAGGGTTTCGACAGCGTGATCCCAATTCCCATCGTCAATGTAGCGCGAAACCAGCAGATCGTAAGCGGTCCCCCGCATGTTCGCGTCCATTCGCGGCAACAGTTCCTCGACCGGCCCGGGACCGAAGTCGTTCATCAGAGTCCGCAAGATCTCCGCTTGCACCACCCAATGAAAGTTGTTGTGTACTGGAGGAATCTCCAGGGTCGCGGAGTAAGCGTCTCCGAGCAAAGCGCGTTCCTCTGCCTTTCTCCCGTCGTGCCCGAATTGCTTCGCCGCTTCCATCCAGACTTTCGCTCGAACCACCGCACTCGCCGACTTCGCTTCCTCCTGCGCCGCAGCCAGCATCTGCCGAGCCATAACCTCCTCAGCCGCCGGTGTTGAGGTTCCGCCCGAGCCAGCCTGCGCGGACGCCCAGAGACCACAGAGCAGGAACGTGCCCGCGATAAATTTGGCAGAAAGTGCAGTCATGACGAATTCGCAACAACTCCGCTAATGTAAAGCTCCTCCGAAACCCGCGCGAGTAACTTTCGTGTCTTACTGTGTTGGTCTGGGACCGGGCCCATTGGACCGATCGTCGAGCGAAGCTCGACTCTTGCCTGCAGCGCCTGAACTCCCAGCGTTTAATATGGCTGCATGCCCCTAGCTCCCCCGAGTCTTCCGACGGTCAAAATCTCCCCACGCGGCACGACTCGCCTCAAAGCCGGCCACGTCTGGGTCTACCGCTCCGACATCGTCTCCGCCGAAGGAGTTGCCCCCGGCTCTCTGGTCCGCGTCTCCGACCATCGCGGCAAGCTCCTCGGAACCGCCCTCTACTCCAGTTCCTCCCAGATCGCCATCCGCATGATTTCGCAGGATGCCGTCGCGGACCTCCCAGCCCTGCTCCGTCAGCGCATCGCCGAAGCCATCGCCTACCGCGAGCCTCTAGTTAATGACACCGACGCCTACCGTTTGGTCTTCAGCGAGGCCGACTTCCTCCCCGGACTCATCGTCGACCGCTACAACGACATTCTTTCTTTGCAGATCCTCACCCAGGCGATGGACACCGACCCCGTCCGCCAGGCGGCCCTGGTCGAACTGACCGAACGCCTTCATCCGGCCTCCATCATCGAACGCGTCGACCCCCGCGTCCGCGAACTCGAGTCGCTCCCGCCTCGCGCTTCCGGCCTTCTCCAGGGCGAGAAGACCGCGACCACCTTCTCCATGAACGGCGTCCAGTTTCGCTACGACGCCCTCGAAGGCCAAAAAACCGGAGCCTTCCTCGATCAGCGTGAAAACTATGCAGCCGCCGCCCGCTACGCCCACGGCGAAGCCCTCGATGTCTTCTGCTACCAGGGCGGCTTCGCCCTGCACCTTGCCTCGCGATGTTCGCAGGTCACCGGCATCGATAGCTCCCGCCCCGCCCTCGAAGTCGCCGACCAGAATGCCACGCTCAATCACTCGCTTCTGGGGTCAAACGAGATTGAGTGGATCGAAGCCAACGCCTTCGATCTGCTCAAGGACTATGCCTCGTCCGCTCGTCCTGACGAAGCTCATCACTACGACACCATCGTCCTCGACCCGCCCGCCTTCGCCAAGTCCAAGCGCGACCTCGATGCCGCCCTTCGCGGCTACAAAGAACTCAATCTCCGCGCCCTCAAGATGCTGCGCCCCGGCGGCATCCTGGTCACCTGCTCCTGCTCCTACCACGTCAGCCAGTCGAACTTCCTCGAAATGCTAGCCTCTGCCGCCCTCGATGCCCACCGAACCCTCCGCCTGATCGAGTTCCGAGGCCAGTCCAAAGATCACCCCATCCTCCTGAACGTTCCGGAAACTGCCTATCTGAAATGCGTCATAGCATCAGTAAGTAATTGAAACTAATGCACTAACTAAGATGATTGTCATTGCGACCGAAGCCGGAGCGAAAGCGACGGCGCAGCGGAGGGAATCTGCTGTTTTACGTACTTGACAACAATACACTCATATTTTATGCTTCCTTTACGCTGATGAAGCGTCTAATACCTTGAACCACCAATTTTCGAAGGAGGATCCACCCATGACCGTACTTACCCGTTGGGAGCCGTTCCGTGAGCTTTCTACCCTGCAGGACCGCATCAACCGCGCGTTCCGCGAGTCCTACACCGGTGCCGGAGACGAGTCCCTGACCACCTCAAGCTTCGCCCCCGCCGTCGACGTCTACGAAGACGAGCACCAGGTCAGCCTTAAGATCGAAGTGCCCGGAATCGACGAGAAAGACATCGACGTCCGCGTGGAGAACAACACCCTCACCGTGCACGGCGAACGCAAGATCGAGAAGGACGAGAAGGAAGAGAACTACCGCCGCGTGGAACGCCACTACGGCAGCTTCACCCGCACCTTCACTCTGCCCCAAACCGTAGACACCGAGAAAGTCGCGGCCACCTACGACAAAGGCGTGCTGAAGATCGCGTTGCCCAAGAAAGCCGAAGCCAAGCCCAAGCAGATCAAAGTGACCGTAGGCAGCGAAAAAACAGTCGAAGCCAAGAGTCCAACCAAGGCCGCGTAAGCGGGAGAGGTTATGTGGGACCGGGTCTTTGACCCGGTCATCGAGCGCAGCTCGATGCTCTTTGCGGGAGGCGGCAGACTTGCCCGCCTCCCATTTATTTTTCTGCTGGAGAATTTGGCAATTGCGCAATTGAACTCGATAGGTTTCCAATTGCACAATTACCCAACTCCCCAATTTCAAAATGGAGTCTTATGCCCATCCGTTGGGATAAATTCACCGTCAAAGCGCAGGAAGCTGTCCAGCGAGCGAACCAACTCGCCTCGGAACACGGGAACCCCGAACTGCGTCCCATTCACTTACTCGCCGCGCTGCTCGAAGACAAAGAAGGCATCGTCCCGCCGGTGCTCGAAAAAATCGGCATCGGCCCGCAGGCCGTCCTGGCCGAGATCTACAAAGAGATCGAAAAGCTTCCCAAGGTTTCCGGGTCCGACGCTCAGGCGACGCTCTCGAATGAAGTCAACAAGCTGCTCGAGCAGGCCTTCAAAGAAGCCGCAAACTTCAAGGACGAATACGTTTCTACTGAGCATCTGCTCCTGGCGATCACGCAACTCAAGCGCGATCCCGGCCAGCAGATTCTGGCCCGCCACGGCGCCACCAACGAAGCGATTCTGAAAGCGCTCGCCAGCGTCCGCGGATCGCAAAAAGTTACCGACCAGAATCCCGAAGCCAAGTTCCAGGCTCTGGACAAATATGCTCGCGACCTCACCGAGCAGGCCCGCCGCGGCAAGCTCGATCCCGTCATCGGGCGCGATGAAGAAATCCGCCGCGTCGTGCAGGTTCTCTCCCGCCGCACGAAAAATAATCCCGTGCTCATCGGCGAACCCGGCGTCGGCAAGACCGCCATCGTCGAAGGCCTCGCCCAGCGGATCATTACCGGCGACGTGCCGGAAGCGCTGAAAAACAAGCGTGTAGTCGCCCTCGATCTCGGCGCCATGCTGGCCGGAGCAAAATATCGCGGCGAATTCGAAGACCGCCTGAAGGCGGTACTCAAGGAAATCGAAGACTCGCAGGGCCAGATCATTCTCTTCATCGACGAGCTGCATACGCTGGTCGGCGCCGGCGCGGCCGAAGGCGCCATCGACGCCTCGAATATGCTCAAGCCCGCCCTGGCCCGCGGTGAACTGCGCGCCGTTGGCGCCACCACGCTGAACGAATACCGCAAGTACATCGAGAAAGACACCGCCCTCGAACGCCGCTTCCAGATCGTCTTCGTCGGCGAACCCAATGTCGAAGACACCATCTCGATCCTTCGCGGCCTGAAGGAGAAATACGAAGTGCATCACGGGGTTCGAATAAAAGACTCCGCCATCGTCGCCGCCGCCACGCTCTCGCACCGCTACATCAGCGACCGTTTCCTGCCCGACAAAGCCATCGACTTGATCGATGAAGCCGCCTCTTCGCTGCGCATCCAGATCGACTCCTTGCCTACCGACATCGATCAGCTCGACCGCAAGGCGACGCAACTGGAAATCGAAAAGCAAGCGCTCAAAAAAGAAGACGACGTAAATTCGCGCGATCGTCTCGCAGTCATCGAGAAAGAACTCGCTGAAATCCGCGAAAAGTCCAACACGCTCAAAGCCAACTGGAAAAAAGAAAAAGATCTCATCGCCCGCGTTCGCGCGCTCAAAGAGCAGATCGAGAAACTGAAAGCTGAAGAGCAGACAGAGCTGCGCAAGGGCAACAACGAGCGCGTCGCTGAAATCCGCTTCGGGCAAATTCCGCAAGCGGAGCAGGAACTAGCCAAGCTCAGCCAGCAAATGGAGAGCCAGGGCGGCAAGCGCATGCTAAAGGAAGAAGTCGACGAAGAGGACGTCGCCCGCATCGTTTCCAAGTGGACCGGAATCCCCGTCTCGAAGATGCTCGAAGGCGAAGTCAAGAAGCTCGTCACCATGGAAGAGCGCCTGCGTAATCGCGTCATCGGCCAAGACGCAGCTCTCGAACGCGTCGCCAACGCTATTCGCCGTTCCCGCGCCGGACTCAGTGATCCCAAACGCCCCATCGGCTCCTTCATTTTCCTAGGACCAACCGGAGTCGGCAAAACGGAACTCGCCCGCGCCCTCGCTGAATTTCTTTTCGACGACGAACATGCCCTGCTTCGCATCGACATGTCCGAGTACATGGAGAAGCACTCGGTTGCCCGCCTGATCGGCGCGCCTCCCGGCTACGTCGGTTACGAAGAGGGTGGACAACTCACCGAACAGGTGCGTCGTCGACCCTACGCGGTTGTGCTGTTCGACGAAATCGAGAAGGCTCATCCCGATGTGTTCAACATCCTTCTGCAGATTATGGACGATGGGCGTCTCACCGACGGCAAAGGCCGCGTGGTCGACTTCAAGAACACGATCCTGATCATGACCTCGAACATCGGTTCGCAATTTCTGCAAGCCGAGACTCCGCGCTCCGAGCAACAGTTTGAAGAGGCCTCAAAACAAGTGCTGACCGCGCTGCACGCCCAATTCAAACCCGAATTCCTGAACCGCGTCGACGACATCATCGTGTTCCGCCCGCTCGGTAAGGAACAACTGGTCCGAATCGTTGACCTGCGCCTGGAAGACGTTCGCCGCCTGCTCGCCGATCGCAAGATTTCGCTCGAGCTGACCGACAGCGCGAAAGAACTTCTGTTCACCCAAGGCTACGACCCGAACTTCGGCGCGCGCCCGCTGAAGCGTTCGATTCAGAAGCTGGTGCAGGACCCGCTCGCCATGAAGATTCTCGACGGCGAAGTGTTGCATGGCGACCACATCATCGTCGACGCCGACAAAAAAACGGGCAAGATGACGTTCGAAGTCAGCCAACGCGTCGGCGAGAAAAAATCCGCGAAGGTCAGGCGATGATGCTTTCTCCAGCGAGAGGATCTAGAGTTTACTCAAGCTCGGAGCGCTAGATTCTCTTGCGTTAAAGCGATCTATTGTCGAGGGTGCGAGCAGGTACACCACTGCCGTCAACCTCCAGATAATCTCGAAACAAGCAAAAAGTGTTCGCCAAATTGAGTGGTGATTAAGTAGCAGCGTCACCAACATCCATGCCGCTCCAGATCCCAACATGAGGGTGGCTACAAAACGTGCCCAATCGCGCAACTGAAAAAGTCCCCACGCAATAATCGTCCAGACAGTCCCGACGATTAAAGTCACGTACGGACTAACTAGTCGCAAGACAGACACAAACGGTACGGTCTTCAGCGTCTGAACAGCACTTGGCGTAATCAGGATCACCGCACTGATTGCACAGAGATAGACACCGGCCAGAAGGAAGAAACAACCGATCACGGTAACTGCGGGAGGGCGCTGCATTCGAGCCTATGATTGTACGTCACCCTTGCAACCTTCTGCCGATTGAGTATCATGTTCTCCGGCGCGAGGCCGCCGCTCATGACCCGAAACTTCTTATCGCTCAATACAGCAGTCATCCTGCTTTCACTCTCTCAACTTTCCGTCGGGCAAGCTCCCATCAAATGGAAGATCCACGATCTAAATCGTCCGTTGCCGCCGATCGTCGATCCCGGAACCGCCAGCACGCAGGAAACTCCCGGACGTGCTCCGTCCGACGCAGTGGTGCTCTTCGACGGAAAAGATCTCTCCAGGTGGTCCTCTACAGACGGCAAGCCCGCGAAGTGGAAGGTCGAAAACGGCTACGCCGAGGTCGTGGCCGACACCGGCTATATCTCCACCCGCGACTCTTTCGGAGACTGCCAGTTGCACGTAGAGTTCGCCGAGCCTTCCCCGGGCAAGGGAGAAAGCCAGGAGCGCGGCAACAGCGGCGTTTTTCTGATGGGCCTCTACGAAATTCAGGTGCTCGATTCCTACGAAAATAAGACGTACGCCGACGGCCAGGCTTCCGCGGTTTACGGACAATATCCGCCGCAGGTGAACGCTTCACGTCCGCCCGCGCAATGGCAGACCTACGACATCATCTTTCACCGCCCGCACTTCAAAGACGGGAAGGTGACCAGCCCCGCGCGCGTGACCGTTCTGCACAACGGCGTCCTCGTACATGACAACGTGGAACTCACCGGCCCAACTGCACATGGCGAGCGCCCGCCCTACAAAGCCGGTCCCGACAAGCTCCCGCTGCAACTACAAGATCACGGCGATCCCGTGCGCTACCGCAACATCTGGATTCGCGAGCTGCACGCAACAGAATGATCGGAGCCAAATCCACCGCAATTCGCGTGGGCTTTGTTTCCCGCTTCAGGCACAAGTCCCTTTTGCGAACTCATGCTCTGGCTAATCACGGTTTCTAGAGGAAGTTAAGTTGAAGTAGAACCTTCGCCGCCCGAGGATTCAAGGATGCGGAGGTCTCTGCCCATGTCCAAGTGCTCGAAGTTTGTTTGCGCGCTGTTCTCCATCGGCCTGTGCCCCAATCTGTTGCTCGCCCAAAACGAGTCCACGCCTTTTTCCTCCTTCGGCGTAGGCATTAAGGCTTCTTTCCTAGGGTTCGGCGCGGAGGCGGCCACACCTCTCGCTCGCCGATTGAATCTGAGAGCTGGGTTCAATGGGTTCAGCTATAACCGTGGGTTCAACAAGGACGGCGTAGCCTACGCTGGGCAGCTCAATTTTCGCTCGGGCGAAGCTCACCTGGATTGGTTTCCGTTTGGCGGCAGCTTCCACCTCAGTCCCGGGGCGCTGATTTACAACGGCAATCGGATCCTGGCGAACGCCTCCGTGGCTGGGGGCCAGTCCTTTACTTTGAACGGCGCGAGCTATACGAGCGATCCCGCGGACCCGGTCGCGGGATTGGGAAAAGTAGATTTCAGAAAGGCCGGTCCGATGGTTACAGCAGGATGGGGCAACCTGCTTCCGCGCGGGCGCCGGCGCTTTAGTGTGCCGGTCGAGGTCGGGGCCATCTATACCGGAACGCCGCAAGCGGGGCTCAGCCTGACGGGCAGCGCTTGCGATTCCAGCGGCCTGAACTGCCGGACGATCGCCTCCGACGCCACGATTCTCAGCAATGTTCAGGCCGAGCAAAGCAAGCTGAACAAAGACATGGCGGCATTCAAATTCTATCCCGTGATTTCCGTGGGTTTTGGCGTAAAGTTCTGAGCCTTTGATGAGAAACATTCTAACCACGGAGGACACAGAGTCTCACCGAGTATCTCCCCGGTGTTTCGATGTGTCCTCCGTGGTTAAGGCTTTTACGCCAGGTCGAACAACAGTACTTCAGCGTCTTCGGTGCCGCGGATGTTCACTTTCTTCTCGTCGCTGATCGCCGCGCCGTCGCCCTGCGTGAGCTTCTTTCCGTTTACCGCGATGGCGCCGCGTGCTACCTGAAGCCAGCCGTGACGTCCGGCGGTGAACTCGTGAGCCACTTCTTCGCCGGGCTTCAGCAGCGAGACGTACAGCTTTGCGTCCTGGTTGATCTTCACCGATCCGTCGCTGGCATCGCGCGACGCGATCAGCCGTAGTTTCCCTTTCTTCTCCGCTTCGGGAAACGACTTCTGCTCATAGCTCGGCGGCAGAGCAGATTTCTCCGGTTGAATCCAGATCTGCAGCAGATGCACCGCGTCCGTGGTCGACGGATTGAACTCGCTGTGGCGAATGCCGCTGCCGGCGGTCATGCGCTGTCCATCGCCGGGCAAAATCACAGATCCGGTTCCCAGGCTGTCTTTGTGTTCGAGCTTGCCTTCGAGAACGTAAGTGATGATTTCCATGTCGCGATGCGGATGCGTCGGGAATCCGGTGTTGGGCGCGACCCAATCTTCGTTGATGACGCGGAGGGAACGAAATCCCATCCACTTGGGATCCCAATAATCGCTGAAGCTGAAAGTGTGGTGGCTCTTGAGCCAGCCGTGATCTGCGCCGCCGCGGGCGGCGCTGGGACGAATTTGAATCATGGCATCTCTCCGTTTTAGATGAATTTGCTTAGTAATGAACTGATAAACATTAGATGCTGCGGGGATTCGGAAAGGTCCGCGCGCGGTCGAGGCGGGAAAAATTGCGGAGCAGAGTTTCAATCGAGGCCTGAAGTGGGAAAGTTTACTGGTTAGTACCCCCACCCCCCCTCCCCTAGTCGTTTGAAAGCCGCGAGGGGCGCGGTGTCTGCAAAATGTGTCCGCAAAATCTTGAGCCTCAAGGAGTTAGAGGTCAAAATCTTGAAAACAATGCACTTGTTGACCTGGCGATGACTCGAGCCACGGCTTCGCCAACCCTCATCATGCCTGACTTCTAGTTTTGGATCAAGGTTGGATGTCACACCATGAGAGGAATGGGCTGTGGATTTCTGTTTACTTGTCGGTTAGCGCACCTTATGCGAAGACTGGTCAGCGCGCGCCGGAGAAATTGCAGAGGTCCTTCGGCCTGCAAAGAACGCAGGCCTCAGGATGACAAGAGCGTCGATGGGGAATGGGCGTGGTGAATAAGGTGTGGCGAATAGGTGTGGCACACTAGCTGGATGCATCGGCTTCAGCTCGGCGAATTCGAACTCAGCGTTTTTTCTGACGGCACTTACCCGCTCGACGGCGGCGCGTTTTTTGGCGTCGTGCCGAAAGTGATGTGGTCGCGCAGGGTTGCGGCCGACGACAGGAATTACGTCACCACCGGACTCAACTCGCTGCTCATTCGCACGGAAGGGCCGCGCACCGGCAAACAGACCGTGCTGGTTGAAACCGGGATGGGCAACAAGCTGTCGGATCGAATGGTCAAGATTTACCGGCAGCCGGCGCAGTTGCTCGACAATCTCGCGGCGGGCGGTGTCGCGCCCGAGGATATCGATATCGTCATCAATTCGCATCTGCATTTTGATCATTGCGGATGGAACACGGTGCGCGACAAGAATGGAAAGATCGTACCCACGTTTCCGCGTGCGAAATATTACGCGCCGGAGGGGGAGTGGCAGTATGCGCGGCATCCCAGCGAACGGGATTCCATAAGCTTTATCTCGGAGAATTACGATCCGCTGGTGGAGAGCGGGCAGATGACGCTGCTCAAGGGCGGCGAGGAAATTGTGCCGGGGATTTCGGTCAGGACTTTTCCGGGACACACGGCACACATGCAAGCGATCGTGATTCGGGGAAGTCAAAATCCCCACTCTCGGGATGTTTCTCAGGCTCCAACAGCTTGTTACATTTCCGATCTGATTCCGACCACGGCGCATATTGACCTCGCTTGGGGCATGGGCTTCGATCTGTATCCGCTACAAACGATCGAGAGCAAGAAGCAGTACTACGCGCAGGCGGTGCCGGAGAAATGGCTGACGGTTTTCACGCATGATCCGAAGACGCCGTGGGCGTATGTGGAGAGGGATGAGTTGGGGAAGATGGTGGCGCGGGGAGTGTAATTCGAGCAAAGATGGAAGACTCTGCAGCGTTTCATCAAACCTCGCGGGCAAAAGTGCCCGCGCCACATAGTCTGGCTTCGAAGAAATCTTCTACGCGGGTCAGGATTTCTGGGGCGCTTTTGGATTCGTAGATTTCTTTGCGCAGGGCTGCGCCGCCGGGGACGCCGTGGGTGAACCAGCTGGCGAATTGCTTCATTTTGCCGACGGCGTCGGGGAGTTCTTCTTCGATCAGCATCTGGAAATAGGTGCGGATCATCTGGTAGCGGTCGGCTTCGGTGGGCTCTTCATAGAGCTTTCTTCCCGGCCCGATTCTCGACTCGTGCCCTTCCCGGTATGTCCGGACATCGGCTGTTGAGGCGCTATCGGCAAAACCCGTCGAGCTTCGCTCGACCGGACAGCCGAGGGCGGCTGTCCCCACATGAGCATCGATGCTGTCGCCTTCGCGCATCCCCGCGCAGTATTGTTCGATCTGACGGAAGATCCAGGGATTGGACGGGGCGGTGCGGCCGATCATGACCGCGTCGCATCCCGTTTGCGTGACCATGGCGCAGGCGTCTTCGGGGCTGCGGATGTCGCCGTTGCCGATGACCGGAATCTTCACGGCGTCTTTGATGGCGGCGATCCACTCCCAGCGAGCCTGGCCGCTGTAGCCCATTTCGCGGGTGCGGGCGTGCAGGGCGACCGCGGCTAGTCCGGAGTCTTCCGCCATGCGGGCTAATTCAACGCAGACGATTTCCTCGTCGTTCCATCCGGCGCGGAATTTTACGGTGAAGGGAATTCTCACGGCGGCGCGGACAGCCTCGAAAATCTTGCCGATGGCGGGAAGATCGCGCAGCAAGCCAGAGCCTCCGTTGCACTTCACCACTTTCTTCGCGGGGCATCCTAGATTCAGGTCGACCAGGTCGAAGCCCAGGCCCTCGACCATGCGGGCAGCCTCCGCCATCACGTTGGGATCGCTACCGAACAGCTGGGCGGAGATCGGGTGCTCGTCTTCGTAGAAATGGAGATAGCGCTTGGCCTTCTGGTCTTTCTTGCGGAGCACGCCGTCGGCGGAGGTGAACTCGGTCATGATGAGGCCGCATCCGCCGAGGTTGCGAATGAAACGGCGGAAGACGGTGTCGGTGACGCCCGCCATGGGGGCGAGAACGGTGGCGGGGGAGATGGTGACGGTGCCGATGGTGAGGGCGGCGGGGACGGGCTTCAGCGGCACCGCCTGGCGGACAGGAGTGTCCGCCCCACATTTGCCGGTCGAGTTGTCCCAGAACTTTTTCACCGTCTTATTCTACCTGCCGCCACAAAACAAAGCCCCCGCCGGAGCGAGGGCTGAATCGATCTGGGTAATCCGCGAAATCTGCGGCGGAAGTTACTTCGCCGGAGTCGCGGGTGCGTCTTTCTTGGCGTACTTGCGGCGGAAGCGCTCTACGCGGCCGGCGGTGTCCATGAGTTTCTGCTTGCCGGTGAAGAAGGGATGGCAGGCGGCACAAATTTCAACGCCGATGTCCCCCTTGTGAGTGGAGCGGGTCACAAATGCGTTGCCGCACGCGCAATGCACGCGCACTTCGTTGTAAGCGGGATGAATAGCTGGCTTCATATCAGGTTCCTATTCCTACTGGAATCATTAGATTCTACCGGATATGGCGGGGATTCAGCAATGCCGGAGAGCTCTCAGCTCTCAGCTATCAGCCGTCAGCAAAGACAACCGAATCAAATGTTTCCGGGCTGAAACCTGACAGCTTCCCTAGAATCGGAACAGATAGCTGACTTTCACGAACAACTGGCGGCTGTCGTTCAGGTAGCCCTTTGCGGTGTTCGTGACGTAGCTGGGCAAGGTTGCGGTCGCCGGAACTACGTCCAGGTTTTGCAGGTCGCTGTTGTAGCCGACGTAGATCGCCGTGCCGGGATGCACGAGATACGTAATCAGGAAGTCGGCGTTGAACTCCTTCTGGGTGGGCAGATACGTATAAGGAGATCCGACGCCGGGTGTGCCGGCAAGCAGCGCGTTGTATTGCAGGATCAGGCGCACCGAAAGTTGCGGCGTGAACTGCCAGTTCCATTTGCTGCGGAGAATGTGATCGTTGAAGATTCCGCGACCGGCGCCAGGGACCTGCGTCTGTTCGAAGAGATAGGTGCTGTTATTGGCCCGCAGGCGCTCGAACAGATAGGTGTTCTCGATTTTCAGGGGCTTGACCGGGCGGAACGTCAAGGACGCCTGGGCTTGATCTTCCCGCGCGAGAAACGGCTGGTTGTAAGGCATGGGCTT
>Ga0210402_10002593_pt1 | contig 17484 bp, 18 predicted proteins | sample IncBWC7MmetaG_FD_161055 | JGI IMG/M metagenome (GOLD analysis project Ga0210402, IMG submission 161055) | Forest soil microbial communities from Barre Woods Harvard Forest LTER site, Petersham, Massachusetts, United States - Inc-BW-C-7-M | ecosystem: Environmental > Terrestrial > Soil >... | reverse complement strand
CGACACGCGATTCGTTCCTGGCGAGTCTTGCGCCTCTCATGGCGTTTCCACTGGTGGGCGGCGTCTTGATGTTGATGGGCGGTGGCGGCATCGGTGCATTATCGGATCTACTGGCGACATTGTGCGCCCTGGTCGCACCGCCCGTGCTGTCGTTCGAGATAGCCCGGCTGTGGCACCGGGAGGCGGCCTGGCTTCGCTTCGCCACCGCCTTCAACTGGTGCCAGTGGGCGATCCCGGTGCTCGGCAGCATACTGCTACTGGCTCTTGGCATGCTGGTGGCGGCGGGCCTGCCTCGCAATGCCGCACGCGGCCTGGCGCTGCTGGGGCTGGTTGGTTACGGGCTATGGCTGCATTGGTTCCTAGCCCGCCATGGGCTCGGACTTTCACGCGCTCGCGCCGCGATTCTGGTTTTCGGGATCAATGTAGCCACCGTGCTCATCGTGTTGGTGCCTCGCCTTCTCGCGCTGGCGATCGGCGACGCGGCATTTGGCGGCAAATGAGCATCGCAACTGCCGTGTCGTCCGGAGTGCATGCGGCGCTGCTGCTGGCCCGCGGCCGGGCGGAGGGCCTGCGCTATGTCGAGGAGGACATGGCGGGTGCCGCACGCAGCTTCTGGGCCGCGGCGGTCTGCATTCCGGCCTTCGTGTGCCTTCGCTTGCTGGCCTGGACGGGGGCTCTGCCGCCGCATCCGGCGCATGTCTTCGCACTGGACCTGCTGACCTACCTGATCGGCTGGTGCGGCTTCGCGGTGCTGTCATACCGGCTTGTCGGGGCGATGGGACTGGCGGAGCGCTGGCCGCGTTTCATTGCGCTGTGGAACTGGTGCAACGTCGTTCAATACCTGCTGCTTGTCGTATTCAGCATTCCCGGCCTGCTGGGCGCGCCTGCGCTGCTCGATCAGGTGGCGCAACTCGTCGCCCTCGGATGGGCGCTTTGGCTGGAGTGGTTTGCATTCCGGTTGACGCTGGGGATCGGGATTGTCTCCGCGGCGGGACTGGTCGCGCTCGATGTGGCGATTGGCGTGTTGCTGGCGGCGATCAGTCTGCCTTTTGGTTCGGGGTAGCGAACGGGTCCGTCGGATAGCATACGCCGGTCAGGCAAAGCCCTTCCGCAGGCGCCGTGGGGCCGGCGGCGGCGCGGTCGTGCGCGCCAAGGGCGGCGGCTACGCGTTCGATCGGCCAGCTTCCATCGCCGACCAGCTTCAGCGTCCCCACCATGTTGCGCACCTGATGGTGCAGGAAGCTGCGAGCTTCGGCGAAGATCTCGACCATCGCCCCGTCGCGCCGAACCTCCAGCCGGTCCAGCGTTCGCAGCGGGCTCTTTGCCTGGCACGCGGCCGCCCGGAACGACGTGAAATCGTGCCGCCCGAGCAGGCTTTGCGCCGCGTCGTGCATCGCTTCGGCGTCCAGTTCAGCGGCAACATGCCAGACGCAGCCGGCGAGCAGGGCAGGGCGGACGCGGCGGTTCAGGATGCGATAGCGATAGGAGCGGCGGGTCGCTGAGAATCGGGCGCTCCAGCCTTCTGGGGCGGGTGCGGCGCACAGCACCACCACTGGGTGCGGCTTCATGTGGAAGTTCAGGGCGTCGCGGACCTTCGGCGCCGGAATCGTGGCGGGCAGATTGATCTGCGCGACCTGTCCCTCTGCGTGGACGCCAGAGTCGGTGCGGCCGGCGACGGTGCTGATTACGGGATTGCCGTGGTTCAGCATGGCCGCGGCGGTCTCCAGAACCTCCTGCACCGAGAGGCCGGTGCCCTGGCGCTGCCAGCCCACGAAAGGTGTGCCGTCGTATTCCAGCAGGAGAGCCCAACGGGTCACCGCCGCTCATCGTCAGGATCGCGCCGGATACGCGAGCTACCCTCCCCCTCCCCTTGCGGGAGGGGGCTGGGGGGAGGGGTACGACCGCATGAGATCAGCGCATCCAATGCGGGGACGCCCCCTCCCCCCAACCCCCTCCCGCAAGGGGAGGGGGAGGATTTTGCTGTATTTTGCCTCATACCGCGGCTGATCCTGACGCCGTTCGGACATGTCCGGCCATGATGGTACCTGGCGGCACTGAATGGCCGCGCAAGAACGCATCCGCCGCCATCGCCGGCCGGCCGGCCAACTGCACCCGGGTCAGCTGCACTGCGCCTTTGCCGCAGGCAATCGTCAGCCGGTCGTCCAGGACTGTCCCCGGTACGCCCGACCCGCAAACCACGGCCGCCGCCAGCACCTTCAGCGTGACGCCACGCAGGATGGTGAATGTGCCGGGCCAGGGGTCGAACGCCCGCACCTGCCGCTCGATCGCGACAGCATCGCGCGTCCAGTCGATCCGGCCAGCGTCACGCGTCAGCTTCGGCGCGTAGGTCACGCCGTCCGCAGGCTGCGGCACCGATGGCGGATCCTCGACCAGGGCGCGCAGCATCAGCCGTGCGCCGATAACGGCGAGCACATCGTGCAGGTCGGCGGCGGTGGTCGTGCCGGCGATCGACACCGCCTCGCGCAGCAGCATAGGTCCGGTGTCCAGCCCCGCGTCCATCTGCATGATCGTCACGCCGGTCTCTGCATCGCCGGCCAGGACCGCAGCCTGGATCGGCGCCGCGCCACGCCAGCGCGGCAGCAGGCTAGCGTGGATGTTCAGACAACCCCGCCGCGGCGCGTCGAGCATCGGCCGCGGCAGGATGAGCCCGTATGCCGCTACAACCGAGGCGTCCAGCCGCAACGCAGCGAACGCCTGCTGCGCCGCCGGGTCGGCCCGCAGGCGCGTCGGCGTGCGCACGTCCAGTCCAAGCCGTTCGGCTGCGATCTGCACCGGACAGGGCCGCAGCGCATAGCCGCGTCCGGCCGGTTTTGGCGGCTGGCAGTACACCGCCGCGATCTCGTGCCCCGCCCCGTGCAGCCCGAGCAACGCCGGCACGGCAAAGTCCGGACTGCCCATGAAGGCAAGGCGCATGACCCTACATCGCCTCGGAGCGCTTCTGGCGAAGCTCCTTGGCCAGACGGCGCAGGATCATGTTCCGCTTCAGCGCCGACAGGTGATCGATGAACAGCACGCCGTCCAGGTGGTCGATCTCGTGCTGCACGCAGGCCGCCAGCAATCCCTCTGCCTCGATCTGACGCTTCGCCCCATCGGCGTCCGTATATCGCACAGTCACCTGCGCCGGACGGGTCACGTCGGCGTACTGGCCGGGGAGCGACAGACAGCCCTCCTCCCGCGTCGCCAGCTTTTCGCTGCGCGCCACGACCTCCGGGTTGATCAGCGTGATCGGCGCAGGCTTGTCTTCCAACATCAGGTCCACGATCGTAAGTCTTAATCCCACGCCGACCTGCGGCGCCGCCAGCCCGATGCCGGGGGCGCGGTACATGGTCGCATACATCCGTGGCAGCAACGCATGCACGCGCGGCATGTCGTCCGCCGTCACCGGCCTGGCCCGCGCCTTCAGCATCGGGTCGGGCGCAATCAGGATCGGCAGCGTCTCGATAGTCTTGGCCATCATGTCGGCCATGTAGCGGTCCCATCGGTCCCGATCAACGGCGCGCCGGGACTGGGTCGCCGTCGTCTCGATCGGGGCGCCCCTTGCAACCCGACCTTCGTGCGCCAAAATGCTTGTCTGTCGGAATGCCGTAACGGGTTCTGACAACGCTTCGCTCTAAGGAGGGGGCCATGACCGCACGGATGTTCACGTCGCCGTTGTTTCTGGGCTTCGACCATCTCGAGCAAATGCTCGAGCGGGCGTCCAAGGCCTCGTCCGACGGCTACCCGCCCTACAACATCGAGCAGACCGGGCCCACCGGGCTCCGGATCACGCTCGCGGTTGCCGGCTTTACCATGGATGACCTGCAGATAACGCAGGAAGACAATCAGTTGGTAATCCGGGGCAGGCAGACTGACGACAGTCAGGATCGTGTCTTCCTGCATCGTGGGATCGCGGCACGGCAGTTCCAGCGTGCCTTCGTGCTCGCCGAGGGGATCGACGTCAAAGGTGCGTGGCTCGAGAGCGGGCTGCTGCACATCGATCTCGCCCGGCCGCAGCCCGAGCCGCGGGTGAAGACGATCCAGATCAACCGCGCGAACCCGGTGGCGGGCGGCAATGCCAGCGGCAGGATGCGGGTGGTCGAGAACAAGTCGGAGCAGGGCTGAACCCGGTCCGACAAGAGAGAGAGAGCCACGGCGCCGCAATACGCGGGCCGAACCAGCAAAAGGCACCGGCGCTGCACCGACAGGCCGTCGCCATCAAGGAGAGCGACTATGAACACCAACACGAGCAACGGACCAGAAGATCAGGTCCCCGCCGCCGTCATCATGGACATCCGCCATATTTCAACCGAACAGCTTGCGCAGCTTGGCATGCAGCAGATCGCCTATGTGAAGCCCGTGGTGCTGAATGGTGAGCAAGGCTTCGCCATCCATGCGGCCGATGGCACGCCAATGGCCGTGGCGGGCAACCGTGAAGTTGCGATAGCCGCGGTCATGCAGCACGAGATGGTGCCGGTGCAGGTCCACTGACCGCGCTGGTTCGGCGTCTCGGCGATACTGTCGCCGCGACGCCGGGCCGCTAGGCGCTGCTACCGCTCGAATTCCTCCAGTTCGCCCTTCCACCGGATCGCGCTTGATGCGGGCGGCAATGCGCGGTCTGATCCGCCCAATGCCAAGCGAACCTGGAGGGGCGGACTTTCATGCTCGGACTGATGCAGCAGCGTCCGCTGCTGATTTCGTCGCTGCTCGACTATGCCGAGCGCTACCATGCGGGAACCGAGATCGTGTCCCGCTCGGTCGAGGGACCGATCCACCGCAGTAATTGGGGCACGATCGCCGCGCGTGCCAAGCGGATGGCGAACGCGTTGCGCCGGCTGGGCGTGACGCAGGGTGAGCGGATCGCCACCCTCGCCTGGAATCACAATCGCCACCTGGAAATCTATTTTGGCGTCACCTGCAGTGGCGCCGTGCTGCACACCGTCAATCCCCGGTTGTTCGCCGATCAGGTGCGCTTCATCATCGGCGACGCCGAAGCGAGCTACGTGTGTTTCGACCTGACCTTCGCCGGTCTGGTTGAACAACTGGCACCGCATCTGCCCAGCGTGCGCGGCTATGTCGCGTTGTGCGAGCATGAGGCGCTTCCCTCACTCGATGTGTCGAACCTGCTTTGCTACGAGGATCTGCTTGCAGCCGAAGGCGACGGCTATGTGTGGCCGCAATTTGACGAGAATACCGCCTCCGCGCTTTGCTACACGTCAGGCACCACCGGCAATCCGAAAGGCGTGTTGCAGAGCCATCGCTCGGCGGTGCTGCACAGCCTCGGGCTGATGGCGGCCGACACGATGGCGGTGTCGACGCGGGATACGCTGCTGCTCTGCGCTCCGTTGTTCCACGTGAATTGCTGGGGCATTCCGTTCGCCGCGGCCGGTACCGGCGCGAAGCTCGTGCTTCCTGGCATGAAGCTGGACGGCGCCAGCCTGTTCGAGCTGATCCGCGACGAAGGTGTCACCTTCGCCGGAGCGGTCCCGACGGTGTGGCTGAACCTGTTTGCCTGGATGGAGCAGAACCTCGATACGCTCGACCATCGCGATCTGCGGCTCAAACGTGTGCTGTCGGGCGGCAGTGCGGTACCGCGCGTGGTGATCGAGAAGGCGCACGCGTATTTCGGCGCCACCATGCTGCATGCCTGGGGCATGACGGAGATGAGCCCGCTGGGCACCTGCGGCAGCCTGTTGCCGCGCCATGTCGGACTCGATCTGGAACAGCGGATGAATGTGCATCTAAAGCAGGGCCGGACGATCTATGGCGCGGAGGTCCGCATCGTCGATGATGAGGGCCGGGAGTTGCCGCGCGACGGGCAATCGGTAGGCGAGATCCAGGTGCGCGGGCCGTGGGTTTTGTCAGGCTATTTCAAGGGCGCCGGCGGCAAGGTGGTGGACGATGACGGCTGGTTCCGAACCGGCGATGTCGCGCACATGGACGCGGACGGATTTATCACCATCACCGACCGTGCGAAGGACGTGATCAAGTCGGGTGGCGAGTGGATCAGCTCGATCGAGATCGAGAACCTGGCGGTTGGCCACCCCGGAGTGCTCGAGGCCGCGGTGATTGCCACGCGTCATCCGCGCTGGCAGGAGCGGCCGCTGCTGGTGGTGCATCGCAAGCAGGATGCTTCGGTGACCAAGGACGAAATATTGCAGTTTCTGTCAGACAAGATCGCGAAGTGGTGGCTGCCGAACGATGTGGTGTTCGTCGATGAGTTGCCGCATACGGCGACCGGCAAGGTGCTGAAGACGCGCCTGCGGGAACAATACGGCGACTTGCTGGAGCGTCGGTGAATGAACTCCGTACGTCATCCCCGCGCAAGCGGGGACCCAAGCACGCCAACACTGTGTTTGCACTCTGGATTCCCGCCTCCGCGGGAATGACGACTATTTGCGTTCGCCGACCGGAATCCGTTCGGGAATGATGCCCTCTGGCAGGACCCGGAGAATGACCAGCAGCAGTCCGCTGACCAGCAGTTCGCGAAAGGCGGCAATCTGCGCCGGCGCCAAAAACGGCAGGAACGGTGCGATGAAGCGCGTGCCCTCCAGCAACACTACGATCAACACGGCGCCAAGTATCGCGCCTGCGTTGTTGCCGACCCCGCCGGCGACAAGTGCAAGGATGATGTTCAACGTCAGCAGCGGCGCGAAGATGTCTGGTGCGATGTATGACGTTTCGTGTGCATAGAGCGCGCCCGCCAATCCAAGCACGGCGGCACCAATGGCGAATGCCTTCACCTTGAATGCCAGCACATGCTTGCCCGCCACCGCGGCGACATCCTCATCGTCACGGATCGCCCGCAGCACGCGGCCGAACGGCGAGTGGCAAAGGCGTTGCAGCACCGCGAAGGTCGCAATCAGCACCGCAATGACGATGGCGAGGAACAGCAGATTGAACTGCTGCGGCGTGAGCGTCCCGCGCCATGGCCCCGGGATGCCGGCAATGCCATCAGAACCGTTCGTCAGCCAGACCTCGTTGGCGGCGGCGATGCGCACGGATTCCGAAAAGCCGAGTGTGACGATGGCAAGATAGTCGGCTCGCAGCCGCGCGGTGAGCAGCGCGACACCCGCGCCGGTGACCGCGGCGGCCATCGCGCCGGCAGCGACGCCGAGCGGAATGGCGAAGCCGGCCTTGGTGAGAAGTGCAGTCGCATAACCACCGACGGCGAAGAACCCGGCAAGCCCGAGATTGATCATCCCCGCCATGCCCCAGGTCAGGTTCGCCCCCAGCGCCAGCAGCGAATAGATGCCGGCGCTGATCGCCATTGCGGTGAGATAGGCGGTCATCAGACGATGGCGTCCGCCAGTGCCGACATGCTTGGGACCAGCAGGTCCGGCTGGTGCGGCGTGGCGCCGAACGGACGCTGGCGGCGATCGATGAACGCCGTGCGCATGCCGGCCGCCTTCGCGCCGATGCAGTCGAACGCGTGGTTGGCGATGAACAGCACCTGATCCATGCGGACGCCGACGATCTCGGCTGCCTTCGTGTAGGTCGCGACATGCGGTTTGAATGCGTTGGCGGCAGCCACCGAGATAACCTGCTCGAATGCGATGCCGTGGTATTGTTTGGCGTCTTCCAACATGTCCGGGTCGCCATTCGACAGCACCACCAGCCGGTAGCGCGTGCGCAGCCGGTCCAACGCAGCTGATACCTCGGGGAACGGCCGCAGCCGCACAATGTGGTCCACCAGCGCGCGCACCTCGTCCATCGTGTAGCGAATGCCGGCGCGGTCCATTACGTAGGCGACGGAGCTTTCGCCGATCTCCCGGTAGGGCGTGTGCTGCCTGTGCAGCAGCGCGTCGATCATCGAGTTTTCAAAATGCGTCCGCCGCCACCAGGTGACGAACGAGTTGGGGTTGCCCTGCCAACCCTTCGCACGCAGGAACGGCGTTGCAGCTTCGACCAGTCCGGTCTGCATGTCGACGATGGTGCCGTACTGATCGAACATGCAGACCTTGACTGTGGATTTGATGCCCTGCGCATCTGTCATGCCGTGCTCCATGTCAAAATGCCCGCGCGCCAAGTATCCCACGCGGGCGAAAACTGAGTACCAGCAGGATGGCGAGGAACCCGACCACCGTGCGGTAGTCGGGTGGCAACGCCAGCTGCGAAAGCTCTTCCGCGATGCCGACAGTCAGTGCGCCGACCACCGCGCCGGGAATGCTGCCCAGCCCACCGACCACCGCGGCTGCGAAGATGGCGAGGATGGCGCGAAAGCCGGTGAGCGGATCGATCGACGTGTCCAATCCGAGCAGCATGCCGCCAAGCCCGGCCAATCCCATGGCGACGAAGTTGACGATATGTGCGATCTGATCGGCATCGATTCCCTTGATCGATGCGAGTGTTGGGTTGTCGGCCACGGCACGCATCGCCTTGCCGAAGCGGGTGAACGCCAGGAAGGCGAACAGTGCCGCCACCGCGACGGCGGAGATTGCAAGGTCCTCGAGCTGCTGCGGCCCGACGCGGATGCCGCCGAACCGCCAGTCGCGCATGATTGGTAGGTTGTAGTTGCGCAATGCGTTGCCGAAGCCGAGGCGCACAAGGTTTTCCAGCGCAATGGTCAGAGCGACGGAAGCGATGGTGGCGGTGATCAGGCCGGCGGGCCGCAATGGTCGCAGCACCACCGTGTCGCTGGCGACGCCGACTGCACCGGCGGCCAGGAATGCGATGACCGCGGCAGGGACAAGCGGCAGCCCGACCCAGACATTCGCGCAATAGCCCGCAAAAGCACCAATCGTCGCGTGCGACGCGACCGCGAAGTTGGGAAAGCGAAGCACAGCGTAGATCGCGCTGAAGCCGATGGCCGGTGCGGCGAGGATCGCACCGGCCATTATGCCATTGAGGCCAAGTTGTGCAATCTCAAGCAGCATCCGCCGCTTCTGATGTCCAGGCGCAATTGGATGCTTCATCGGCATTCGTGTCGTCATTCCCGCGCAAGCGGGAATCCAGGGGAAGCAGCGCGGTCTTGCGCCTGGGTTCCCGCTTTCGCGGGAATGACGGTAGGTTGTGAGTCAAAGCACTAACTCACCTCAAGGAATTTGAACGCCCCATTCTCCACGCGGTTGTAGCGGAACTTGCAATCTGAGATATCGCCAATCTGAGTGAACGTGCACGGCCCGCTGGCGCCCGAGTACTTGACGGCCTTGCCCTGGTCCAACGCAGGCAACCCCTCGACTGCGGTGTAGACCGTCATGCCGACGCTGTTGGTGATCTTGCGCACGGTGTCGCGGATCGCCGTCCCGCTCGCTTCACCCGCCTTGGCGATGGTCAGCGCGACGATGCTGATCCAGTCGGTGGCCTGTGCCTCGTATGAATCGGGTGTGGCGATGCCCAGACGCTTGGCGGCAGCGGCATACGCAGGCGAATCAACGTCAGCCGATGGCTGCACCGTATAGACCCCCTGCGTCACCTCCTTCGGCAGTTCCTCCAGCCCCTTGGCGGTCAGCGCATAGGACTGGCAGAACCGGTCGCCGTCAAAACCCGCGCGATAGAGATCGCGCAGCACCACCGCGACATCGGGCGCATAGCCGTTCAAGTACAGCAGGTCCGGCTTTCCGCGCAGTGCCTGGTCCACTTCGGAACGATAGCTCGTCTTGTCCTTGTCGTAGATCAGCGACCCGACGACTGTCACACCCTTGGGCGTGAGAGTATCGGTCAAGTACTTGCGCGTCGGTTCGGCGAATGGCGCCTGAATTGTCAGGTTGAACTCCCGCTTCGATCCGTGGCGTATGATGAACTCTGCATGCTTCGTCGCCTGCAACTGGTTGTTCGGCTGTGTGCGGATCAGGTACCCCTGGTGCGGCAGATGCGTGATGGAGTCCGCACCGGACACCGTCGTGAGGAACGTCTTGCTCTCCCAGCACACCGGCGCCACCGCGGTGGTGACGGCCGATGCCCATGTGCCCATGATCACCGGCACCTTGTCGACATTCACCAGCTTCTGCGCCGCCCGTACCGCTGCTTCGGGGTTTGTCTCATCGTCCTCGACCACAAGTTCGATCTTGCGCCCGGCCACGCCGCCCGCTGTGTTGATCTCGTCCGCCACCGCCTGCATCGCCTTAAGCATGCGCGGGCCGTCGAAACTGCCGGCGCCGGTCAGCGGCGTCAGCACGCCGAGCCGCAGCGGCGTACCCTGGGCACGCACGATCGCCGGCGCTGCGATTGTCGCTGCGGTGGTTTGCAGGAGCCCGCGGCGGGTGAAACGGAGCATCGGAAACTCCCGTCATGGTTGTTCGGTCGGCGTCGCGCCGAGGAAGATGCGGCGAATGTCGGGATCGGCGGCGAGCACGGCGGCCGCACCTTCGCGGTTGTTGCGCCCGTCGACAAGGATGGTGGCGCGATGCGCGATCTCCAGCGCCCGCGCGGCATTCTGCTCCACCATGACAATCGCGAGGCCGTCGCGATTGATCTCGCGAATGGTGGCGAACAGTTGCTCGGCGGCGATCGGCGACAGACCGGCGGAAGGTTCGTCGAGCAGGAGCAGCACCGGCTGCACCATCAGCGCCATCGCCATTGCGAGTACCTGACGCTGTCCGCCGGACAGCGTGCGCGCCGCACGGCTCCGACGTTCGGCGAGCATCGGGAAGCGTGCGAACACGTCGTCGATGCGCCGACGCGTTGCGGCGGGATCGAGCCAGCCGCCCATCTCCAGGTTCTCGCGTACCGACAGCGTGGCGAAGATGTTCTGTTCCTGCGGCACGAAGGCGATGCCGCAGCGGCTCACCTCGCGCGGCGACAAGCCGTGGATCGGCACGCCGCGCAGCATGATGCTGCCCCGCGCTGGGTGCAGCAGACCGGCGATGGTCTTCAACAGCGTCGATTTGCCGGCGCCGTTCGGGCCGATAATCGCGACAATCTCGTTGTCGTCGACCGTGAGATGCACGCCCTTCAGGATCTCGTCGCCCCGTCCGTAGCCTGCGATGATGTCGCGTGCCTCCAACAGGCTCACCGCCGCCGTCCCATATAGGCCTCCTGGACCACCGGATCGGCGGCGAGTTCGGCGAACGACCCCTGCCGCAGGTGACGGCCTTCCGCCATCACGATCACCGGGTCACACAGTGCCGCGATGCTATCCATGTGGTGCTCGATCAGCAGCACGGAGATGCCGTCCGCGACCAGCCCGCGCAGATGCTCGCCGATCTCGCGCGCCAGCGTGGGATTGACCCCGGCCACCGGTTCATCGAGCAGCAGCAGCCTCGGCTCGGCCATCAGCGCGCGGCCGATCTCCAGCAGCTTCTTCTGTCCGCCGGACAAATCGGCGGCGCGGTCATCGAGCACGCGCGTGAGGTTCAGGCGTTGCGCGATTGCGCGCGCTCGCTGGCGCAATTCGTCTTCACGCCGGCGCGCGGCAGACGAGCGCAGGACCGCGTGTATCAGGCGTTCGCCAGGTTGCCTCGTGCCGTACAGCAGCAGATTCTCCAGCACGGAGAGCCGCGGAAAGCCACGCGCAATCTGGAACGTGCGCACCAGGCCTGCGCCGGTGATGCGATCGGCGCGCCAGGCGGTGATGGCGCGGCCGTCAAACCGTACGCTGCCGGAATCGGGTGGCACCAAACCGGAAATGCAGTTGAACAGTGTCGTCTTGCCCGCGCCGTTAGGGCCGATCAGTCCGGTGATGCGGCCCTCGTCCACCGACAAATCGACGCCTCGCAGCGCGTGCACGCCGTAATAGCTGCGGGTCAGGGCTTGGACTTCGAGCAGAGGCATTGGTAGCTGCACCGAACGGCGGTACGATTGTCGGATGGCTAACCTACGGCCATGTCGAGCAACCGATAAGGTGCCAATGTGACGAGCTATGTGTTCAGTGGCGGCCGCTTCCTGGATCCCCGGCGTGACGACATGCAGGATGGCATCTCCGTCCTGATCGAAGACGGCACCGTAAGGGAAGTCGCTGACCGCCCCATCACGAGTTCCTCCGCCATCCGCATCGATCTGCGTGGGCGCACGCTGATGCCCGGGCTGATCGACGCCCACATCCACGTCGTGCTCACCGAGGTGAATCTTCGGCTGCTGTCGGACGTTCCGCTCACATTGCTGGCGGCGAAAGGTTCAGTCGCAATGCGTGCGATGCTGCACCGCGGATTCACCACGCTGCGCGACACCGGCGGCGCCGATTACGGCATGAAGGCCGCCGTCGAGCAGGGCCTGTTCGAGGGTCCGCGCCTGTTCATCGCCGGTGCGCCGCTGAGCCAGACCGGCGGCCATGCTGATCATCGCCTGCGCACCCAGGACCGCGTGTTCTGTGCCTGCTGCTCAGGACTTGCGTGGACCGCGCGCGTCGCCGATGGCGTGCCGGAGGTGATCAAGGCGACACGGGACGAACTGCGCAAGGGGGCCGACCACATCAAGATCATGGTCTCCGGCGGCGTCGCGTCGCAGGCCGATCCGCTGGAAAGCCTGCAATACCGCATCGACGAGATCGAGGCGGCGGTGGATGAGGCCACGCGCTGGGGCACCTATGTCTGTGCGCATGCCTACTCGGCGAAGGCGATCGAGCGCGCGGTGACCGCCGGCGTGCGCACCATCGAGCACGGCAACCTGATCGACGCGCCCACCGCGCAACTGATGAGCGAACGCGGCGCCTATCTGGTGCCGACGCTGGTCGCCTACGACGCTTTGAAACGCCGCGGCCCCGACTACGGACTTTCCAGCTACAGCCTGGCAAAGAACGAGCTGGTACTGCACGCGGGCCTGCGCTCGCTGGAGATCGCCCGCAGCGCCGGCGTGCAGATCGGCTTTGGATCGGACCTGCTCGGGCAGTTGCAGAACGACCACTGCAACGAGTTCACCATCCGCCGCGAGGCCATGAGCGCGCCGGACATCATCCGCTCCGCCACGCTGGTGAACGCCGAGATCGTGCGCCAGGAGGGCAAGATCGGCGAACTGATCCCCGGCGCGCACGCCGACCTGCTGGTGGTGGATGGCGACCCGTATCGCGACATCTCGGTGTTTCTCGGCGAGGGTCGCAACATCGCGGCCATCATGCTGGGCGGGCGGTTCGTGAAGAACACGATGTGAGTGATCGCGACGCGCAATTCGACTCCCCCTCCCCCCGCCCCCCTCCCGCAAGGGGAGGGGGAGGATTGGTTTGGGAAGTCCTTTTGACTTTCCTCCGCCTCGGCTGCACCTCGTTCGGCGGTCCAGTCGCGCATATCGGCTATTTCCGCACGGAGTTCGTCGAGCGCCGCCGCTGGCTGCCCGAACCCAGCTTCGCCGATCTTGTGGCGCTGTGTCAGTTCATGCCGGGGCCAGCGTCAAGCCAGCTTGGCATGTCGATCGGCCTGTTGCGCGGAGGCCCGCTCGGGATGCTCGCGGCCTGGGTCGGTTTCACGCTGCCATCCGCACTGGCGATGTTGGCGTTTGCCTACGGCGTGGAGGCGCTGGGCGATGTCAACAACGCGCTGTGGCTGAAGGGCCTCAAACTGGTTGCGGTCGCCGTTGTCGCGCAGGCGGTATGGGGCATGGCGCAAAGCTTGGCGCCCGATCGGCCGCGCGCCACTCTCGCGGTCGCGGCCGCGCTGATCGCCCTTGCCGTGCCATCCTCGCTCGGCCAGATCGCGGCGATCGTGCTCGGCGCGATCGTCGGCCTGACGCTGCTGCCGAAGCCAGCCGCCAAGGACGCGGCTGACCACGTCCCGCTCGGTCTGAACCTCAATCGCGGCGTCGCGGTTACGGCAATCGTTCTTTTCTTCGCGCTGCTGTTGTTCCTGCCGCCGCTCGCGGCCACGATCGACAGCCAGGCACTGCGACTCTTCGAGGCGTTCTACCGTGCCGGCGCGCTGGTGTTTGGCGGTGGCCACGTGGTGCTGCCGCTGCTGCAGTCCGCCGTGGTCCCACCTGGCTGGGTGACGAACGACGCATTCCTCGCCGGATATGGCGCCGCGCAGGCGGTGCCGGGCCCGCTGTTCACGTTCGCCGCATATCTCGGCGCAACCATGATCCCGCCGCCAAACGGGGCGCTCGGCGCATTGATCGCAGTGGTGGCGATCTTCACGCCCTCGTTCCTGCTGGTAATCGGGTTGCTGCCGTTCTGGGACACGCTGCGCCGGCGGCAAAGCATGCAGGCAACGCTACGTGGCGTGAATGCCGCGGTGGTCGGCGTGCTGCTCGCGGCTCTCTATACGCCCGTATGGACAAGCGGCGTGCACACGCCGGCAAGCTTCGGCCTCGCGCTCACCGCCTTCCTGGCGCTGACGCTGTGGGCGGTGCCGCCATGGATCGTCGTGGTGGCAGGCGCGTTGGCGGCGCCGGCCGTGGCTGCGCTCGGCTTCCCGTTGTGATCAGCCCGGCATCGGCATCTTCGGAAAACTTTGCAGTCCGCCGCCGAGCTGCACCCAGGGTTGCGCGCTGTCGCAGTAGATCTGCATGGCGGGTTTCACCCAGGATGGGTCGTCGAGCGAACCGACGCTGATCATCACCATCCCCGGCATTGCCGCCGCCTCCTCGACGACAGGCGAGCCGCATTCCGGGCAAAAGCGCCGCTGCATCGACTGCCCCGAATCGCCTGGCTTGCTGAACGTGCTTACCTTGCCCTGGACCGACACAGCGTCCTTCGGCAGCGCCACAACCACGCTGAACGCGCTGCCGCTGAATTTCTGGCAGTCTGTGCAATGACAGACACCGATGAAGGCGGGTTCGGCATTCGCGCTGTAGCGGACTTTGCCGCACAGGCAGCCACCGTCTATCTGAGGCATGGTCGGTCTCCCCTGTCATTCACGACACGACGCTGCCACGCCGACCATTGTCAGCGCAACACGTCGGACAGTGCGTTCAGCACGTTCAACGCCGGTGGGAAGCCGCTGTACGGCGCGGTCTGGATGGCTGCCTCGATCACCTCGGTGCGCGCCACGCCGAAGTTCAGCGCCGCTTGGCCGAAGCGCCGTGCCTGATCCGGCAGCCGCAATGCGGTGAACGCCGCGATCGCGACCAATGCGCGCGAGCGTGGCTGCAGACCGGGACGGAACCATATCTCGCCATAGCCGTACTGGATCGCCAGCTCATACAGCGCATAGGTCACCGGATTATCGGGCGCGGCATAGCCTTGCCGGCTGCGCTCGCCGTGCACGCGCTGCATCAACTTGCGGCCGCGACTGCTGAGTTCCTCCAGCGAGGCGTCCGCCGGCGGATCAGGAGGAAACGGCACACCCCGCTCGGCGAACACCTCGGCCGCCAACGCCAACGTCTCCTCGGCGGCTGAAAATCCGGCATACAGACCGGCCTGCACGAACACCTCGCGGATTGCCTCCGGCGACACGCCGAGTTCCAGTGCCGCGGCGATGTGCCGACGGAGCTGGCGCAATCGCGGCCACACCGCGAGAGCCGCGAGCGTGCACAGCATGCGGTCGGTGCGCGCGAGGCCGGGACGGTTCCAAACCGCGCCGTGCACCGCCTCGGTCAGCAATGTGCCGAAGCCCGCGGGTTCGTGCGCGGCGGCGCCGAACAGGCTTGCACGCGTCGCTTCGCCTTGCTGGCGCAGTTGCTCGCGGGTCATGGCGGTATGCTCCTGGCTCACGGATGTTGGGCCTTCCCATGTAGCGTGCGCGGGCGAATTGGTGGCCACGCAGCAATGGTGAATCGGGGCGGTGCCGCTTCGCAAGTCGCATTGCCCTGCAGTGTATAACCTCGGCGCGGGCCATCGAGCCGCATGCCGCCGCTCGATGGATACACGGAAAGCGAAATGCGATACGAACCTACTTGGCGGCTTGTGTGCTCAGTGTGTGTAGCCGGGCCTCAGCGTCAGGGGCACCGAGCGCAGCCGCCGTGCGGTACCAATTCGCGGCCAGTGCCGGATCGGGTCTGACGCCGACCGCGCCCAGTTCGGTGAGGAAGGCCGGATCGTAAGTCTCAGCGAGCGCCATGGCCGCGCGAGCGCTCCCACCGTTGGCGGCATACTCATAGAACTTGCGTGCTGCCGAAAAGTCCTTGATCGCCAGCATCGCATCGCCGCGACTGGTGTAGGTAGCTGCCAGCGACTGCTCTTGTGCGGTCGGCGGGGTCGTGGCTGGACGCGTGGCCGGGATCGCGGCGGCCAGCGCCGTTTTGCCAACTGCGGGAGCCGGATGCCCAGTATTCATGTCAGCCACGCCCACAGCTGGCGAAGCATCGGGGGCAGGCGCGTTGCCGAGAGACGTTCGCGCTGGTTCGGCGCCAGTCCCGGTCAAATCCGGCAGCTTGGGCGAGAGGGCGACGCTTGCCGAGGTGTCAGAGGATGCGGTGTTGTCACGGTTAGCCGTGCCCGCCGCCCCGGCGACGGGTCCGGGGGCGGCATGGTCCTCCCGCGCAGGCTCCGAAGTGGCTGCCTGGGATTGCAACGGTGACACCGGTGCGGCGCCCGCGCGCGCAAGCAACGTACCCGCCAGGTCCTCGAATAACGTAAGATCGATCGAGACGTCCGTCCTTCCGGCCGCCTTTTCATCGGCTGCGCGGTTCCGCGCACGCGTTACGAAACCCGTCAAGGCCCTGAGCGCTTCAGGAGAGGCCGGCGAAACGCTCTGAACCACGCGTGCCCAAGTGTCCAGCGCGTTGTCGCCTGCAGGGACGAAGGCGCGTCCAGCGGAGATCTGCTGCTCGACCTTGACCAGAAGCGCCCCGAGTTCCTCATCGGCTTTCACCGCAGGAACAGCGTGCGGATCACCGGTGACATCGGTGGCCGCAAAGGAAGCGTCCCCAATCAACATCGACATCAACAGGAAACCAGCGGCAGATAGCGATCCGGGCCGGGGCAGACCACGTCGATTTCGGTCTCCCGGCCGGACGTCCGTGCTGGAGCAATACCGGCTCAGATGGAACCGGTTGCGCAATATGAACTGGAGCATATTCCCCCTTCGCTCGCGCACATTTATCGACTGAATTCTCGGCGGCGGCCCCGCGGACGACAACTGAGCCTAACGAACCGGAGCGTGGTCAACGCGCTGCCGCCCGCTGCTTGTCCCAGGTAAGGAACTGCTGGAACAGCGCCTCCTTCGCTGCGTTCGTCAGATTGCCGGACATCCCCGCGTTGGACTGGGACAGGAAGGCGTTGAACCGCGCTTGCGTGACGGTGCTGGCGGTGGCGGCCGCGGTTTGCCTGACCAGCCAGTCCTGTGCGGGCTGGAACCGAGTCCAACCGGGTACTTCCGCTGTCAGGTTCACTTCGCGCCACTTCGGATGGCGCGGCGGTTGCTGGAACTGGTCGAACTTGCTGAAGAAGGCATCCACGAAGCGGTTAACCTTGTTGTACCGCTCAGTGTGCGGCGACCAGGCGAACACTGCCATCACGTCGCCGACGGCGATTGTCGGCACCGGCGCGTCGGTTGGGACGAGCAAGGGATAGGTTTCGTGCGTGAACTTGTCCGGCAGATAAGTCTGCGCGAGAGCCTGGTTGAGCTCGAGGGGGAGAAAATGGAGTCCGCTGTCGGTCGGCACGTCGGCAAAAAGCGGGATCGGTGCACCTCCGACGTGGATGATTGCGGCGATATCCCCGTGCTTCAGCTCCTGTAGACC
>Ga0210402_10002591_pt1 | contig 17492 bp, 11 predicted proteins | sample IncBWC7MmetaG_FD_161055 | JGI IMG/M metagenome (GOLD analysis project Ga0210402, IMG submission 161055) | Forest soil microbial communities from Barre Woods Harvard Forest LTER site, Petersham, Massachusetts, United States - Inc-BW-C-7-M | ecosystem: Environmental > Terrestrial > Soil >... | reverse complement strand
AAACGAAAGAAGAAAGAAGAAAGAAGAAAGAAGAAAGAAGAAAGAAGAAAGAAGAAAGAAGAAAGAAGAAAGAAGAAAGAAGAAAGAAGAAAGAACTGCCCTAGGGTGGGCCGCCTTGGAACGCGGAGGATTCTCATAGTTGAGAGAAGAATTTAACAGGAGAATCTTCAGGGCTGAAGCCCAATTCTTGTCGATCGGTGATTGTCGAAGCTGAAGCTCCAACCGCCTAACGAAAAGCAAAGAACCCCGGACGCAAACGCGGCGTGCGGGGCACCCGATACACGGCGCGCCGGCTGGGAATTCCTTGACGGATGGATTGTGCCATGATCCCTCCGGGCGCGCCGCGAATACCGCGTCGTTCAGAGGGCACAATTTATTGTGCCCCTACACACGATGCGAAGATTACTCCAGGCGGAGGGCTCGCATCGGGTCGATGGTGGCGGCGCGGTAGGCTGGGACCAGGCACGCGATGGTGGCGACTAGCGTTAGGAGCAAGGCGGAGACTACGAGCACGATGAGATCGCGGGAGCTGCCGCCAGCCCAGCTGGATATGATGCGATATAGGGCCAGGCTCAACGCGAAACCTACGACCAGGCCCGCCGCGAGAGTGGTGGCGGTGGAAGTAAGGACGAGGCGAATAATGGTAGACGGCTGCGCGCCGAGGCTCATGCGGATGCCCATCTCTTGTGTACGTTGCGTGACGGCGTAAGAGACGACGCTGTAAAGACCGGTGGCGGCGAGGATGAGAGCGAGAGCGGCGAAGAGAGAGAAGAGTGTCGCGATGAAGCGCTCGCGTCCCCAACCTTGCGTGTCGAGCCACCAGTTGAGAGTGCGATCCTGTCCGGCGACGAGTTCGGGGTTCATTTCGCGAAGATGCTGCTTCACGGAGCGGATGACGGAGGTGGGATCACCGCCGGAGCGAGCCAGGATCTGCATGTCGGTTGGCAAAACAAAACTGTAGGGCAGAAAGATGGCGGGGCGGACGGGATGGATTAGGCTGTCGTTGCGCGCGTCGCCGACAACGCCGATGACTTCGAGCCAGCTGTCGGGCGATTCCGGGGAGACGAGGTTGGGCTGCTCGACCTTGAGCATGGGGCTGCGGACGTGCTGGCCGATGGGATCGGCGTCACCGAGATATTGTTTGACGAAAGCCTGATTGACGAGCGCGAGATGTGCGGCGCGCATGTCTTCGGCGTCGTCAAACATGCGACCGCTGATGAGCGGGAGGCGAAGGGTGGACAGAATCTGCGGGCTGACCAGCGTGAGGACGGCTTGAGGATCAGCGAGAGTGGGCTTGCTCTGCAACTCGATTTTGGCGTAGAAGCCGCCAAAGCCGGGGAACCAGGTGGTCGAAACGCTGGCGGAAGAAACGCCGGGAGTTTGTTCGATGGCATTGCGAATGGTCTCCTGGGCCTGCATGCGTTGCTGCCAAGTGGGATTGGAGCCCCGAGGGAAATTAACGTCGAGGGCAAAAACGTTGTTGGGATCGAAGCCGAGCGGCGTGTGGGTTAGGGACTTGAAGGCTTTGATGGCAGCACCGGCGCCAGTCATCAGCAGAAGAGTCAGGGCCAGTTGGCCAGCGATGAGCAGGCGGTGCATCAGGCGTCCGCGAGCGCTGCCGGAGTGTTTGCCGCTGCTGGATTGGATCAATTGGCTAAGCGCAGGGCGAGAAAGCTGCCAAGCAGGAGAAATGCCCGCGAGCGCACCCGTGAGTAACGCCAGCAAAGCGCAGAAGAGCAGGACCATAGCGTTGACCTGGATGGCGGCTTCGTGCGGGAAAGAATAGTAAGGAACCATAGCGGAGAGCGTGCCAACACCGAAGTAGGCGGCAACAATTCCGAAGAGCGCGCCGGCGGAGGAGACCAGGATGGCTTCCGTGAGGAGTTGTTGAATCAGGCGGGAGCGTTCCGCGCCGACGGAGACGCGGACGGCAAGTTCGTGCTGGCGGGCCGTGCCGCGAGCGAGGAGGAGAATGGAGACGTTGGCGCAACCGATGAGGAGCAAGGCCATGACCGCGCCGAATAGAAGGACGAGAGTGCCAGAGAAGCGGCCGAGGACTTCCTGATTTAGAGTGACGATAGAGACTCGCATGTCCTTGCGGAAGTCTTTGGGATCGCTCTGAGTAAAGCGATCGAGCAGGACCTGAATCTCGCCAGCGGCGGTTTCGTGCTTCACGCCGGGTTTGAGGCGAATGAAAGCATTCCAAAGATCGTGGGGATCAACGGTGGGAAGATCGGGGAGATAGACGTCGGAGTCGCCCCAGGTGAAACGAGGGGCAGCCACGCCAATGACGGTGTAGAGCCCGTGATCGAGCTCAATGGACTTGCCGAGAATTTCGCGGTTGCCACCGAACTGCTTTTGCCAGAACAGATAACTGAGCACGGCGACGGGAGCGGGTGCGCCATTGGGGACGTCGGCGGAAGAAAAGCCGCGGCCAAGGAGGAGAGGAACGCCCATGAAGTCGAAGAGATTGGAGGAATAAGTGCCGACGTTAACGGAGACGGGGAAGTCGGCGCCAGTGAGATTGCGGGTGTTGCCGGACTGAAGGAAAAAATCCTCAATGGAAGAGGCAGAGTGAAGCTGCTGAGCTTCGGAGCGGTTGACGATGAGGAGGGGCCCGCGGCCGTTCTTGTCCTTGAGCTCCACGTGGACCATGCGGTCGTTGTTTCTGTACGGATAGGGATTCACCAGGATGGCGTAGACAACGCTGAAGATAGCGGTGCTGGCGCCAATCCCGAGTGCGAGGGAGAGGATGGCGGCGAGAACGAATCCCGGAGATTGGCGGAACTGGCGGAAAGCGAAGCGAACGTCTTGTAGCAGGTTCCCCATGAAGGTCTCCGATTTAGAAGGCTCTAGATGATACGGGAGTCTGGGGGCGGAAGTTCCTCTAAGAGATAGACGGAAAGGAAGAGGCGAGGTTAGAGGAAGGAAATCAGAGTTAAAAGTTGAAAGTGGCAAGCATTTGTGTTGGCGGACGTCCTCCGAAGGCCGTCCCTGCAGAGGCGACAGCAACAGAAAACCCCACGTTGCCAGGGGTGAGGAGGCGGGATTGCTGGTTGTGGAGGTATTGCCAGGATCCCTGCACTGCGCGACCTGGTGCGCCAGAGAGCAGCGCGCAAGAAAATGCCTGGGTCACTCCGGTCGGAGTGACAAATAAAGAAATGGCACCGGTCTGAAGACCGGCCACTACAAAAGCAGGAGGAATACGCCCACCTCCCGCTCCTGCGGCGGGCAAGCAGTAGGCCGTGCCTACAAATGCGACGGCGAGAGAAGAACCTACGCTAGACACAGGAGGAGGACTGGTTGGACCACTCCAGTTGGACGGTGTACGCGCCTACTTGTTTGGTTTTCCAGGCGCAGATGTCGCCGATTTCGCCATTGCTGTCGTCGTACCAACCTTGGCCTGGGACGGGATCGGTGATGGCTTCGCAAAGTTCGTGCGAAGAGGTGGAACAGAGGACAGGGAAGGTATCGAGTCCACCCTGGCAGCCGGTGCAGCTGGGGTAAGGCATGACGGCGTAGAAGACATTGTTGGGAGTGGCATTGTGATATCCGCAGAAATCCTTGCAGGAGGCGGAGCCGTCGCTCATGGTGACGGCGGTACCGGGAGGGAGATAGAGGAAATAGAGAGTGTTGGCGGTGGCGGCGGGAAGGACGCCAGTATCGATCTGCGCCTGAAGCATTTGCTGGATGGCGGAATCGTCGACTGAGTTGCCGGGCTCGGAAGAACTGAGATTGAAGGAACCGATGCGCTTGCCGTGGCCAATGGATTGACCGGGGACACTGTACTCGACGAGTTGGTCAATGAGGGAGCTGGTGAGGATGAAATCGTAGAAGGAGATGAGTTGCTGGGAGAGAGTGGTGTTGGCGGTGGATTGCCAGGCGTTGCCCCAGAAGATGCAGAAGACTTCGACGTTGGCGAGGAGCGGCCCATTGCGGTAGGTGAGTTGCGGAGCGGGAGCCGCGGTGTCGCGGACGTGCGGGTGGAGAGGAACAACGCGGATAGGATGCTTAACTTTGGTGGAGGAAGAGGATTTCTTGCGAGATGCACGAGTGGCCATGGTGGTCTCCTTGTTGAGGTACCCGACGGAGGACTGGAGGAGGCGCGGGCCGCAAGGAAAAGGCTAGCGGAGAATTCGCACGAAGGCAATACAAGGCGCAATTTTCGCAGAAGAGTTTTCAGTTGTCAGCTTAAAGTCTTAAGTAAAGCGAGAGAAAAGCGAGCTCAGAATGGCGGCGTAAAGCCGCCGCTACAGAGGAAGGAAGAGGAATGCAGGAGCCCACACGCAAGGGCTGCGCGTGGGGCGCGCAGCGCGTTTTCGAGATATTGTCGCGATCCCTCCACTGCGCGACCTAGTGCGCCAGAGGCGAGAAAATGCCGGGTCGCTCCGGTCGGAATGACCAATCAAGAAAAGACACCAGTCTGAAGACCGGCGCCTACAAAAGCAAACCCGAGGGAGAACCGCACGATTGAAAACCAAGAGTGCGGCACCCGGATGTAGGGCACCTACTCCGTTTTGTATAGACCTTAAAACGTAGAACTTGGAACTGAAAACTCTTCTTGACACGGCAGAAGGTGGTGGGCAATATGGCGTTAGACGACATGTCGTACGAGGGACTATGGAATCATTGCCATTGAGCGAACCTGTTTTGCTGATTTTGGTGAGTTTGGCGGAACAGCCGCGCCACGGGTATTCCATCTTGAAGAACGTGGAAGAGATGAGCGATGGGCGAGTGACGTTGAGCACCGGAACGCTGTACGGGGCGTTGCGGAGGCTACTAGAGGATCGGTGGATCGAGCGATTCAAGGAAGAGGAAAGTTCGCGCGGGAGACAAGCATACCGGCTAACGGCGCGCGGGCGGCAGATTTTACGGGCAGAAGTGGGGCGGCTGAAGCGTCTGACGAAAGTGGCGAGCCTGCGCATCGCTCCGAAGGAGATGTGAGGAAATGCTCACCCTGAGCCGCTACTTGTTGTACCTGTATCCCGCCGCGCACCGGATGGAATTCGGCGAAGAGATGAGCGAGGTACTACGCGAAAGGCAGAACGAGATTGGGAAGCGCGGAGCGCTCGCGCGATGGATATCGAACGGCCGCGAAATTGGAGGGCTGCTGCGGGGAGCGGTGCGAGAGCACGTGCGGGCCGCGACGGGTTTGTATTCGTGGGAAGGGTTTCCGATCAGGAGGATTCGCATGCGAACTGAATTCCGGTTTCCGAAGGCCACGCCGGTGCTGATGACGGTGATTCTGGGTGCCGTAGTGATGGCGATCGAAAAGGCGAGAGCGATCCAGATGTCGGTACCTCCTTCGCACCAGCAGGTTGGTCCGATCCAGTCAGCGGATTTTACGGTGCTGCCCTCCTTTGTGCTTTTGTTCGTGCTGGGGTGCGTGGCGGGAGCGATTGCATGGGCGATTGCGTATGCGTTGAGGCGGTCGGGAGGGCAGCGGTTGGAAGAACTGAAGGCGCCGGGATTGCAGAGCACACGCAAATGAGAGGCGGAAACCGCGATGCTGCCTCGCGTGAGTCAGCGAATCAGGTTTATTGCGAAGTCCGTACTCGTGCTCTAGTCGCGTTGATTCTCGTGGGCAGGGCCTACGAGCAGATTGCCAGGCGAGTCGATCGTAAGAAGTTCTCTCAGGTGGGCCGATCGGTCGCACTGTTGCATGCCGGCAGCGTGCCTCCTCCGTACGTATTGGTCGGCGCGTCGGGACTGGGCGGGAGCGATCCGAGCCCCGTTGAGCAAACAAGCGGTCATAGCGGAAGACCTCCATGCGTTCAGGGGCTTCAATGTTCGGGTGTTTGCCGGGAAGCATCCGTCAGAAGTTGCCGGGGGCGATGCTCGTGGATTCGGCGCACGAGGATCACGGACGTTACGAACCAAGAGCTACTCGGGCGCCGGTGAATCGGCTGCCACCTGGGATTCGAACTGTGCTTTGCGAGGCTGTGCCGGTGGCGGCGCAGGTTGGAGGAGTGCGATTCTTGTTGCACAGATCCGATCCTCGAAGAGATGCGGCGCCAGGATTCGCTGTTGAGCAGGCCGCCACCTCGCGGGTCGTGAGCTGCAAACCAAATCATTTGTCGTGGCTGCGGGGTGCGATGCGTGGGCGAAGAGCGCGGCCGAAGCGCACGCCGAGGGTAATTTTGGCAATCGTCCACTGATTGGGCTGACGGCGGGGCGGGCGTTTGCTGTGGGTGCCCCGCAAGCAGGCGAAGAGCTCAAGGCTTTTCATGAAATCTGGACGCACCTGTTGCAGGTGCGACCTACGCAACTTTCGACCCAGGGAGGTCAGGTTGTTGCGGAAAACAGCGGGCATGGAATCGGATGGGAAGCTCCCGGCGCGGTTGTTGATGCGATCCATGATGTGGTAACGCAGGCACGAAATCAGGCGACGAGCGAATGAGCAGCGAGACGGCAGCATGAAGCCGCCGATACCAAGGCGAGAAGCAAAGGCAAGAGAAAAGCCTCGGGCCTGAAGGCCCGAGCTACAGGAGATCACACACGTGGTTATTCGTAGCGGAGCGCGGTTAGGGGGTCGACGCGGGTGGCGCGGCGGGCTGGGATCGCTGCAGCTAGGATGGAGACGGCCAGGACTACGGCGGCGACGGAGGCCAGGGTTGCGGGATCTGTTGGGGTGACTTCGAAGAGCAGAGATTGAAGGACGCGTCCCAGGGCTAGTGAGGCTAGAAGACCGATGGCCAGGGCGATGGCGGAAAGCGCGATGGCTTCACGAAGGACCAAGCGAAATACATCGGAGGAACGAGCACCCAGGGCGACGCGGATACCGATTTCGTTGATGCGCTGGCTGACGGAGTAAGAGACGACACCGTAGATACCAATCATCGCGAGCGCAATCGCAAGAGCAGCAAACACCAACAACAAAATAGCTTGGAAACGGGGACTAGAGACGGAATTGGAGAAAACTGTTTCCATGGTCTGAATGTCGGAGACTGCCTGATCGGGATCGACGCGATGGACGGCGGCTTCCGCAGCGCGCGCAATCTGCAGGGGATCGCCGGTGGCGCGAACAACAAGTGTGGCGAAGTACATGGGAGCTTGAGCATTGGAGAGGAAGATAGTGGGCTCAGGAGCGTCCTGAAGTTCGGCATGGCGAGCGTCGGCGACGATACCAACGATCTCCGCGGGCTTCTCGAGGGTCCAACAGACGCTCAGTTGCTTTCCAAGAATATTCTGACCGGGGTAATAACGCTCGACAAAGGCATGGTTGACGATAGCGACGGAAGCGGCCTTGAAATTGTCGCGGGCTTCAAAGTCACGACCGGCGAGCAGAGCCGTGCTCATGGTCTGGAAGTAGCCAGAACTGATTATGAGAAATTGCGCGGAGGGAGATTCGGCAGGTGTGGGAGCAGGTTGGTCGGCAGGAGCGAAGCACGAGCCGGAGAGCATGTCTGTGAGCGGGAGAAAGTGAGTGGAGCCGGCTGCCTGTACTCCGGGAGTGCTGCGGATTTCGGTGAGGATGCGGTCGAAGTATTGGGAGCGTTTGAGATTGTCGCTGTAGCGGGAGGGCGAAGTCCACATATGCATGGTGAGGAGATGATCGGTCCCGAAACCGGGATCGGTGGAGGTGAGGCGGGCGAAGCTGCGCAGCATGAGGCCAGCGCCGACGGAGAGAAGAAGGGCGAGGGCGACTTCGGCGACAACAAAGATGCGTCGAAGAGTTTCATGGCCACCTACACCGCTGCGAAGCGAACCTTGTTTGAGTGCGTTTTGGATGTCGATTAGAGAAAGGCGGAAAGCGGGAATAAGACCGAAGAGCACGGCGGTGAACAACGAGGCGAAGAAGGTGAACAGAAGCACGCGGGCATCGATGGAAATGGGTTCGGTGCGAGGAAGAGGAGCGCTCTGAGGAATGAGCGCAAGCAGTGCGGAGAGACCGAAGGAGGCGAAGAGCAATCCCACGAGCATGCCGGCGAGGGAGATGAGCAAACTTTCCGCGAATAACTGGCGAATGAGGCGCGAGCGAGCGGCGCCGAGGGCGGAGCGAACGGCGAGTTCGCGGAGGCGACCGGTGCCGCGCATGAGCAAAAGGTTGGCGACATTGGCGCAGGCGATGAGGAGAAGAAAGCCGACGGCAGAGAGGAGTACCCAGAGGGGACGTCGAACGCGATGCGTGGCATCTTCGAGCATGGGGACAACGTTGGCACTCCAGTTTTTGTTGAAGTCGGGGCGAGCTTGCTGTGTGAAGTCGATGACGCGAAGCATATCCTGCTGAGCCTGGGGAATGGAGACTCCGGGCTTGAGGCGGGCAACGACCGTGAGATAGCGTCCACTTTTGTAATCGTCGGAGCGTTCCAGAGGAAGCGGAGTCCAAACTTCGGCTTTCATTTTCGGAAACGAGAAACCCTTGGGCATGACTCCGATGACTTCGCAGGGCACACCGTCGACGTCGATTTTCTGGCCGATGAGGGAGCGGTTGTCACCGAATTGGCGGTGCCAGAGTTCGTAGCTGAGGATGATGCTGCGGTCCTGGCCGGGAATACCGTCGGCGCGAGAGAAGGCGCGGCCAAGAAAGGGCGCGACGCGAAGAATAGAGAAGAATTCCGGGGAGACCTGCATGCCTCGCACAGCAATGGGCTGTCCATGAGAGCTGAGATTGGTGACTGCGTCGGAGATGGCGGCCATCGATTCGAAGGATTGGGAGCGATCGCGCCAGTCGAGGAAATTGAAGGGATTCACGACATTTCGTGGGTTGTCGTACTTGAGTGAGGATTCCCAAATGCGCACGAGCCGATCCGGTTGCGGATAGGGAAGCGGGCGCAGAAGAATGGCGTCGACGACGCTGAAGATGGCGGAGTTGGCGCCGATGCCCAGAGCGAGGGTGAGAATGGCGACGGCGGTGAAGGCGTGAGATTTGCGCAGAGTGCGAGCAGCGTAGCGGAAGTCCTGAAGAAAATCCTGGATCCAGTTGACCTTGCGCGTGTCGCGGCATTCTTCCTTGCGCTGCTCGAGGCCGCCAATCGAACGAAGGGCAGCGCGGCGTGCTTCGTCGGCAGGCATGCCTCCCGCGATGAGTTTGCTGGTTTTCTGCTCGATGTGATAAGAGAGCTCTTCGCTGAGTTCCTGATCGACTTCCGATCGACGAAAGAGGGAGCGAAGGCGCAGCGGCAGACTGTAAAACCAATGTTCGATGCGCATGGCTTATGTCTCCTTCAGTCGCATGACGTGCGAAATTGCGGCGGAGAGTCGGTTCCAGTTGGCGGATTCCTGATCGAGTTGCTTGCGGCCAAGACGAGTGAGCGTGTAGAACTTGGCGCGGCGGTTGTTTTCGCTAGGCTTCCATTCGGAACAGATCCAGCCCTCTTGTTCGAGTTTGTGAAGAGCAGGATAGAGCGAGCCGTCGCTGACCTGGAGAACGTCTCCGGAAACTTGCGTCAGGCGCTGGCTGATGGCCCAGCCGTTGAGTGGTTCGAGGGCGAGGATTTTGAGGATTAGGAAATCGAGTGTGCCTTGGAGAAGGTCGGAAGGTTTGCTCACGGGTGCTCCCTCGGTTACCGAGATAGGGTACGCTTGGTTCCCTCGGTAAGCAAGGGGAAGAGTCGCCGGCGGGTCCATCGAGTTGGCGAGATATTTGGATTGGTTGCCACGATCCCTGCATGGTGCGACCGGGCGTGCCAGAAAGCGGCCGCCAAGAAAATGCCGGGTCGCTCCGGTCGGGATGACCAATTAAGAGAAGGCCGCAGACTGAAAACGACCCAACGCGAGGAGAAAACAGATCACCGTGCCGCGGGGAAAAAAGCCTCGGCCTGAAGGCCCGAGCCACGGTTGAAGGTCCGGCCGCAGACTTGGGGGATGCGGTTGTTATTCGCACCTTAGGACCGCTAGCGGATCGACTTGTGTTGCACGGCGTGCTGGCATGTAGGTTGCCGCCAGGGCTATGAGTATCAGCAGGAGAGCTACGGCTGCGAATGTGGCTGGGGCGGTGGCGGTGAGGCCGAAGAGTGAGCAGGCCATCAGGCGCGTTAGTGCTAAGGCGCGGTGGCTGCGGCTTGGGAGATGATTTCGGGAATCGAGCTGATGTCGGGCACGGGCCCCAGGATCGATTATATGCGCCGCGGTGATCACTCGTACCTCAGGGCTTGCATGGGGTCTACGCGCATGGCGCGGCGCGCCGGGAGGTAGGCGGCGAGGGAGGCGACGGCGGCCAGGATGGCTACCGAAGTTAGCATTGTTGCGGGGTCGTGTGGAGTCAGGCCGAAAAGGAGTTTTTGGAGGAGGCCGATGGCGGCGAGGGAGATGGCGATGCCTGTGAGGCCGCCGGCTACGAGAACGATGACGACGTCGCTGAGAACTAGACGGAGGATGGAAACGGGAGGAGCACCGAGGGCGAGGCGAATGCCGAATTCGGTGCGGCGCTGAGCGACGAGATAACTGAGAGCGCCATAGAGCCCGACCATGGCAAGGAGGAGAGCGAGAGCGCCGAAGAAGGCGGAGAGAGTGGCGAGGAGACGCTCCTGGACGAGGGAATCGTCGACTTGTTGGGCGAGGGAGGAGAAGTCAAGGGGGATGGACTTGTTGACCTGAGCGACGGAATCCTGGATGAGGGAAATCAGGGCGGAGGGACGCTTGTCGGTGCGGATTTCAAAATTTACAAATTGCTCGTCCTCGGGGATTTGGGCTGCGGGGAAGAACGCCTGGGAAACGGGTTTTTCGCGGAGCGATTCGTACTTCGAATCTTTCGCGAGGCCGACGACTTGAATAAGCGGGGTCGTTTTGCCCGGGCCTTCGTCGCGACGGAAATATTGTCCGACCGGATTTGTTCTAGAAAAAAACTTGCGGGCGAGGGTTTCGTTCACGATGGCGACGAAGGCGGAAGTTTTTGTGTCGGTGGTGGCGAAGTTGCGGCCTTCGAGCAGCGGCGTGCGCAGCGTCGGGAAGTATCCGGGGGAGACGAAATTGAGGAAGGCGTCGGCATCGTCGCCCTTAGGGGCGTTGGGTGAATCGACGAGGAGGTGCTGATCCCATTCGAAATTGCTGACGGGAGTGCGAACGGATCTGCCAATGGAAACGACGCCGGGAATGGAACGGAGGCGAGTTTCCATTTCGTCCTCGACAGCCAGCCACTGCGCGGGTGGAACGCCGGCGGATTTGAGATCGGAGCTGACGAGGAGGACGTTGTTGCGATCGAAGCCGATGTCGAGAGTGGCGAGCTTAAGCATGCTGTGGAGGAAGAGACCGGCGACGACCAGGAGAACCAGGGAAAGTGCGACCTGAGAACCGACGATCCATTTGCCGGGACGAAAAGGCGACCCGTGATCGGTCTGTTCGGCCTGGCTGCCCTTCATGGCGGCGGTGAGGGAAACGCGAGTCGAACGGAAGGCGGGAAGAACGCCGAACAGAATACCGGTGAAGACGGCGATGGCGGCGGTGAAAGCGAGAATGCGGCCGTCGAGAGAGAGATCGAGGAAGACATTCTTTCCAGCGGTGGAAAGATAACGGACCAAGAGAGCGGCTCCCCAGCGGGCAAAGAGGAATCCGAGTAGCGCGCCAGCGGAGGAGAGTAGGAGGCATTCGGTTAGGAATTGGCGAATGAGGCGCAGACGAGAAGCGCCGAGAGCTTTGCGAACGGCAATTTCTTTGCTGCGGGAAACGGCGCGAGCAAACATAAGACTGGCGATATTGGCGCAGGCGATGAGAAGAACGAGTCCGACAACGGCCATGAGGATGTTGAGAGGCTGATCGAATTGACGGCGCAGTTCGGACATTCCCGTCGCGGCGGGCGAGGATAACAGGGACCAATTGCGAAACTTCCCTTGATCTTCTGGATCCCAGTCGTTGGGGACAGCACCGGCGAAAACGGTGGGGGAAAAGACGGCGAGGCGAGCCTGCAATTGTTGGGGAGTGACGCCGGGCTTCACGCGACCCATGATGGCGAGCCACCACCAGGAGCGAGCGCCGATGCGAGAGTGTTCGCCGTCGAAGAGAGTCGCGGTGCAGATGGGAATGGCGACGTCGAATTTGCTGCCGACGTCGAGGCCATAGAATCCGGGGGAGCTGACGCCAACGATCTGGAAAGGATGATGGTTGAGGGAGAGAGTGCTGCCGACGGCGTCGATAGAGCCACCGAAATGATCGTGCCAGAAACCGTAGCTGATGACGGCGAGCCCCGGGCAGCCGCGCTGGTCGTCGACGACGGTGAGTAAACGGCCAGCGGCGGGACGCACGCCGAGAACGTTGAAGAAATCGCCGCTGACAAAGATTCCGTTGGCATTTTGCACGGCGCCACCTTGCGCGAGGTCGAAGCGATCAGTGCTCCAGGCAAGCGCGGATGAGAAGAGATCGTCGCGGTGATTGCGGACCTGCTCCCAAATCGCATTCGTAAAATAGAAATCGCCCTGTCCGCCGCGCGCTGGATCGAGGTGGGAGAGTTGCACCAATTCCTGAGGGTTTCGCACCGGGAGCATGCGGAGGACAACCGTGTCGATAAGGGAGAAGATAGCGGTGTTGGCGCCGATGCCGAGGGCGAGAGTGAGGATAGCGATGGCGGTGAAGGCGGGAGAGTTGCGGAGAGTGCGCAGGGCGTAACGGATGTCCTGGAACAGCGATTCCAGGAACGTGATGCCGCGAGCGTCGCGACATTCTTCCTTGGCGCGTTCGAGGCCGCCAAATTCGAGGTGGGCGCGGCGGAAGGCTTCGTCCGAAGGGATGCCGTTGCCGATGAGGTCGTCGGAGTAGGTTTCGAGATGGAAGCGCAGTTCGGCGTCCATGTCGCGCTCCATCTGGGAGCGGTGGAGAGTGGAGTGGAGCCAGGAACGGAAGCGGGAGAAGTGGGCCATTATTCGTACCTCAGGGCTACTATGGGATCTACCTGCATGGCGCGGCGGGCCGGGATATAGCAGGCCAGGAGCGCAACTACGATCAACAGGACGGCGGAGGAGATGTAGGTGAAGGCGTCGGTGCGGGAGACGCCGTAGAGATAGATTCCAGAACCGCTCCAGCCGATGGGATCTGCGGGAAAGAAGCGGGTGAGCAGGAATGCCGCAAGGGTGCCAGCGGAAAGGCCCACGAAGGTGACAGCAAGGGTTTCACGCAGGACCAGCGCGGCGATTTCTCGGCGAGCGGCGCCGAGAGCGAGACGGATGCCGATTTCTCGGGTGCGTTCGGCGACGGAGTAGGAAGTGACGCCGAAGACGCCGACGAGGGCCAAGACGAGAGCGAGAGAACCGAAAGAAGCCAGCAAAGTGACAATGGGGCGGCGTAGGGTGAGGGACTCGGAATCGTGAATCTGCTGCTGCATGGTGGCGAGGTTCCAAAAGAGTTCTGGATCGACAGGGCGAAGCCAGTTGCTGAAGGAGCGAGTGACGTTGGCCAGGTCGGACGAGGAACGAACGCGCATGGCGATGCTCCAGCGCCCTGGAAGCATTTGAGCGATGGGAAAATAAACCAAGGGGCGGGAGTCTTCTTCGGGATTGCGTTGATGAAAATCGGAAACCACGCCGACGATTTCACGCCACTGGTTGGCGGAATCCGCGACGGCGACGTGATAGCCGACGGGATTCACGCCGGGGAAATACTGTTTTGCGAAAGTCTGGTTGATGATCACGGCAGGAGGACCGTCGTTAACGTCGGAGTCATGGAACGGGCGGCCGGCGAGGATAGGGACCTCTAAGGTGGAGAAATATTCCGGACTGACAGAGACAAACCAGGTCTCTTGCTCGACGGGTGATCCGCTGGGGTTGGTTGAAGGGGGTTGGATGCGAAGGGCCAAGGCATCTGCACCTTCCATGGGCAGAGAATCAGCGATGCCAGCGGATTCGACGCAGGGGAGCTGGCGGACGCGGTCCAACGCGTCGCGCATCAGGCGGGAGCGATCGAGAGGATTAGCGTAGCGCGAGGGAGAGAGTCGGATGGTGGCGGTAAGAACATTGCGCGGATCATAGCCCTGAGGCGCGGATTCCACGCGCAGGAACGTACGCAGAAGCAAACCGAAGCCAACGAGCAGCACCATGCCGAGCGCAATCTGACAAGCGACCAGGAGATTGCGGGGCCGGCGGGAGCGCGAACCAGCCCCGGTACTCGGGGACGCGTCTTTCAATGCGTCATTTAAATCCACGCGACTGGCGTTGAGAGCGGGAATGGATCCAAAGAGTAATGCGCTTACCAATGAAACCGCCAAGCTGACGGCGAAAACTCGGGCATCGATTTCCAGGTAGGTGTTGCTGGAAACGATCCCGGACACGGCACTGGTGATGATGTCCTGAGCCCATCGAGCGATGAGTAAGCCGAGGGCGCCCCCACAAAGGAAGAGAAGGGTGCTTTCGGTGAGGAACTGACGAATCATGCGACGGCGCGAACAGCCGAGTGCTGCGCGAAGAGCGACTTCTCTCTGGCGCTTGATGCCGCGAGCGAGAAGGAGGCTGGCGACATTGGCGCAGGCAATGAGAAGCACGGCGCCGGCTGCGACGGCCATGAACCACACGCCGCGATGAGCGTTTTGCACCGTGGGACCGGGATGCTGAAACATTTCGTTGAATGGTTCGACGATAAGACGACCGCCGCGATCGTTATAGGAGTTGGGGTGGCGTAGTTGTTGGCCAATGACTGCGATTTCGGAACGGGCCTGATCAAGAGCTACTCCCGGCTTCAGGCGAGCAACGATTTGGACGCGTACGATTCCCGCCCGAGGAACGGGGTTGTTTACGTAAGCGCTCATGACGAGAGGGACGAAGATCTCCGCGTCTTCATAGTAGGGGCCTAAGGACTGGGGAAGAACACCAACAACGGTGACGGCGCGGCGATTCACGATGATCTGCCTACCGATGATTTGAGGGTCGGCATGAAATCGTGTTCGCCAGCAGCCGTAAGCGAGCATTACGACGGCGTCTTGTCCAGTGGTCTCCTCTTGTTCGAGGAAGTTGCGGCCGAGAAAGGGCTGAATACCCAGCGTGGGAAGCCAGTTCGAGGATACCAAAAGACCGGACAGTACCTGCCAGGTTGATTCATCAGCGCCGTAAAAATAGTCGGCCCAGCCGATGCCCGAAATGTTTTCGAAGGAGGCGCTGGTTTCTTGTATAGCGGTGTATTGGGCGGGTGAAGGGGTGTGCAAGTCACCGGCGTCGTCGGTGGTCCAGATGTGAACGAGACGATCGGGCTCGAGAAAAGGCACGGCGCGGAGCAGGGTGGAGTCAACTAAGCCAAAGATGGCGGCGTTGGCGCCGATGCCGAGGGCCAGAGTGAAGATGGCGACGGCAGTGAAGCCGGGTGATTTGCAAATCGTGCGGATGGCGAAGCGGAGATCCTGGAAGAAGGATTCAAGGAGAGTGATGCCGCGGGCGTCGCGGCATTCTTCCTTGGCGTGTTCGAGGCTGCCGAATTCGAGTTGGGCGAGGCGGAGGGCCTCGTCGCGAGGGACGCCGGAGCGGATAAGATCGTCGGCGTAAGTTTCCAAATGGAAGCGGAGTTCCGCGTCCATGTCGCGTTCGAGGCGGGAACGGCGGAAGGTGGAGCGGAACCAGGAGCGGAGTTGGGAGAACAGAGTCATGGTGTCCCTGGGGCAGGATTCAGGCTAGGAGTTACAGGATGGAGGCCATCGAGTTGTTGGTCCACCGGGGTCTCTCCTAGATGAGCCAGGAAGATAGCGCGAGACTCCTAGGCTGTCAAGGAGAAGAACGGAAAATGGAAAGTAGGAATCGAAAAAAATAGAAATTCGAAAAGCGAAACACAAAAAAACAAAACTCGAAAAGCAGGATTAGGCGCACACATAGACCGTGGAGAGGCGGTAAAAAAGCCGCAGGCCTGAAAGCCTGAGCTACAGGAGTCACGCGCTACGCGCGAGCTGCGGTTATTTTGGCGGCGTTGGTGCAGCGGACTGAGGCGGGAAATAGCGGGAGGCGAATTGCAGGAAAGTGGGCCAGTTGGGGCCGGTGCTGTGGCCGGCGGCGTGCTGGCGGAAAGCGATGTCACCGTCCGTCAACGGGGTTTCGGTGGGAGGGAAATCGGTGGTGGCGAGCTCTTTTTTTCCCAGGAGAGTGTAGACCGGAGCGGCAGCGACGGCAGCGACGAACATGCCTTTAGCGTCGACCCAGCCGCCTTCGACTTGTTGCGAGCCAGAGCTGATGAACACGGGGCGCGGAGCGCAGAGGGCGATTAGTTCGTGGGCGTCGACGGGCAAATCGTTGACCGTGAGCGGGCCAGCATATTTGAGGAAGTTCCCGGCCATCCAGTGATATTCGGAAGTGGAAGCGATGTTTTCGAGCTGCTCGCCAAAGTTGCGGCGAAGGATTTTTGCGCCACCAGCACCGGACGAACCGACAAAGGCGATGGCGAAACGCTGATCGTAGGCCATGGTGATGAGAGTGGCCTTGCCGTAGCGCGAGAGGCCCTCGATGGCGACGTGTTTGGCATCGACGGAGTTGTCGGTTTCGAAATAGTCGAGAGCGCGACTGGCGCCCCAAGCCCACGCGCGGAGTACGCCCCAATCTTCCAAAGAGCGTGGCTGGCCTTTGTTGGCGAGGCCAATGATGCCTTCGGTGAGTCCGCCGCCGTTGTCGGCTTGCACACTGGTGGGAATGAGCGTGGCGTAGCCCCAACCTTCGGCGAGGACTTGTTGCTGCCAGGAGGGGCCAGTGCCGTTGAAGGCGGCCCATTGCTCAGGAGTGAAACGCTTTTTGATGGCGGCGAGGATTTCGGGGCTGAGCGCAAACTCCAGGATGACGGGAACCGGAGCGGTGGCATTGGCGGGACTGCAGAGGGAGAGTTGAATGTCGACGGTGATGAGTGGGTAAGAGGAATTGTCGACATGGCCGATGAGTTTTTTGGTGATGACGGGGATGTTTTCGTTCAGTTCGCGCGTGGTGCTGACGACTTCCCAGCGTACATGAGGAACGTTCGCGGGAACCCGACCAAGGATATCGCGATTGAAGTCCTCGACGATTTGCGGGCGGCGCTGCGTCCACCAGATTTGCGCGGTGGTGACCTTGTGACCATTTTTGAGGATGAGAGGATCCGGGACGGAGTAGGGGCGGACTTTGGATTCGTCGACGTTGGCGGCATTGGGGGATTTGGGATCGCCGTCGGGTCCGCGACGAAGAGAAGTGATGTGCAGGAGGTCGAGGGTGCGCTGATGATCCTGGTCGGCCGTCAGGTGGACGACGGGAGGAAAGTTGGTGGGAGGTTGCTGGGCGAAGAGGATCGTGGAGAGTACGGCGGCAAGGGCTAGTGAAGAGCAAAGGGTCATGATAGAGAAAGAATATCAGCGATCAGGGATCCGTGATCAGGAAGACTGGCCGCTGAGTTCGAGCGGCCCGGAGAGGCGTCAGTTGGGTCAGCCGATCCCTCGCTGCGCTTGGGATGACAAATTCACTACGCTTAGAAACGCAGGGCCGGAGCTGAAAGGTCCGACCCTGCAAAGAAAAACAAGCAAAATGGCGGCGTAAAGTTGCCTCTACCAAGGCACGAAGAGAGCCCAAGAGGGGCACGATCTTTGTGCCCCTAGATTGAGGATACGAGGGCCCACGTTACTTGGGCACGCCGGCTTG